>Ga0114997_10001927_pt1 | contig 16962 bp, 14 predicted proteins | sample ArcticOcean_MG_C_2_FD_87045 | JGI IMG/M metagenome (GOLD analysis project Ga0114997, IMG submission 87045) | Marine microbial communities from western Arctic Ocean - ArcticOcean_MG_CB4_136 | ecosystem: Environmental > Aquatic > Marine > Oceanic | place: Arctic Ocean: Canada Basin | collected...
TGGAATAACTTTATTCAGGATACTACAAACTTCAGTAAAAAATGGAGTCGAATCGATTCAAGACTTCTCAGGCGGGTTATTATCAGAGAGAGTTCGTACAAGAGTGTTGATAATTGCTATGATAAAGTATAGGTTATTAGATAACCTATTGCAATCCATTGGAGTAGCATTAGTTTTATTAATATATTTTGAAAGTTTTTATCATGGAGTAATTGGATTTTTGATTATATCTCAAATTTTAGGATTACTTGGCGAGGGTTTCGGATTAAATTTTTCAAAATTGTCTCACAGTATTCCCGATATAAAAAAAATAATAAATTATATTTTGATGATTGGATTTTTTGCATCTCCGGCACTATATCCAATGAGTCAATGTAGAGGAATTCATTATAAAATAAATGAATACAATCCATTTGCATATTTTGTTGAAATTTCAAGAGATTTACTGAATTTGGATTCTGTTTTTTGGGAATTAGATCACATAGTTTTTACGATAATGATATCAATTTTGATTATAATGACAATAAATGGATACAATAGAATTGATAACTTAAGATGGAGGATTTCATCATGGACATAAATCAGGCATCTATTGAGTTAAGAAATTTGGAAGTAGAATATGTAGATTTTAGAAGAAGTTTTTTTAAACCATTGGGAATGAAAGTAAATTTTACAGCATTAAAAGATATTAATTTCAGCGCTAATGATGGGGATAATATAGCCCTATTAGGACGCAATGGAGCAGGGAAGACTACTTTATTAAGGTGCATAGCAGGACTCCTGCGGCCCATAAAGGGAGAGATTTTAACACTTGGAAGAGTTACACTATTATCTGGCTCCAATCCTGGGTTTATACACAATATTTCAGGAAAGAGAAATGTATATGAATTATCTGGCGCATACGGCATATTACAAAATAATAAGCAAAGTTTTATTAAATCTGTCGATGAATTCGCCAATCTCGGAGAAGCATTTGATAGAAATTTTGCTGGTTACTCAGCAGGAATGAAGGGAAAATTAGGATTTGGATTTATCACTGGATTAAAACCGGACATATTATTGATAGACGAAACACTTGGCGTTGGGGACAGAGAGTTTAGGGCGAAGGCACAAATACGATTAAAAGATTTTATTAATAGATCCGGTACAGTAATTATATCAACTCATTCTTTAGGATTAGCTAAAGAAATTTGTAATAGGGGAATAGTCCTTGACAAAGGGTGCGTAGTATTTGACGGAGAAATAAACGAAGCGATTAATCATTATATATCAATGACCAATTGATTTGACAGATAATTATTATTTCTTTGATAATATTGGACCAATATTAATTAAGTATTTTTATGATGCAGATTACTTATTTACTTCGAGCATTGCGGCAAATAATAATGAAGGACAAGGTTGTTACAAAAAATATTTCGATTGCAATAGTTGGGTTGGGATATGTAGGATTCCCTACTGCTTTGGCATTTCATAATGCTGGTTTCAAAACAATGGGGATAGACATATCACAGGAAAAGATAAATCTCATAAGAAATAGAGAGAATCCTTTGGAAGACAAAAATGAGGATATAAAAATTCCAATAGAGTCACAAAGATGGAGGGTTTCGACATCATTTGAAGACATAATTCCTCAAGCAGATGTGATATTAATTACTGTACCAACGCCAGTTGATATCAATAAAAAACCAGATTTAAAATATATAAATAGTGCAGCAAAGTCAATCATAAATAATTTAAATAGGGAGAAGAAGAGTATTGTTGTATTGGAAAGTACTGTATATCCTGGCGTTACTAGGGAAATTATAGGAAATTTAGCAAATGATGCAGGGATGCACATTGGGAAAGATCTTGAAATAGCATATTGTCCGGAAAGAGTTAGCCCTGGAGATAAGAGCAGATCAGTAGATTCAGTAGCAAGAATAATTGGATGTGATGACGATGAAACTGGAGAAATATTAGCTTCATTGTATAAATATACAACCTCAGAATCATCTATTCACGTAGGTAAGATAGAGGTAGCAGAGGCTGCAAAAATGGTTGAAAATGTTCAACGGGATATTGACATTGCGTTATCGAATGAATTAGCCATGATTTTACCTATGCTTGGAATCGATGTAGAAGATGTCCTAAATGCTGCATCGACTAAGTGGAACTTCCATAGACATACTCCCGGAATTGGAGTGGGGGGGCATTGCATTCCAGTTGATCCATATTATTATATGTCATTAGCCGAAAGCGTCGGGTTTAAATCTATATTATCATCCGCATCGAGAAAAATAAATAATGGAATGCCAAAATATGCATTTGAACAAATAGAAGAAATATTAGGAAATGTAGATAATAAAAATATTCTTATATTAGGATATTCTTACAAGGCTGATTTAGGAGATATACGAGAAACTCCTTTGCAAGATTTTACCAGAATAGCTATAAATAATGATGCAAATGTATTTGTATGGGACCCTTTAGTTGAAAAAAAATTATTTCCAAGGAGTATAAATCATGTCAAAAATTTAAACGATATTCGCGACATAGACATGGTAGTAATAGGAGCTGCTCATGAAGAAGTGATTGAAATAGAATGGTCAGAATTGATGTTACGCTGTAGAACTAGGAATATTTATGATGGGAGAAGAATTTTAAATAAGAAAGATATAGAAAATATGGGATGGACATATAACGGAATAGGAGTTCCAAAATAATAAGAGGAATATGTATTGAATATAGCAAAAAATCCTTTGACAGAAAAGCGCAATATTAATGACCTCGATATGGAAGATGAAATTCCTAGTTATTCAGAATTAAATAGAATAAGAATTGATAATATTAATAAAAATACCGCATATAGGCAAAAAAGTCATAAAATTTCTAGAATTTTAGAATTGTATAATAATGGCGATGCATATATTGCAAATAGAATGGTGAAGTGTAATCTAAAAAATAATGATGCGGGCATTGAACTACTTGAAATTGTTTTAATAAAATTTAACAAAAAATTCAATAATTTGAGAGAATTGTGCTATGAAAAAATTTTAGAGATAGAACCAAAAAATATTGTAGCGATGGAATATGAATTAGAAATTAATATACAAAATGGCCATTCGGACAAAAAAAGAGAGACAATCAGTAAAATAAGGTCCATAGACCCAGATAATGAAAAAATTTTAGAGATAAGAATATTAGAATATAGTCAGAAAAAAAATTGGAAAAGAGTCTTGGAATTATGTGATATAATTTTTAAAAAAAATATTCTAAACAGAGTTGCCTTAAAAAAATATGCGGAAGTCAAATATTCGAAGGGAGAATATGAAGATTCAAGTAAAATGTATCAAAAACTTTTAGATAACTTCATTCTCAATGACGATGAAGTATATTCGGCTGCAAAGTCCTTTTACAGTTCAAAAAGATTTTTAGATTGTACATTAGTACTTGAAAGAATAGCAAAAGATAATTTTAAATTAAAACATAAAGAGCTATACATAAGATCATTATATTCCAATAATAAGCAGAATAGATGCTATGATGAATGTTTAGATTTTATAGAAGATAATCCAGATAATCTAATAGCTTTAAGATATGCAGGGCAAACTTTGATTAATCTTGAAAAATTGGAAATGGCTAAATCTTATTTTTCAAAAATTAGTGAATTAAAGCCTTCTTCGGCAATGTCATGGATTAAAATTATAGAATGTAATATGAAATTAGGTTCCGAAAAGGAAAACAAGATTTTGTGGAAGAAAATATTAATTAAAGTATTTTCAAACATTAGTTATTTACCCTTAGGTGTAGAAATTTGTACTAAATTTCAATGGGAAAGAGAGTTGAGGGGAATCATAAATTTTTATTCAAAACAAATTTCTCAAAATAACGAAATTAATGGCACATTGGCTAAAATTTTTCTTAAATCGGGCAACATAACTTTTGCATATAAATATATCAAAAAATCTACATTGAATACAGAAAGTCTAATTATTTCTAATGAAATTGAAAGAATAATGAGTATATGTGAAATAGATATATCAGAAATTGAAAGAGCAGTAGAAAAAAATAAAATTATTTGGATCCAAGAATTGATCATTAGAAAAATCCTTAAGAAATATAAGCCTACAAGAAAAAAAAATCGTAAAAAACCATTAGTAATGATTATTACATCCTCTTTAAACAGAGGAGGTGCAGAAAAACAAGTAATGTTAACAATGGTGGAAATAAATCAGAGTAAGAAATATCAAGTAAAATTAATAGTTGATAAAATAGACAATAAAAACAATGGAAATACATTCGTGAAGGATTTGGGGGCATCCATAAAAAAAACAATTCAGTTTAATGATTTAGAAGGTAATGATAATGTAAGCAAAGATACGATATTTAACGGACAGGATAATTTACTAAATCTACTACCCAACATTACTAAAAGAAAAGTTTTGCACATAATCTCAGCTTTAAAAAAATATGAACCAGATATTATTCATGCATGGCAGGATGAAATAATTTTTTCATCTTGCTTGGCCACGATTGCCGTAAACGGGTGCCCAGTTTTAGGCTCGGCAAGATCGCTTAATCCAGAAGAAAAAACTAATTTACACATGATTAAAAGACCTTACTTAAAAAATTGTTTTAAGTATTTATTTGAAAATGAAAATATCTTCCTATCTACAAATAGTATTGCAGGAAAGAAAAGTTATTCTAAATGGCTGTCCATCGAACCAAATGAAATAAAGGTCATCAATAATGGCATTAATTACAAAAAAATGGAAAGCGAGATGAATTTGCAAGAGGTAAAAGAAAGAATGGTAAAATTGGGAATTGATAATAATATTATCATTGGAGGTATATTTAGATTAGAACATGTTAAGAGGCCGTTATTATGGATAGATTGCGTGGAAAAATGTATTGAAAGAGACGAAACTATTAGAGGAATTTTGATTGGAAGTGGAAAGATGATGGATGAGGTTAAAAACGCGATAATAGAAAAAAAATTGGAAGATAAAATATTCACAGTTGGGCCTGTCGAGGATGTTGCATCTTGGTTAAAAAATATAGATATTTTTCTTTTGACATCTTCAAGTGAAGGCCTGCCAAATTCAATAATTGAGGCACAGACTTTTGGTGTTCCGGTTATTTCTTCGGATGTTGGAGGATTATCGGAGATAGTCATAAGTGGGCAAACTGGTTGGTTGATAAAATCAGATAATCCGAATGATTATAGTGAAAAAATTATCGGAATTATTAAATCTGGAAAAATAAATTATTTTAAGTCTAATGCTGCCAAAAATGCAAAGAGAAGGTTTTCAATTCAGAGAATGAGGAAAGAGACTGAAAGAACTTACAAAGCAATAATAAAAACAAGTAACGAATCGTTAAAGATGTAATAAGTTATAATAAGATATGCTTTGGGGAAGTTTGTGAATACATCAAAAGTCTTGGTTACTGGTGGTGCGGGATTTATTGGCTCCCACATTTGCGATAAATTAATTACAATGGGACATCAAGTAATTTGTTATGATAATTTAATAACAGGATTCAGAAGTAATATTTCACATCTTGAAAAATTTGAAAACTTTACATTTATCGAAGGTGACATCAGAGATAAACAATTACTATCAAAATCCATGGAAGGATGTACGCATATTAATCATCAAGCGGCATTAGGATCCATCCCTAGATCAATAGATAATCCAATAATGACTAACGATGTTAATGTTAATGGGGGCTTAATTGTATTATATGAAGCAAAAAAAAGGTCGATAAAAAGATTTGTTTTTGCATCTAGTTCTTCGGTTTACGGAGATGATATTAACCTACCAAAAATTGAATCTAGGATGGGGGGGCAGCTTTCTCCCTATGCAATTACAAAATATACATTTGAACAATATGCAAAGGTTTTCAAAAATTTATTTAATTCTGAAACTATTGGTTTAAGATACTTCAATGTATTTGGACCCAGACAATCTCCAATTGGTCCTTATGCTGCAGTGATACCCTTATTTGTTAAGTCAGTCATAGATAATAAATCTCCAACCATATTTGGAGACGGGACTCAAACAAGGGATTTTTCATACATAGAAAATGTAGTAAATGCAAATATTTTAGCACTTTTCACAAATGAACCTTCTGCATATGGCGAATGTTTCAATGTGGCATGCGGTAATGCAACATCAATTAATAAATTGTTTCGAATGATTAAAAATGAATGGGCATTAAATACTGGAAATAAAATTAATTTAGATAGTACATTTAAACCCAACAGAAAGGGAGATGTCAAGGATTCTTTAGCAGATTTAAATAAAATAAAAACAATATTGGGATACGAACCTAAAATTAATACCGAAGAAGGCATTAAGAGAACTGTGAAGTGGCATTTTAAGGATTCTCAGTGATTTTCATGATTGCTTCCGTTACGCAACAAGGAAATGAAATTATTTTTAAATTTGAAATGCAAGAATCGGATATCGAACATTTAGATAATTCTAAAATTAAAATGGCCAAGGATGTTGCTAGTGTAAGGCTAGATAATTTGAAATTATCAGACATTCATCCTGATTTAATAGGTTTATCAACAATTTTAATGTCTCATCAATTCATCGGTAAAGAAATTCACTTACCAATGAAAGTTAGTAATAACTTTTTCGGAATGGTGAATGGCGTTTTGTCACGATATAAAATTAAATCTGAAATAGACGAAAAACTAGAAGGGATAATTCCGATCAAGAACAATAAGCCAGCACTTTCTTTCAGCGGAGGAGCTGATTCAATGGCTGCATTGGCAGTCATGCCAGGCAATACTGTTCCCATTTTTTTAAATAGGCCAATGAGTGAATTTTCGATTTACAATTCTGATGCACCTCTGGAAACTTGCAAGAAACTAAGGGAAGTTGGATATGATGTGATTGTCGTTGACTGTGATTTAGAATTTCTTCGCCAACCAATAGGCTTCCCAAGTGATCTTGCACATGCTGTACCGGCAATTTTATTATCAAGAAAAATGGAGTTTGATTCATTATCATTTGGTACAGTATTAGAATCAGCTTTCGGAATTGGGCATAATAAATATATTAATTATGCCAAAGGTTCGCATTGGAGATTTTATAGCACATTACTTTCTGCCGTAGGATTACAATTGAGTTTGCCGATTTCTGGAATCAGCGAAGTTGGCACTGGAATAATTATGAAAAGTTCCCCCCTTGGTAAATGGTCTCAATCATGCATCAGAGGTAAATTTAAGATTCCATGTAAGAACTGTTGGAAATGCTTTCGTAAAGAATTATTATCTTTGGCTTTGGAACCCGTAAAAGATGTAAATATTAAAAAAATGATGACTTCTAAAGAGGTACAAATACGCCTATCAGAATATCCAATTAGTCACGAAAATGTAATTAAATTTTCAATAAATAATATTAATATTAATAATTATCCAGTACTCAAAAATCTAGAATATAGAGTTTCTTATGACAGTAATATAAATTTTTTAAGTAAATGGTATGGCCCTTCGATTCAATTCATTCCCGAAGGATGGCGTTTAGAATGTATTGAAAAAATAAGGATTTTTCTTAATAAAATGAATGCCGAAGAAGAAAATTTAGTAAAAAATTGGGATATGACTGAATTTTTAGAAGAAAAACTAGTAAGAAATGCACATTCGAAGTTAACTTCGAGCTGGCAAGATATTTAGGATATGATAGTATTTTCAAGTAGCCATTTTGATATTTGATTAGCCCCATTATCTCTTTTTAATGATGAAAAGTTACACCTCATATTAGCCCTAACTTGAGGTTCGACAATCCTCGCGATGGAAATTTGAATATTTTCTTTAGTTCTTAATTTCAATACTACCATGCAACCTGCATTTGCAGCAACTTGCGCCCTAGCATATTGGTCATCCCTACCTGTTTGTAAGTTAGGATAACATATAGTTGGTAATTCTCCCTCTATGGCCTCGTGAAAGGAATTATAACCTCCTGCCATAATAGCAAAATCAAAATCATTGAAAAATTGAGCATTTGGATAATCCCTAAGAATTCTTGAATTTTCATAAACAGAATTAATGCGAGAACCGAGCATAGATTCTCCCAATACTACGTAAATATGAGGATATTTAGAAATTGCATCCATTGTCCAGGTAATTTCATCATTAATGTCATTAATATTTCCTGCACCTAATTGCAAATAGCAAACAGTAGCCTCTAGAGGTATGCCCAAACGAGATCTTAAACTTCCTCGTGGCATCATTTCATCTTTTTCTATAGATAATATTGGATTACATTTTATTAATGAGACTCCATGGTTTAATTCTTCTTCAAAGTTATCCTCTACTGAATCGCCAGGCCTAATTATTGCATCAAAGTAATTAATACTATCAACGGGAATTTTCTTAGAATTTTTCTTAATGGCGCCCCTTCTTAGCCATACCTTTAGTAAATTTTTATTTTGTAATTTTAGAGAGTCGAGTAATCCCCTATATGGAAAGGCCCCATCAAATATGAAACTATGAGGCCTATGTATCAAAAATATCATGTTTAACATTTCTTCACATAATGAATTCCACACACTTGGATCCATATTATTGAATCTATATCTCCCGGAGATATGATAAACTGGGAAATTCAAGTTAGCCAAAATATGCAATGTTGGCATTGTTGTAAAAAATATTATCTCCAATTTTGGATCACTTTCTTGTAATTTCTTTGCTATCGATAGTAATCTCGTAAAATGCCCAAAACCTACGCCGTTTGTAGGAAATAGGATTATGCAATTACGATTGTTTTTACTAATGCCATATTGGCCTTGTTTAGTAGATTTTCTTTGAATTAAGCCCCTTTTATTATTGATGATGTCATATATTAAGACTGGTAATGATATCGGAAGGGCGATAAATTTTTTTGGCTTTCTAAATGAGGAGGTTAAAAGTTTACTAATTTGATATGCTGCTGATTTTTTAATTCGATAAATTTCTCTCTTATACCTATCGATTTCAAGTAATTCATTCGATAATGAATAATAAGAATCATCATTTAATTCATTAAGCTCGACTTTTTTTGGAGCCCAGGGCAGTAAATTGATTATCTCTTCATTCAGCCTATAGGAATTTCCAATGTTTTTAATTATTTGAGTTAGTTCGAATTCTTCTAATTTTGAAATTTGTTGAATGAAATCTGTCATTTGATTTTTCCTAATCTCCCCCGTATTTTCATAAAGTATAGAATATGCATTAAAAAAATAGCCTGATTTTAATTCGGCTGTAAAATGATTTATGTGTTGTTCCCTTAACGAAAAGCCATATTTAGAAGCTTGCCTATAATATTTAGTAGCCTCGGCATATTTTGATAACCGTAATGAACTTCTTGCGCACATATCCAGTATTGAGGGGTTTTTTATCACTAAGTTAACTACTTTAGATCTACGTAAAGATGATTTAAAATTTTTTTGATTATATGGATAACGGGTCCACCGTATTAATCTTGAGATTAACTGTGAGCGGAACGACATAACCTTCCCTTGACGAATTGTTATTCAATATTTCTCATCGACGATACAAATAATCAAACCAAATTTATAAAATAATGGCTTTCGCACTACATTAGATTGAAATGAATATAATGTGGATTACTGGAAGAAACTTGAAAAAAGATTTGGCTAGTTCTACAGAAATAGGTTTATTCAATGCATTAGTTAAAATGGGCCATAAAGTTACTATTTTTAGCCCTAGTAAAATAAATAATTCTAAAATTAGAGATTTTATAAATTTTAATTATTATGACATTAATGGTTTAAGAACCATTTCAGGACAATATTTTCTTAAAAATAAAATAAGAAATTCTGATATCATAACTAATGTCACAGATATAGCAATAGTGGACTGGAGATATGTAGCGGCAACTAGTAAATTATTGGAGGAAAAAAATATTCCTTGGCTAATAATAGATAGGGGGCCTCCTGCTTATAGTGGATTTTTTAGTAAAATACAAAAAATAATGTGGAAGAGAGCATGGAAGAAATCTTCGGAACACTCATCTGGAGGATTAGTAGTTTCAGAAGGTCACAAAATAAAAGTTTCCAGATATTCTAGCCCAATTAAAGTCGAGGTAATTAATGCAGGAATAGAATTAGAATTGTTCAATCAAAAATCTAAAGAAATTAAGGACATAATTAAGATAATATATTGTGGAAGAATAGATAGAAATAGGGGCGTATTGAAGATTATTGAATTGATTGAGAAAAAAAATCTCATAAGCATCCCATCGGAAATACATATAATTGGAGAAGGCGATTGTTCAAAAATTTTCAAAAATAGGTCCCTTGTGGAGAAGGATTTGATATTTCATGGTAAATTAAATAGAAATGAAGTATATAAAATAATGGATTCGTGCCATATTGGAATTATGCCGATGCCAAACAAAGAAATTTGGAGGATTGCGAGTCCATTGAAATTAACAGAATATGCTGCATCTGGATTAATCATAATTGGAAATGAACATGAGGGAAACAGATTTGAAGGCAAGATACATGATTGGTCAAAATTACAAATTGGCGAAGATTGGGTCAATTTAAGTATAGATGAAATTAATAAAATTATTAAATGTGGCAATAGTAAAAACTTATCGAAAAATGCTAAAATTTCTTCCAAAAATTATAGTTGGGAATCTCAAGCAGAAAAAATAATTAGATTTGTTGAAAATTATTTATAACTTTATTTTGTCATTGCCTGAATAAAATGAAATTTTTCACCATCGTGAAAAAACTGAGGAGAACCAGTTGGATTCCACCCTTCATTCATCTTTATTGAAACCCAAGTGGATAATTTATTGGATGCAGATGCTAAAACTTTAGAGCTGCTTCTGATTATAGTATAGTTTTCATTTAAAAAGGCATCATGATCATTTCCCATAAAATTCGGATTCTGTAAACATATATCATCTTATCCGATAAAGATAGACATAAAAAGTAAACATTGTAGGGTTAATTATGAAGAAGGCAGTGGGTAATAAAATTTTAAAAAAAGAAAAAGTTTATCCCCCTAAAAAAACTGATGAAAAAAATCAAGATGAATCTGCATATGTAATTGAAACTGCAATCTCAATTACGAGGTTGAAACGCAAGGTCGGTAACAAACTAAATGATGGTTATATCTTAATGGGTGGCATGAATACATTTTCGAGTTCGGACAAAGGCCTAATATTTTGTCAAACTATGTTTAAACATACAAAATGATTCTATTTATCTAATTTAATCTCTTTCCTATTCTTTCTGATATTTTGATTAGGTTTCCAAATATGTAAAGAATATCCAAAAATATATGTTATTTGAGCCTGTAATAAGGAAAATATCCCCAAAAAATATTCTCTCGAAAATTTAAGACATAGGCAAAGAAATAAACCGGAAATATATCCAAAAAATACCAAATCAGTGTATAAAGTAGCACCAAAAATCATCGACAATAATGGATAAATAATTAAAATGAATGATAATACATTAAGCCAAGGCATCATAATATAAAAATAAAAAGTAGATGCAAAAAAGATACTGAATTTGCCATTTCCAAAAATCATATCTTTATTTGCAAATAATACTCTTATTAATCCTTGGGCCCTTCTTACTTTCCTAAAATATTCATCATAATTTGTAATAACAGGTTCATTGAACTGAATATTTGGGGCCATTATAGATCTAAAACCATTCCTACGTACGTCTAATGCTAACTGGGTATCATCTGCATTAATATTATTAATTAGGGGATTTTTTGAAACTGCGGATTTCCTAAATGCACATATTGAGCCTTCAAAGACTGTTGAGGAGTCCATTGCTGATTCCCCAATTCTCAAACGATTAAAAAATCCCCTATAACCTCCTTTTTTAGACATTTGATGACCACATACAGCACCCACCTTAGGATCCTTGAAATATTCAATAATGTCATTAAATGTTTGTTTATTCAATATTGCCTCGGCATCCATCATAATAATTATTTCTTCATTTAGTAATTCAAAACCCTTTGATACTGCAAATGATTTACCGGGTTGATCAAATGTTAATACTTCATATTTTTTATTTGGATATTTATTTACTAAATATTCTGATGCAATTTTCGCAGTATTGTCATCTGATCCAGAATCTATAATTAGAAGATTAATCTCAAAACCATTATTATCAATATTGAATATTTCATCAATTTTATCAGCAATTACCAATGATTCATCCCTAACTGGAAGTAGTACTGCGATATTTTTAATTGCGGTTGAATTAGTATAATTATTTAATTTAAAAACTTCTCCTTTTACTCTTATTAGATGTATAAAAGGAGGTAAAATAGATATTAAAAAAATAAAGAATCCGACATATAATACTGTATCAGAAGCATACATTAGCCGGCACTATCATGAGATTGGTTATGGTCAGTTCGGACATATGTGTGCAAAGAGAGTGGTTCACCTTGGCCCAATCGGAAGTCAGGGAGGAATGTCTAGTGTAATCGAAATACTTCTAAAAAACTCCCCCGATGGATGGGAGAGCGATGTAATTTGTACTTTTTCGAATAAATCTCTTTTTGGTAAAATATTTGCATGGAGAAATGCTCAATATAAATTAAATTATTTAATAAAAAATAAGAAAATTGATATTGCACATATTCACGTAACACATTCAATAAGTTGGTTTAGAAAAGTGAGTTTTATGAAGAATTGTAGAAAAAATAATATTCCAATTATCGTCCACATTCATTCAGGAAGATTTGATGATTTTTGTAATAGGTATTTTGGATTCTTGGGAGCATATGTTAAAAGATGTTTGAATCATAAAAATACTAAGGTGATATTGCTGGAACATAGATGGAAAAAAATACTTAAGAAGTGGGTTCCACCTAATTCTGAAGTAATCAATAATTCAGCAGATGTAGAAATAAAAAAGAAAGACTATGATGAAAATGATTGCCTAAATATTTTAATGTTAGCAAGAGGAGATAAAATAAAAGGCCATTTATTCGCCATTGAAATATTGGAATATTTGATAGCAAAGGGCAATAATGTCAAAATGGATATGACAGGAATGAAGAAACCTAAAAAATATTTAAATAAATCTATAAATTTTAATGAATGGATTTCAGATGAAAACAGAAATAAATTAATTTCTAATTCTGATTTTCTGATATTACCAAGTGAATTTGAAGGTTCATCTATGTCAGTCATAGAATCAATAGTGAATGAATTGCCTTGTTTGGCATCTAATTCATCATCGGAAACTATTGGCATAGATGAACTGATATTGCCTTTGAATTCCCCAAAGGAATGGGGAGATAAAATTATCAGTTTGATGGACAAAAATGAATATAAACGTATACACATGAAGATTAAAGAACAGGCAGTTAGATTTGATCCAACAGTTAACAAAAAAATATGGGGAGATACATATAAAAATTTAATTAAAAATGATTAAATTATATTACTGTGACTGATTTAGCAAGGTTTCTGGGCCTATCAACATTAATTCCTTTTCTAGTTCCCGTATAATAAGCCAATAGCTGCAGAGGTATTATATTTACAAAGGGAGATAAATCTTCATGAGTTTTTTTTGTCTTAATAACTATATCAGCAAATTTAGTTATAGGTCCGTTGCTATCGGTGATTAATATTATCTTTGCACCTCGACTTTTACATTGCCTGATACTTGATTCCATTAGTATTAATTTTGAATCACTTGGGGCTATGGCGACCACGGGAGTTCCCTTTTCGATTAATGCTATGCTGCCGTGTTTTAGTTCACCTCCGGGAAATGATAAGCAGGGGATATAAGATACTTCCATCATCTTCAAAGCACCTTCTTTTGCAAGATATGAAGACAACCCCCCACGGCCAATAAATATAGGGAATGAGGATTTTAATATTAAATCAACAGCTTTTTCATATTCAGAAACATTAACAGATAATTGACTAGAAATTATATTGGGAATTTTACGAAGTTCGTTAACAATTTTTTTCTGCTTTTTCTGATTAATATTTGAAATAGTTAAAGCGAAAAGAAGTCCGACTGCTATCATATTAGTAAATACTTTTGTTGATGCAACTGCAAATTCTGGACCTGCATACAAATATGCCCCGTTACCCGTATAACGGGCAATAGTTGATCCTATGACATTACACATAGAACCGATTTTACTTTTATATTTTTTTGCTTTGGTTAAAGCATCTAAAGTATCTTTTGTTTCGCCTGACTGGGAAATTCCTATGGTCAAGGTATTATTAGAACAAACAGATTTTGCTGGAAATTCACTAGAAAGGAATGCTTCGCAGCGTACATTAGAGTATTTTCTAATGTAAGATGAAATGATTTCAGCAGCATAATATGCTGTTCCGCAGGCGACAATATTAATTCTATCCAATTTTTTCATTTCTGAGGGTTTCATCCTAAAACCGGATAAGTGTGCTTTTTCTCCATCTGCTGCTATTCTTCCACCTAATGCATTTGATAGAGATACTGGTTGATCAAAAATTTCTTTAAGCATCATATGCGGATATAATCCGGAGTCTTGTTCAACATAAAATCCTTCAAGAAGATTGAAAGAAGGGGTTTTGTAGTCGCCCGAAACGATTAATTTGTCTTTATTTATAAGTAAATTAGTACCATCTTCCATATATGCAACTTCGGAACATGCACCGTAAAATGGTTGAACATCAGATGCAATTGAGATATTATCAGGGCCCCTACCTATCACTAGAGGTGTTCCTTTTCTAGATACAAGGATGCCATCTAATCCATTAATTATTACTGCGATAGCCCAGGATCCACGTAACATAGAGATAACTTTGGAAAATACTTTTAGATAATCTACATCACCAGATTGTTGTTTAATCTCGTGATCTAAGAGATGTGCGATAACCTCGGTATCGGTTTCAGAATCCAAGTCATATCCCAGCAAAGACATGTCATTAGATAATTCCATTGCATTTTCAATTATTCCATTGTGGACTAGAGCAATATTGCCGTCCATGCTAGAATGAGGGTGGGCATTAATATCTGATATCTTTCCATGTGTTGCCCATCTAGTATGCCCTATAGAAATTTTAGCACCATCAAACCTTCCATTAGCCTTGGAAACTAGATTGGAAACAAAACCTACCGTCCTTTCGGTTTTTACTGGGCCCTGGTGTTCAGGAAATATTGCGGCCAGGCCTGCTGAATCATAACCCCTGTATTCCAACTTCCTTAGGCCTTCCAAAACATCTTTAGCAGCATTAGTACCAATACACCCATAGATGCCGCACATAATTTTTACCCCTCTACAGATAGTATATAATATGATAATATAAAAAAATTATAACCGCGCCGTTTTAATATTTGTAGCAAAGTTAGAGAAGAGTTATTTCTTAACGCATTACGGCACTGATATGAATTATCTCGAATTGCTATTCCCCACAATTTTAAGTTATGAGATGAAAGGAAAATTTCCAAGGATAAAAGAAGATGAAGATTTATGGAATATATTTAACCCAGATAGCGATAACTCCTTAATAAATCAGCTTAAAGAAACTTTTGAATCATTAAAACTTGGAATAAGCCTTGGGAAATATGTAATAATTGATCAAACTGAAGGTCCCGTATACATAGATGAAAATACTAAAATAGATGATTTTGTGAGAATTGAGGGGCCATGCTACATAGGAAAAGGAGTAAAAATAAAAAAAGGAGCATACATAAGAAAAGGGAGTTGGATATGTGAAGATGCAGTAGTTGGACATTGTTCGGAGATTAAAAATTCATTATTAATGACTGGTTCAAAGGCTCCTCATTTCAATTATGTAGGAGATTCGATATTAGGTAATGGAGTAAATCTAGGAGCAGGTGTTAAATTATCCAATGTCAGAAATGATAGAAAAAAAATATCAATAATTACTAAAGAAGGAGATAGAATAAGAACTAATCTAAAAAAAATGGGCTCAATAATTGGTGATGGATGTGGATTGGGCTGTAATGTTGTAGCCAACCCCGGAACTATCATTGAGCCGTACACAATGATTAGTCCGAACAAAACAGTTGGAGGATGGGTAAATAATAAAATTTTAAGTGCGAATAATTCGAAATAATATTATAAAACCATCTTTAAAAGATCTTAATTTACTCTTCCCACCTTTTCTTTCACTCCACTTTATTGAAATTTCTTTGTGTTGGAGATTTTCTATTCTGACTTTACCCATAATTTCGGCCTCTAAGTCGAAGCCTGAAGATTGAAGATTTAACTTACTAGCAGATTCGAAAGTGAAGCCCCACAAGCCGGTACATAAATCAGTAATATTTTTACGATTTTTGATACTTGAAATTCTAGATAGAAATTTATTACCAAAAATATGTAATTTACTCATGCCGAGAGAATTTGGATAAGAATTTAGAAAGCGAGAGCCAGAAACAACCTGCTGACCACTTTTAAGTTGTTGAATTATTGAATAAACTCCATTAAATGAATATGAACCATCAGCGTCTAAAAAAATAATATATGGAGTTGGATTCTTTTCATAAATCGAAATTGCTTGTATGATGGCAGATCCTTTTCCAAAAGTATCATATTGATCTACAACATTATCGGAGAATTTCAATGCAATACTTTTTGATTTATCGCTAGTTCTTGAATCTATTACAAATATAAAAGATATTTGATCATTATTAAACAATTTTGAATTCTCAAAATCTTCCAATAGATACTTTAGACCAACTTCTTCATCTTTAACTGGAATTACTATAGTAACATCCGGCATATCATGGCCGAGGCACAAAGGGTTTTTCACTTTGAAGGTAAAAACATCCGAGTAGTTCATTACTGTTGTCTAGTTGGAATTAATTGATGGCTTTAGTTAAACATGCAATAATACTTGCAGGAGGCCTTGGCACGAGAATGTTGCCAGCGAGTTCGTACGCTCCAAAGGAAGTATTGCCATTAATTGATACTCCTTTGATAAATCATCTAATATGGGAAGCAAGTAA
>Ga0114997_10001929_pt1 | contig 16950 bp, 18 predicted proteins | sample ArcticOcean_MG_C_2_FD_87045 | JGI IMG/M metagenome (GOLD analysis project Ga0114997, IMG submission 87045) | Marine microbial communities from western Arctic Ocean - ArcticOcean_MG_CB4_136 | ecosystem: Environmental > Aquatic > Marine > Oceanic | place: Arctic Ocean: Canada Basin | collected...
AAATAAAGATGATTATATTGGAGGCTTCCCTCCTCACCCGCATAGAGGAATTGAAACTGTAACCTATATGCTTGCTGGAGAATTTGAACATGAGGATAGTACAGGCGCAAAAGGAAGAATGTCTGCAGGTGATGTCCAGTGGATGAAAACAGGTGGTGGTATAATTCACTCTGAAATGACTGCGATGACTGAAGGCAAGCTTCATGGTTTTCAATTATGGGTAAATATGCCTGCAAAATTAAAGATGAATAAACCTGAATACATTTACATAGACTCTAAACAAATGCAGATTCACAAAGATTCAGATAAAAAAATAAAAACTATTGCTGGTAAATTTGGTGATGCCGAAGGTCCTGTTAAAGATCACAATGTTCAGCCAGTATATTTTGATATTGAGCTTGAAAAAGATAAAGATTTTAATTTTAACCTACCCTCTACTCATAATTCTTTTGTTTATCTGATTGAAGGAGAAATAAAGATTGGTGATGAAAACCATAATAAAGTTAATGGCTCTACCTTAATACTTCTTACGAAAGGAAAATTGCTAAAAATTAAAGGTATCACAAGGGCGAAATTTTTATTAGTATCTGGAAAACCAATTGGTGAACCTATAGCTAGAGGTGGACCTTTTGTTATGAATACTAAACAAGAAATTCTTCAAGCCGTAGAAGATTATCAGAGTGGAAACTTTGTTCAGAAATGACAAGAATTATAAAAATTGAAAAAACAGGTGGACCAGAAGTTTTAAAACTAGAAACAATTAATCTAGAAAATCCAAGTCCAGAAGAGGTTACTATTGAACATAAAGCTATAGGCTTAAATTTCATAGATACTTATCATCGTTCAGGTCTTTACCCTGTTGAATTGCCTTCTAGAATAGGAGCAGAAGCTGCAGGTGTAATAACAGAAGTTGGATCAAAGGTCATAGGTTTTTCAGTTGGTGATAACGTTGCTTATGCAGGAACCCCACTGGGAGCATACTCATCAAAAAGAAACTATCCTATTAAAAATTTAGTAAAAATACCTAGTGAAATTAGTTTTGAAGTTGCGGCAACCTTAATGACAAAAGGTTTAACAGCTTATTATTTACTTTTTAAAACATACCCCGTGTCTGCAAATGAAACTATATTATTTCATGCTGCAGCTGGAGGTGTGGGGCAAATTTTTTGCCAATGGGCCAAAAGCCTAGGTTGCAAAGTTATTGGAACTGTAGGTTCAGATGAAAAAGTTAAACTGGCAAAAAAGAATGGGTGTGATTTTGTAATAAATTATTCAAAAGATGATTTTGCAAAAAAAGTTTTAGAATTTACTAAAGGAAAAGGTGTTCCTGTAGTTTATGATGGTGTTGGAAAAAATACATTTCATAAATCGATTGAATGTTTAAGAACAAGAGGAATGATGGTTTCCTTTGGAAATGCCTCTGGATCTCTTGAAAATATAGATGTTAAAAAAAGTATACAGCCTAAAGGTCTTTATTTTACGAGACCATCTATGTGGCATTATTTAAATAAAAAAGATGAAATACAAGAAGGAGCTGATAGACTTTTTGCAAATATTAAATTAAATAAAATTAAAATTGAAATATTTAAAAAATATAGATTAGATGAGGTTGCGCAAGCACATGAAGATTTAGAATCTAGAAAAATTATAGGATCAGCAATTTTAATTCCTTAATCTAAATAAATATTAGCACAATCACATTGATTATTAATTCTTCATTTGCTATTTACAACCAAATATTGAATGAAACAAATAAATATCTTCATCGAACTAACAAGATTAAATAAACCAATCGGTTTTATGCTTTTATTCTGGCCATGCGCCTGGGGGCTCACGATTGCTTATTATTATGCTGGAGAAATAAATTTATATTTAAAATATCTATTATTATTTTTTTTGGGCTCTGTGCTAATGAGAAGTGCAGGATGTGTTTTTAATGATATTGTAGATAAAAATCTTGATAAGAAAGTTGCAAGAACAAAAAGAAGACCAATCGCTTCAGGAAAAATTTCAGTTCTTGGAGCTTTTATTTATATAATTATTCTTTGTTTGATTGCTCTCTTAATACTTCTGCAATTTAATTTACTAACAGTAATGCTTGGTTTGGGATCTATGGTTCTGGCTTTTTCCTATCCATTTATGAAGCGTATTACTTACTGGCCTCAACTTTTTTTGGGTTTGACTTTTAATTGGGGTATAATCATGGGGTGGACATCTATAACAAATACTATATCTATTGAGCCTGTTATCTTATATTTTTCAGCTATATTATGGACACTAGGCTATGACACGATTTATGGAGTTCAAGACTTAGAAGATGATGAAATTATTGGTATTAAATCAACTTCAATTAAATTTAAAAATAATATAAAGGTTTTTGTTACAACATGTTATAGCTTGTGTGTTTTATGTATTTTAATACTATTTTTTATGATGCAAATTAATAAATACTTTTTATTATTATCGGTTTTATTCATTGTGCCTTTAATTTATCAAATCATGATTTTTAAACTTAATAAACCCAACGCATGCCTTTTTGCTTTTAAACTAAATAATTTAACTGGCATATTTATTTTTGTATTTTTACTTTCTTTTTCTTTTGCATGAATTTAGCTGATATAAAAAAAAATTTATCAAGACTGTTTCATTTTTATGTAAAAAAACATATTTACAAATTAATAATGGCACTTATTTTATCTTTTGGTGTTGCTGGTGGTACAGCTGCAATTGCATGGTTACTTGATCCCGCTGTAAAAAAAATTTTTGTTGAACAAGATAAATCTATGATGACTATAATACCCATTGCCATTGTACTTGCATTTTCATTAAAAGGATTATCGTTATATTTTGCAAGAATTATAACAATTCAAGTAGGTCAGAGAATCGTCCGACAACTCCAAGTAGAAATGACTTCTGCTATTCTTAAATCTGATACCACTACAATAGATTCTAAACACTCTGGAAAATATCTTTCTCATTTTTTATATGATGTTGGACTAGTTAATAACCTTGTTAGCGGTGGAGTTTTAAACTTGATGAAAGACTCTCTAACATTGATTGTCCTGATTACCCTAATGTTTTATCAAAATTGGAAGCTTGCATGTTTTGCACTATTAATGATGCCTCTAGCAGTAATAGCGTCAAAAACTTTAGGAAAAAGAATAGGAAAAGCAACTACTCTAAGTGCAGAAATTTCAGGAAACGTAACTACTTTTTTATCTGAAATGATCAAAGGGTCAAGAATGATAAAGATTTACCAAAAAGAAAATTATGAATTTGATAAGTCAAACAAACTATTTACCGCATTAATGGACACACAAATTAAAATTGGATTTATTATGGTGAGAGTCCAGCCAATCATGGAAATTTTAACAGGAGGAATGATTGCTGGTTTTATATATTTTACCGGAGTAATGGTTGCGTCTGGTGAAATAGAAATAAATAATTTTTTCTCTTTTTTAACAGCTATGATGTTGGCTTATCAGCCCATTAGGTCCCTAGCTACGATACATATGATGTTTTATCAAGGTGCTGCAGCTTCAGAAAGAGTATTTGGCATTATTGATACTAAAATTAATATTAAAGAAGATGAGAATTTACCTAGTTTAAAAATTAACAAAGCAAATATTGAATTTAAAGATATCAGTTTTTCTTATCCTACGTCTGATGTGGCTGCTATAGAAAACATAAATATATCAATAGATGGTGGAAGTACTGCAGCATTAGTGGGACATAGTGGGGCTGGGAAAAGTACAATTATAAATTTGCTTCCAAGATTTTATGATCCTAGTAAAGGACAAATACATATCGATAAACAAAGTATACACAATGTAACTCTATCTTCCTTAAGAAATAATATATCTCTAGTTAGTCAAGACATTGTACTATTTGATGACACGGTTCGTGCTAACATAGCCTATGCGAATTTAAACGCATCGGAAGAACAAATTATTAATGCTTGCAATTTTGCTGCCGCCACCGACTTTATTAAAAATTTACCAAAATCATTTGATACTATAATTGGAGAAAATGGCGTAAGATTATCTGGGGGGCAAAAACAAAGGATTTCTATAGCAAGAGCTATTTTAAAAAATTCTCCAATAATTTTACTTGATGAGGCAACGTCCTCATTGGATGCAGATTCTGAAGAAAAGGTTCAAAATGCAATTCTTAATTTAACTAAAAATAAAACAACATTAGTTATTGCACATCGACTTTCAACAATCATGAGAGCAAATAAAATTATTGTACTTAATCAAGGGAAAATAGCAGATACAGGCACTCATAAAGAGTTAATTAAAAATTCACCTATATACAAAAATCTTTATAGCAAACAAGTAAGTACAAATTAAATTATGTATATTTGGTATAAGCTTCTTACATACCTCTTTTACCCTTTTGCCCCAATCTACTTATATTTTAGAATATTAAAAAAAAAAGAAGACCCTTTAAGATACAAAGAGAAACTATCAATAATTAATATACCTAGAGAGGAGGGTTTTGTAGTTTGGTTGCATTTTGCAAGCGTAGGAGAAGCAATAAGCACTTTTCCTCTGATAGAAAACTTATTAAATAATAAAAAAATTGATAAAATATTACTTACATCAATAACTTTAAGTTCTAGTGAAGTTTTAAAAAAAAAATTTGCTAAAAATTTAAAAATTATTCATCAATTTTTACCTTTCGATATTCCCATTGTAGTTAACAAATTTTTAAATCATTGGAAGCCAAATTTATCAATTTTTATTGACTCAGAAATTTGGCCAAATCTAATTTTAGAAATTAATGAAAGAAAAATTCCTTTACTACTAATAAATGCCAGAATAACTAAAAAAAGTTTTAAAAGATGGAAGCTTTTAAAAAATTTTGCAAAAAAAATATTTCAAAACTTTGATTTATGTGTTGCATCAAACAAAGAAAGTGAACATTTTCTAAAATTTTTAGGTGCAAAAAATATTAAAAATTATGGAAATCTTAAGTTCGCAGGTGCAGTAGAAAATCTAAATAATTTTTTAAATCCATTGTTTTTAAATAAAGTTGAAAATCGAAAAATATGGTGCGCTGCTAGCACACATTCAAATGAAGAAATTTTATGTGGCAAAGTGCATTTAAAAATAAAAAAAAAACATAATAATGTTTTAACTATAATTATTCCAAGACATATAAACCGGACTAAAAAAATTTGCACGGAATTATTAAGCCTAAATCTTAAAGTTGTTTTTTATAGTCAATTTGACCAAGTGGATAAAAATACAGATATTATAATAGTAGATTCTTATGGAGAATCGTCAAAATTTTATAATATTTCAAAATATGTTTTTGTTGGAAAATCTCTCATTCAATCTCTTATAAATGATGGAGGACAAAATCCTATTGAAGCAGCAAAATATGGATGTAAAATTTTTCATGGTCCCCATGTAAGCAATTTTGCTGAGACTTATGAATACCTACATGCGCTAAATGTAACTAAAGAAATCAGTAACATTGATGAACTGAGTTTATCATTAGTTGAAGGATTTGAGGGTGAAAAAAGTAAAAATGGCGAGATTTCAACAAAAATACAAAAATATGGTCAAAATATACTTAATAATTTGGTCATGGAATTAAAAAAATATATATAAATAATTATAGATGAATTTTTTTAAACCAAATTTTTGGGATAAAAATCAAATATCTTTTGTTTCAGTTTTTCTTCTTCCAATATCTTTACTAATTAAAGTGTTAGCTTCTTTTAAACGCCTTATAACCAAAAGTAATCATTTCTCTATACCTATTATTTGTGTTGGAAATATTTATTTAGGTGGAACTGGAAAAACACCTTTATGCATAGAAATATTCTCAATTTTAAAAAACCTACAAATGAATCCTGCATTCATTAGAAAAAAATATGATTTATTTCAAGATGAAGTTAATCTTCAAAAAAAAATTGGTCCAATTTTTCAAAATGAAAAAAGAATGAATGCTATTAATGAAGCTCAACAGAATAAAGTAGATATCGCTATTCTCGATGATGGATTTCAAGATTTTTCTATAAGAAAAAATCTATCTATTATTTGTTTTAATGAAAAACAATGGATAGGAAATGGTTTAACAATTCCAGCCGGACCATTACGGGAAAATATTTCCGCTCTCAAAAGAGCTGATTGCGTTTTTATAAATGGGGAAAAAAATATATATATTGAAAATAAAATATTCAAAGAAAATAAGAAAATAAAAATATTTTACTCAAAATACAAACCTCAAAATATTGATGAATTTAAGAGTAGTAAAGTTACTGCTTTTGCAGGCATCGGCAACCCTGAAAATTTTTTTAATTTATTAAAAGATAATCAAATAAAAGTTATAAAAGAGATAAAGTATCCAGATCATTATCAATATACTGATAAAGAATTAGAAAAGTTAATTAAAATATCAAAGTCAAATAATACTATTTTAATAACTACTGAAAAGGACTACTTTAGAATTAATTCAAGTTATAAAAAAAATATTAATTTATTAAAAATAAAAATTGAAATAGAAAATAAAGATAATTTTATTGAAGAAATAAAGAAAATTATATGAAAATTATATGAAAATTATATGAAAATTATATGAAAATTATAAAATATTTTGTTGAGTTTGTGTCTATTATTTCTTTATTCTCTATATTTAAAATAATTGGTTTAAGAAATGCATCAAAGCTTGGTAGCATTCTAGGAAAATTTATTGGTCCATTATTTAGATCAAAACAAATTACCCGACAAAATATTAAAATAGGTTTAGGAGAAATAAGTAAAAAAAAAGAAAAAGAAATTGTTAATGGAATGTGGTCTAATATTGGTAGCACCTTTGCGGAGTATATTTTTTTAAAAGATTTTAAATTAAATAAAACAAGTTTTAGTCATATTAAAATTAATGGAACAAGGCACTTAGATGAAATAAAAAAAAATAATGAATCTTGTATCTTTTATTCAGGCCATTTTGCAAATTTTGAATTAATGGCAATGGAATTAGATAAGTACGGCATTAAATGTGCAGCGATTTATAGGCCATTAAATAATTTTTTTTTAAATCCATTAATGGAATATTTACGAATGAAGTACATTTGTCCAAATCAGATACCAAAGGGTCGAATGGGGATGAGGGAAATAGTTACTAAAGTTAAAGATGGCTATAGCATTGCATTAATGGTTGACCAACGTGTAAGCGAATGTCCTAGATCACTTTTTTTTAATAAAGCAGCACATACGACAACTGTACCAGCCCAACTAGCCTTAAAATATAACTGTAAACTGGTACCCATCTCCTTACAAAGGAAAAAGAATGTAAGTTTTGAAATGACAATTCACGAACCTTATAAAATAAAAAAAACAGGCAACGATGAAGAAGATACGAAAGATATCACAATTAAAATTAATCAAATTATAGAAAAAATGGTAATTAAAAATCCTGAACAATGGATTTGGTCACATAATCGATGGAAATAGACTTAGACCAAGAAGAAGTTTTTAAAGTTACCCCTAGTAGTCTGGATTATGCATTAAAGTGTAAGCGATGTTTGTGGTTATCATACAAGGGAATTAAACATGACACTTTCTTCCCACCAATTTTTAATGCTTTTGACTTAATTCAAAAAAAATTTTTAACCTCTCAACCAGTAAAGTTAATGTCAAAAAATTTACCAGATGGTCGCATTATGACTGAGCTTAATGGTTTTGTTGGCTCGGAAGTATTAAAGGATAAAAAAGGGAGACCTTTTGTAATTAGAGGTAAAACTGATGTAGTTATAGAATTTACATCTCAACCCAAAAAGTATGGTATTATTGATTTAAAAACTACAAATATTAATCCATCAAAAGTTTATAACTATAGAATGCAGTTAGAAAGCTACGCAACAATTTTTCAAAACCCAAATTCTAAAACCCCAAAACTTCAAAATGTTGAAGAATTAGGATTGTATCTTTTTGAACCAAAAGAAATTACAAAAATTTCTGATGGTAATTGTAACATGAAATTTGAAACCTTATATGTAAAAGGTAACAGATGTCATAATGATTTAATTAAAAGAGTAACTGATATTATAGATGTTTATTTAATGAAAGAAATACCAGAATATAATCTTGCGTGCTCTAGTTGTAAATTTATTCTTGAATTAAAAAAAGCGAAATATATTTAAGATTATTTAATATTAAGAACCGTCGCAGGATCTAATCTCACATTAAACCAATTAAGTCGTACATCTAAATGAGCTCCTGTTGCTCTTCCTGTGGAGCCTACTGTTCCTATAATATTTCCCTGTTTTACTTTTTGGCCCTTCTTGACTAGGATTTTTTCCATATGCATATATAATGTTGAAATTCCATGCCCATGATCAAATATCAAAGTTCCGCCTGTATAAAATAGATCAGGTTCTGCTAAAGTTACAATTCCATCTAACATAGCTTTAATTTTTGTACCTTCTTTTGCTGCAAAATCTAATCCATAATGTGGCCACTTGGATTCTCCATTTAAAATTCTTTGACTACCATAAACACCAGTAATGATTGCGTTTTCAACGGGAATAGAAAATTTATTTTTAAAAAAAACTAAATCGGTATTAATACCTCTGGCCTCTCCTATCCATTTGTTTTCTCTTTTAATTCTTTCATAAACCTCTTCTGGTGGGTTTACTTTTTTTTCTTCAAGTCCATCTATTCTTTGAATTTTATATTCTCTTTTAAAAACCTTTTTTACAATTTTTTTTTCATTTATTTTTATTACAACATCATTTTTTCTATCTCTGCTTAGTCCAAAAGCAAAATATCCCTCAGATGAAACTTTTATCTTTTTTTTATCAATAAAAACTTCAGAGTTTGGTTCTGTCTTTCCAAGAATAAATGAACCTTGAGTAAATTCACCTTTAAATGAAGCAGCAAAACTTGAGGTTGTAATTAAACTAAAAAATATTATTAAAAAAAATCTCATTTTTTATTTAATTCTTCATATCTTTGCTGTGCCTCTTTTGGAGAAAAATAGGCTTCTTGAAGCTCAACATTCCAATAGATCAATTGATTGAGTGGGATATTTTTTCCAGACACCCCACAAACAACGTAATCACCCTCTTGAATAACTTCAAAATTACTTGGATTAAATTTAAGTTTTGCTTTATTTCCGTTCATGTATATTTAATTATTATCTATATTATATGAATTTAGCAGTGATAGGAAGTGGTGGTCGTGAACACGCAATTTGTTATAAATTGCAACAATCACCAAAATTAATCTGCATTCCTGGCAATGGTGAAAAGGTATTAAATATTACAACACTAGCAAAAAGTTTTTTTTATGCACGCAATAAATCTCTTGAAATTTTAAAAAAAATAAACTGGGTTGATGGTTTTTTTAGAAAAGATATTGGTTGGAGAGTTATAAACAATAAATAAAAATGAGAATTATTTCAGGAGACCTAAAAGGATCAATTCTTTATCTTCCAGAAAGTAAGGAAACTAGACCTTTGAAAGATATGGCTAGAGAAAGTATTTTTAATTTATTGACTCATTCAAAAAAAATTAATTTTGAATTGAAAGACTCAAATATTTTAGATTTGTATGCGGGGACAGGATCCTTCGGACTAGAATGTCTATCAAGAGGATCAAAAAAAGTTTGTTTTGTAGAAAAATCAAAAGATGTATTAAAAATACTAGAAAAGAATATTGAGAAGCTAAAACTTAAAGAGAAAACGAAAGTATTCAATAATGATGCTTTCATGCTAATTGAGAGAGAAAATATTTTTGATTTAAAATTTAATCTTATTTTTTGCGATCCTCCTTTTATAAACAGAGATACTGAAAATATAATAGATATAATTTTTAATAATAATATACTAGAAAATGAAGGAATTATTATTTTACATAGAAATAAAAAAAGTAAAGATAAATATCCAAAATATTTTAAAATAATTGATGAAAGAATTTATGGAGTTTCAAAAATTATATTTGGGAAAATTTTATTTTGAGAGAATTCTTTTAGTCTCAGCTTTAACTTTCTCAATAGCTGGTTGATCAAATGGATTGATTCTCATCAATCTTGCTAATAAAATTGTCTCTAAAACAAAAAATGTAAAAATCACTCCTAACTCTTCTTCATTTTTTTTATTAAATAAAAATTGTCTAAAAGGAATTTTATCTTTAAAAAATATTTTTTTCACAGCATCGCTTTGCGCTTTAATAATAAAGTTAATATTTTTATTTTTTATAAATTTCATGCTGTTTGGAATAATTTGACTTGCTGCTTTATAATTACTTTTTTTATTTATGGATTCAAAAAAAGTAAAAAACTTATCTTTCGGCCCATCTAAATAAAGTTGTAAAACGCTATGATGATCTTTTGGGGCACTAGATAAAATTGGATTAATCCCTTTTCCTTTTTTTCCTAAACTTTCACCTACTAGCTGCTGGTACCAAAGACTTAAATCATTTAAATTTGAATCATAATTTAAAATTATGGAATTGTTCATCCTTTGTTTATTTAAAGTATAAATGGATGCTACATTATGAATTAATGATGAAATAAATTTTTTATTTTTCATTAATATATTCAAATTTTTAAATTTTTTTATATTAAGACCCATTAATGCAGCAGGTAGCATTCCTGACTCTGATAATACCGAATATCTTCCACTAATAAAATTTTTATGCTCAACAACATTGGCATTTAATTTATTAGCAATATTGCTTAGCACACCACCATTGGTTTCGGTTATTATAATTAATTTATTTCTAAGTGTTTTTTTTGAATATATTACGCCCATATTTGTAATTGTTTCGAGCGTATCTCCAGACTTTGAAACAACTATAAAACATGGGTTTTTAAGAATTTTTATTTGATTAAGGAATAAATTTTCATCTAAATTATCAAAAAAATAAACTTTTTTTTTTATTTTTTTTTTTAAGAACGAATAAATACTTTTTGTACCTAAAATAGATCCTCCCATACCAACTACAACAACTTCTTTATATTTATTAAATCTTTTTATTAAATTAAATGAAAAATCAAATTCATAATTTTTTTGATAGCTTTCAAGCAAAGGAATATTGGAATTTTTTAAATCATATTCAAGTTCATTAAAAGTTTTTTTTGTTTTTTTAATATTTTGACTAAAATTTTTTGATTTATAATTAAAATATTTAAAAAAATTATTTTTATAAAACATCTAATTTTTTTTAATTTTATTTAATATTGAGCTTTCCGTAGAAGTTGCTGAAGTTGATGTGCTTAAATCTTCTGATGAAGTATTGCTTAGCTTTTCTTCAAAGCTAGAAGTTGTTTCTAGACCTTCTTTTTTAGAGCTAGGCACTGGTAAACTATCATAGTCTGGGGGCATAATTAGTGGGTCTTTTTTTTCTACTAAAAACTCATCAGCAGAATTATTTTTTGCGCCCGTGATCCCTCTTTTTATAGTGTCTGCACTTTCGCAGGCTGTAATCAGTATTATAATTGGAATTAAAAATATTAATTTTTTTTTAAACATTTTTTGATATTCTTTCTTTTTTAAACACTTCTTTAATAATAAAACCAATTATACCTAATGTAATAAAAATATCAGCAATATTAAATATAAACCAATGATAGTTGCCTATATGTAAATCTATAAAATCTGGTACGGCATAGTATATTAATCTATCAAATAAATTGCCTAAAGATCCTCCGAGAATTAAAGCTGAAAGATAACCATAAACACCCTTGGATTTCCAAAGAAAGACTAATAACCCTAAATTAATCACTGCTATTACAAAGGATAAAATATGGTAATAAATATTAGCATCCATCGCAACTAAACCAAATCCAATACCAGTATTCATATGTAAATTAAAATTTAAAAAAGAATTCACATAAAAATCAATATTTATGCCGCTTGACTGCAAATCTATTAAATAAACTTTAGTTGCTCTATCAAAAGCAAATATTATAAGAACAATTATAATTTTTTTCATACTGTTTAATTGCTTGAGCTGCATCTTTTACATGGATGAGGAAATATCTTCCAACATCGTGGACACTTTTCACCTTCTGCTTTTTTTACTAAAACCTTCACATCTTCTACTTCATCCAGTTTAAAAAGATTATTATCACTGTTTAATTCTTTTGCTTCTGCTTTAGATGTTATAAAACTTTCGGATAAATCAAAATCTTTAACTATTTTTAGATAATCTTTATTCAAGTAAACCAGAACATCTGCTTCAAGACTTGACCCTATATCTTTACTTGATCTTTTAATTTCTATAGCAGCATTAACAACTTTTCTGATAACTTTAAATTTTTCCCATTTTTCAAATAATTGTTGATTTTCCCATCTCGCCGGAATCTTTGGAAATGCCTGCAAGTGAATACTGGAATTTTGCTGTTGGTTTATTATTTGAAAAATCTCCTCTGTAGTAAAAGATAGTATTGGAGCAAACCATTTTAATAAAACATCTAAGATCAATCCTAAAAGATTAATACACGCCTGTCTTTTGAGAGATGATGTCTCATCACAATAAAGTGTATCTTTTCTAATATCAAAATAAAATGCTGAAAGCTCTAAAGAACAAAAATTTGTTAATTCTTTATATAATTTATGAAAGTTATATTCTTTAAAGTAAGTTTCAAATTTTTTATTTAATAAAAAAATTTGATGTAAAATAAAACGCTCAAGCTCTGGCCATTTTTCAACATCTTGTGAATTTAAATCAAAATTAATTTTTTTGTCATTTAAATTTCCTAATAAAAATCTAAAAGTATTTCTAATTTTTCTGTATGATTCTGCGTGCTGCTCCAAAATTGAATGATCTAATTTTAAATCTTCAGAATAATCAGATGCAGCCACCCAAGTTCTTAATATATCTGCTCCATATTTTTTAAGTATATCTTCAGGAGCAATGACATTTCCTGTAGATTTTGACATTTTTAAACCTTTTCCATCAACTACAAAACCATGTGTTAAAATACTTTTATAAGGCGCCTTTCCTCTGGTTCCACAAGATTCTAACAAAGAAGAATGAAACCAACCTCTATGCTGATCTGAACCTTCAAGATACATTGAGGCGGGCCACATCAAATCTTTTCTTTTTTCTAATACATAACTATGAGAGGCACCACTATCAAACCACACTTCGACAATATCGCTGGTTTTAATATAATCTTCTTTTTTATATTTGCTCCCCAAAAATTTTTGTGGGTCGTCAGTAAACCAACAGTCTGATCCCTCTTTTTCATATATTTTAGCAATATTTTCTATTACTTCTGGATCTTTAAGAGGTTCTTTTGTTTTCTTTGAAACAAATAATGGTAAAGGCACTCCCCAAATTCTTTGTCTTGAAATACACCAATCAGGCCGCGTTTCTATCATTGATCTTATTCTTGCTCTACCTCTCTCTGGATAAAAATCCGTGTCATCGATTGCTTTTAGAGCTTTTTTTCTTAAATCTTTTTTCTCCATAGAAATAAACCACTGAGAAGTAGCTCTATATACTAGAGGCGCTTTAGATCTCCATGAATGTGGAAAGCTATGTTGTAACGTTCCATTTCCTAACAAACTTTTATGTTCTGATAGTTTTTCTATTACCTGCTTGTCTGCTTTAAAAATATGCACACCCGAAAAGAAAGGTATTTCATCAGAGTACAAGCCTCCATCATTTATTGTATTTGACGCTTTGATGTCATGCTTTAAACAAAGATTAAAGTCGTCTGGGCCATGACTTGGAGCTACATGCACTATTCCAGTTCCTTGTTCTAGAGTAACAAATTCACCGTTAAGCATTGGTACATCATATTCGTACCCCATACTTTTTAATGGGTGAGAACAAATAGTTTTTTTAAAATCCTCACCATTAAACTCTTTTATAATTTTAAAATCTTTAAAATTACACTCTTCTGAAACTTTTTTTATTAGCTCGGTTGCTATAATTATATTTTTGTTTTCAAAATGCTCAATATCTTTACCTAATTTAACTACTGAATATTTAATTTTATTACTGTAAGCTAAAGCTCTATTGGCTGGAATAGTCCATGGGGTTGTTGTCCATATTATAACATTTGCACCTTTTAAAAAATCCTTATCAGTTTTTTTAATTTCAAATGAGGTGTAAATAGTATTTGATGTATGGTCCTTATACTCTACTTCTGCGTCAGCTAATGCAGTTTTTTCTACCGTTGACCATAAAACAGGTTTGTATCCTTGATATAAAGTATCATCAAAAAGAAATTTCCCTAATTCTCTTACTATCTGCGCTTCCGCATCATAGCTCATTGTTGAATAATAGTTCTCCCAATCCCCTACTACCCCTAATCTCTTGAACTCTCCTGTATGAATTTTAATCCATTTTTCAGCAAACTCACGGCACTCCAATCTAAAGTCTTTTATTGGTACCTCATCTTTATTTTTTTTATTTTTTTTATACTGTTCTTCAATTTTCCATTCTATTGGCAATCCATGACAATCCCATCCTGGTACATAGACAGAATCTTTGCCATCCATTTGATGAAATCTGACTATTATATCTTTAAGAATTTTATTAAGTGCCGTCCCCATATGAATATGTCCATTTGCATATGGAGGCCCATCATGTAAAATAAATTTTTCTTGTCCTTTTCTTTCTCTTCTTAACTTTTTATATAATTCTAATTTTTCCCAAATTTTTAAAATTTCAGGTTCTTTATTTGGCAAATTTGCCTTCATTGAAAATGAGGTTTTGGGTAAGTTAATATTTTCTTTGCTCATAATACCAGCTTTGCTTTTAAACCTTTTTTAGCAAAAATTACATCCTTATTCATTTGTGTTATTAATTGTGAAGAGCTCTTAAATTTTACATCTTCTCTTAAAAATTTTAAAAAATAGACTTTTAGCTTTTTGTTATATAAATTTTTTTTTATACCAAATATATTAATTTCTAAAAAAATTTCATTACCACCAAATGTTGGGCGGGAACCAAAATAAGCAACACCACCATATATTTTTCTTTCATTCTCAATAAGAACTTTGACTGCATAAATTCCTTGTTTTGGTAATATGTAATTCTTAATATTTATATTACAAGTTCGATACCCCAACTTCCTCCCAAGCTGCTTACCTTTTCTAACAGTCCCTTCTATAAACCATGTTTTAGAAAGTAACTTATTTGCTAAATTAATTTTCCCTTTCTGTAGATATTTTCTAATTTTAGTAGAAGAAACTAGTTTTTTTAAATTCTTATAGGGACTAATATTTAATACTTTGTATCCATATTCCTGACTTAATTTTTTTAATAAATTTACGTTACCTTTTCTGTTTCTTCCAAATTTAAAATTATTACTAACAGCAAGCAATTTTACATTTAATTTTTTATAAATAATTTTTTTTATAAAATGCTCTGCACTTATTTTAGAAAAATTTTTGTCAAATTTTATATTAATAACAAAATCTACTTTGTTTTTTTTTAGTAGTTTTAGTTTTTGAGATTCCGATACTAACCTATAATTTTTAATTTTTTTATTAAAAAACATGACAGGTAAAGGAGTGAAAGTTAATATACCAAATTTAATTTTTTCCTTTTTGGCTAAAGCTTTAGTTTTTAAAAATACTTTTTGATGACCTAAATGAACGCCATCAAAATTACCAATTGCTAAAGCTGCAGATTTATACTTTTCAGGAATATCTGTTTTATAGAAAATTTTCATATTTTACCAAATAAGTTTTTCTTGATAATAATTTGTTCTTACTTCATACTTATTTAAAATTTTGTCATAATTTTTATATTGTAAATTTAAAAACTCATTTTTATGAATTCCATTAGTTACAAATAATGAATCAAAATTCATATTGTTTGCACCTTTAATATCAGTTCGAATATTGTCTCCAATAACAAGAACAGTCTCATTTTTTTTTATACAAAAATTATATATCTCTGGATAAGGTTTTCCAAAATAAATAACTTCTCCTCCTAGATTTTTAAAAATTTCTGCTAAAGTACCAGCGCAGTATTCTTGTTTCGCACCACGATGAACTACTAGATCTGGATTAGTGCAAACCATCTTAAGTTTTATATGTTTTTTTAATAATTTTTTATAGTATGTTAGTGAATCTTCATTGTTATCCAAAAATCCAGTGCATAATATAAAATCTGCATTTTCTATATTTTCTTTATTATTTTCAAATCCGGCAAATAGAGCATTGTCCCTTTTTGGACCAAGGTGATAAAAATTTTCTCCATAAAGTTTTTTTTGTAAGCTTTTCAAAGCTGCTTCGCCTGATGTAAAAATATTTTTAACTAATCTTTTATCCATTTTTAGTTTAAGTAAAAATTTCTCTACATTTTTTGATGGTCTAGGCGCATTTGACATTAATACAAATCTCTTATTTAACTTATTTAAATTTTCTAACACGTTAATCGCTTCAGGATATAGTTTAATTCCATTATGTATAACTCCCCACAAGTCTATAAAAAAAGCATCATATTTACTTTGAACTTGACTTAACCCGTGAATCAATTTGGTTTGCATGATAGTAGATGATTAACTCAAGAAAGATTAAAAATACACCATTTTGGTCAATTTGTGCTATAAATCCATAGTTTTGTGGGGTATTGAAATTTTCGTATCCACCACTATATATCTGCTTATAAAAATAGGAGTTAATTTAATATGAAATTTAGACCATTACATGATCGTGTTTTAATAGAAGTTCTAGACAGTGAAGAAAAAACTTCTGGTGGAATAATAATACCAGATACAGCTAAAGAAAAACCACAAGAAGGCAAAGTTGTTGCAATTGGATCTGGGGCAAGAACAGACGATGGAAAAATAATACCCATGGACGTAAAAGAAGGAGATTTAGTTCTTTTTGGTAAATGGTCAGGAACTGAAGTAAAAATTGATGGAAAAGAATATAGCATAATGAAAGAATCTGACATTATGGGAATCTCGAAAGGAAAAAAATAAAATGGCAAAAATAGTAAAATTTGATACAGAAGCAAGAACT
>Ga0114997_10001931_pt1 | contig 16943 bp, 12 predicted proteins | sample ArcticOcean_MG_C_2_FD_87045 | JGI IMG/M metagenome (GOLD analysis project Ga0114997, IMG submission 87045) | Marine microbial communities from western Arctic Ocean - ArcticOcean_MG_CB4_136 | ecosystem: Environmental > Aquatic > Marine > Oceanic | place: Arctic Ocean: Canada Basin | collected...
CCCTGAGATTCCCCACAACTGAATCTCAGGGATTCCTCAAACATTAATACTCCTGGCAAGTTCCAACGCAGAATTGTCACTCACTCCAAGATAAGCAGGAGTCGCAGTAACCGAACTCTGTCCCAACAACCTCCTGACTGCATCAACATTATATGTCTTCTCTTAAATGAATGATGGTCTAGTTTTCCTCATTGAATGTGTGGCGTATTCACTAACATCTTCAACACCCAACTTCAACATTCATCCCCAATAATGTCTACCTTGTGAGTGGTGTAAATATTTATAACTCTCACGAACTCCCCCCCCCCCCCACAAAATTTTTTATTTCCTAATAAAACCACCCACACCAAGATAAAAAGTGTTTACATAAAGAATTTTTTAGACTACGTTGCGCTGATATAATGTTAATATGATAATTTCCAAAGTAAAAAGTGATCAATATAACTATTGGGAAATGTATTGTTATGAAAAAACTATTATTCTTGGATTCTTCGTTAGCATCACTTGTATTTTGCTTACTGTTTTTAAGTGGATGTGAAAATTGGGGCGAGAGCGGGGTTAAGTTATATAATGAAATGCCTTCATATGCTCTTGAATATATAGATAAAAACAAGATTCTGGATCCGAAAGAAAAAGTACTTGCTTACTATGACGTAACTTTATCGTTAGATAGTAGTGAAGCGACTATTCTTACAAATAAAAAAATCATATATCATAAAAATAATAATAATCAAAGCATAAAATATTCGGATATAGATGATATAGAACATCGTGACGAAGGATTTCCAAATGGCGATATTATTCTAGTTAAATCGGTAAAAGGAGAAATTATGAAAATTGAAATTGCACCTTTAAATGATGGGAAAGTGTTTTTGGATATTCTTAGGGCTCAGCTGGAGCCTGAACGGGAACAAGAGCAGGAACCGCCAGCACCTGTTCCATCCATCACTCCAATGGATCAATTGAAAAAGACCAATCGCTGTCCGGATTGCAACTTGGAAAAAGCGGATTTGCAGGGCTGGAAGTTGAAAGGTGCAGATTTGAATGGAGCAAATTTAGGAGAAGCAAATTTGAGTGGAGCTGATTTGAGCAGAGCTGATTTGAGTGGTGCCAACTTGATGTGGGCCAATCTCAAAGGAGCTAACCTCGAAAACGCCGATATAGGAGGAACCGATTTCCGGGGGGCGGAACTCTCTGGTGCAACAAGCCCGAAAGGGACAAAATGTTCTCAAGACTCTGGGAGTGCGTGTCTTGAGTAGCAATATGTTTTTCACGAATATGGACGAATAGGATCAGGTTTTGTTTTTATCTTGCTCACCCTGTTCACCTACATAATCAAACAAAGGAGACTATGATGAAAAAAATAATTTTATTTGGTCTGGTAGTGAGTGTTCTTGGTTTCTCACCATTGCGTGCACAGGATTGTGCTGGAGTTGGTTGTTTGCCTCAAGAAGCACAAAATCAGTGCACCAAGAACTTTAGGGAGGGTTGCATTGATTGGGCAAACGGTGTTTTTTATGCCGTAGGTTTTGGCGTTCCCAACCCGAAATTAAAGAGTGCTGCTCAACGTAATTATTCGGCGCAAGTCGCAGCTGAACAAGTTGCCATGCGCAATCTTTTGAGACTAGTTGAAACAACACATCTCGATTCTGAAACCACCGTGCAGGACGGTATGTTGGGAAGTGACCGTATCCGTACCAAAATCGAGGGTAAAATACAACATGTGCAAATGGTGGGCGCACCGCGTTATATGTCAGACGGTTCGGTGAATGTTACCATGAAAATGCAAATGCGTGAAGTGATTAAAGTTCTCGCTGAGGATCCAGGAATCAAAGCGTTTTCCGCACCTCACGAAATACAGGCTCCGCAAGCTCTTGGAAGTACAAGTACGGCTTCCGGAGTTTTTACAGGACTACTGATCGACGCAAGGGGAACCGAAATAAGTCCTGCGTTGGGTCCCAAAGTCCTTAATGAAGACGGAGATGTGATTTACGGATTTGCCGATGTGGATCGTCAATTTTCTCTTGAACAAGGCATGATGGGCTATCTTAAGGACCCTCAGGCAGCACGTTCCAATGAAAGGATAAAGGACCGGCCTTTCGAAATCAAAGCTTTGCACAGTTCCGGAAAAAACAATGCAGATCTTGTGATTTCGAATGCGGATGGAGTCCGTTTGAGGCAAATGAATCGGGAACAATCATTTTTGCGGGAAGCAAGGGTGATGGTGGTTTTGGATTAGTTTTTTAGCCAATAACACTTAAGAACAGCCGGATCGTTCTTGCGTGTTCTTGAAAATAAACCCTAAACCCAAAGCTCAAAACTATTATATAAAAGGTTATTATGAAAATGAAACTACGAATTATTACAACGTTGAGCATTTTAACCATGTTCTTCATTGTGGGATGTGCTGCAAAGAAAGCTCCTCGTAAAAAACAGGGTTATATGGATACACCAGCTTCTCATACTCGGTATGGAGATGACAAGCTTTTACGTCAGGATTTTAGTTCGGCAGAACAAGCCTATGAGCTGGCTTTGAGTCTGCAATCAGACTATTCTCCGGCTTTGTCTGGAAAAGCAGTCACCACGGCACACTCTGCAAAAGGAAGTGGTGAGGAGTCCATAATTAAGACCGGATTGGAAAGCATGGAAGCCTTGATTGAGAAGGCCTCCGATTCGGCACAGTCGAAAGAACACAAAATTCGGGTTCACAGTTACGCCGTGCAGGCACATTGGGCATTGCAGTTTCCCGAAGACGAGTGGTTTGAAAAAGTCGAATCACATTTTGAAGAAGCCATAGATCTTGATCCAATGGCTTCAGCACCATATTTTTTCATGGCAGGGGCGGAATCTGCACGCTTCAATTATGCGGCGGCCGCTGAGCATTACAACAAGGTGCTGGAATTAAAAGGGGCCTATGCTGAAGAAGCCAACCGGAAATTGGAAATTGTGCAGAAAATCCAACGTGCTCAACCAGGAAGTCGAAACGGAAAAACCATTGCCTGGATTCCAAAAATCAGCAGAGCCGATGTAGCAGCACTTTTCATTGATGAATTGCGCTTGGAGCGTTTATATCAAGATGTCAATGCCAAAAAGGCGAAGGGCTTTAAAAAACCTAAAAAACAGCAGGATTTTAAGCCCGAACTTTCAAAGGGAGAACTTGCTTCTACCGACATTGAAGGACATCCGATGCAAAATGTGATTGAGACAATACTCAAACTTGGTGTGCGTGGTCTGGAAAATGATTCAAAGGCCCGTTTCAGGCCAGATGAAAAAATTACAAGGGCGGAATTTGCGCTGATGATTCAGGATGTCTTGGTAAAAGTCAGCCGGGACCGCAAAATCGCGACACAGTTTATCGGTGAGACGTCACCGTTTCCCGATGTACGTCCTGACTTGTACTATTACAATGCGGCACGGGTCGTGGTTTCTCGAAACCTGATGCAGGTCAAACGCAAAGCCACTGGGGAATTCGGACCCCTTGATCCTGTTTTGGGTGCGGATGCGTTGTTGGTATTGCGTGATTTCAAGGAAATGTTGATGTCTTACACACGCTGAACGGTAGCCTTGAGCACCGTTTCATGGAGCGAGACTGAGCAAAGACAAGCCATGCCTTGGCTCTATTGTTAAAACAAATACGGGACAAGAATAACAGAAGCAAAATGAATGCTCAGAATATGAAAAATTCATACAAGTTTCTGTCAGTATGTTTGTGCCTGTTATTCAATGCACCAGTGTTTGGAAAAGAAGAATATCACTGGCCGCCTAAAGACGGCGAGCCTATCATCACATTACTCGGCCAACTCTGGAGGAAGTGGAAACTACTCGAATTCCCGCACGTCTTCAGATTTATGAATCATCTGCAACTACATATTACATAGTTAACTTTGAAAAAGTAACGATTAGAAGTGGTGTAGCTCCATTGATTGGAGTGGCATTCAAATGGTAACTCCTCAAACGGATTATTAATGCTCTGGTTTTATTTTTATGTAGTATAGCTTCTCATCAACCTTGTTCAAATTTTAATTATTATCATCAAAGGAAAACAATGTTTTCTAATAAAACGATAGTGAAACTGGTCTCCACTGGCGGACTCATTTTGTTTGCCTCCCTCGCGGGGGCTCAAACTTATACTTCTGTTCCTGTGAAATATGAGGACGGATGGTGGCTGGAATTTAAAGATGATTCCAGACTTTCTTTCAAAAAAAATCAAGGGAAACTAGTCTTAGAATGGAAGGGCCCCAAACACCCTTGGTTGTTTACAAAATCTCAGTCGGTGAGGGCGGATAATTTTGCAGCGCTGAAAACCACAACCTTTGACGGTTACAGCAAAAAGAAGTATGTTTCCATTTTGAAAAGTTGGCAGAAACGGAAAGCCATACATGATGAAAATGAAGCAAGTCGTTATGCAAAAGATAAATCAGAATACGAAGAAGAATTGGAAGACGCAAAAGACAAACATGAAGAAGATTTTCTCCAGTGGGAAAAAGACATAGAGGAATATCCTAAAAAACTTTCAGATTGGAAAAAAGAAAAAGAGCTTTTTTATCTTGATGCTATGGCTGAATATAACGAGAAAAAAGCAGAATTTGATGATTGCTCATTCTTGTGTGGGGATGAGCCAAGGATACCCACCGAAGCATCCTATACTGAACCAAAACCAAAACAAACACAAAAATTGAAACCCGAACTTAAAAAGCCTCCGGCACCGGCTAAGCCTCGTTCCTTCAAGGAGATGAAGCCAAACATCAATAGGGATCCAGCATATCAAGCCGCGGCTTTGGCCTTGAGACTTTCGGTGAAGGGTTGCCCTTCAGAAAATTTTCGTTTGGAGACGAGTCCAGGTAAAATTCATTTTGTTAGCAGTCGTGCGGAAGACATCAGAGGGGCTTCTCCTTGGTCGGAGTCAGCTGGTTTGATTCGTTGCTCAGTAAGCAAAACAGGGCGAGTGATGATGAAGCTTAGTATTGATCAAAAACGACTGGTGGCTTTGTCATTGGATGCGCCCAAGGTGGATTTGCGTTTGAAAAGGGTTTCATCACCAGCGTTGCGGAATTTTGAAAAGGAATTTGCGAAACGGGACATGTATTTGAAAAAGCTGGATTTTCGCAAGGAACGTGTGGAAGCCAGTTATTGGAATGCTGCCACGCGTAATGCCATGGATGTCGTTTATGAAACGAAGAAAAATATCCAAAAAGTGAGTACGACGCTCCCGGTTTACTTGTATGATCCGCTGGAGAAAAATCTGGATCGCCTCGTCACGCGAGTCAACTTGTTTCAGGTGCGCAAGTTGGGAGATAAAAAAATGTTGCAACTCCGGCGGCTGTACAAGTACAAGGCGAAGGGCGATCCAAAAAAATGGATGGTGCTGGCTAAAATAACACACGCGAATGTTAAAGGGAACATCAATAATCTGATCAAATTGCAAACCCGCACCGGAGCTTCTAAGGAAAAACTTGAGATTGGTTCCGGTGGATTTGTCACGGATTTCTCTGCATTATTGTTTCTGGCCGCTTGGCACACCGCAAAAAAAACGCCGTCATTGCCGCTCACCTATTTCGATGATAGCCGTGTTTTTGTAATGGAACTCAATCGTTTGGAGCAAACCATTCATCATTTTCAAGGAAGGCAACTTGCCGCACTGGACTGGGAAGTGAGAAACTCAGATGGAGGTTCTTTTATGCGTTTGCGGGTTGGCCTGCAAGATCAAATTGTTTACAAGATAGAAATGCCGGAACGTAAACAGAGTTTTGATTTACGCAGCATAGGCACGCAGCGTATACGAAAAAATCAGGCGTGGGCCGAGAAATTTCAGAAGAAACATCAATTAGTTCCGGTTTCCGGATTTTGATATTTTTTCAAGAACAAACAAACACATTTTTAGAGCATATGATAAATGTTTCCTACTCAGAACGTGTAAACAGTAAAAAAATATTAACTCAATGCCTTTGTGCAGCTACGCCATAGTGCTGAAACAAAAAAAGGTCCCATGCTCAACTATTTACTAAAAATCAGCTTACTGCTCAGCTTTGCTTTTTTCCTGGCCGGTTGTACCAAACAAACTCCTGACTCACAAAGCGGATCCTGCGGGAACGAGGTGCCGTTTTGTGTCTGCAATCCATTGTCGCCGAAGTGTAAGTCCAAAACAGTCATTCCCAACCAGTTTCTTGATCGTCCGGATAAAGCAGGAATTCAGCTCAGTTTTGAGACAGCACAAACTGGAATTGAGGCAGCAAGTCTTGAGGAAATCGAAGAGCAACTGACTTCTTTGTTGAATCAAATCCGCATCAAATCTGAAAATCAAGAGGTTTCTATATTTGTACAATGCGAGGGCGAGGCTTGCCGGCGCATTAAAAACTTGCAGGAAACAACAGAAAACTTTTTGGGTAATTCCCGTGATTTTAAGCGCACAAGTGATGAGAGCTTGGCGGATCTTAATGTTAAGATTCGGTTGGATGGAGAGCAGTTGATCTTTGAAGCTTTAGACAAAGATGGAACGATTGGTGATGCAGGAGATATTTTAGCACATGTAAGTCTCAAACGGGATGTGGCAGAATCCGGATGGAGTCTAGTTTCAGTTCCTACGTTTGAAGACGGCGAACCCGGCTCTCCAATGATCTTCCGCATTATGAATAATTTAGTGACTCAATCGGAATATTCAGGAGTTGGTGTTTCACGCTTGCCGCAAGTGGGGTTGAGTTTTGAAGCTGCTGTTGCTTATTGTCAAAAACAGGGTCTTGATGCAGTGCCGCCAAATGTGCATGTTTTTGAATACGCTTTGCGTCAGGGGAAAATCGTCGGGCATCGTCGGGCACACCTAGAAATCGTTCGATTGACCGATGAGGAAGATGAAATAGAAGGTCCGATGATCAAATATGAAATTGACCTGTTTGACTTCGAGCGAGCACTGGACACCATGCTGATTTTCAGTTGGAGAACAGGAGACTATGAGTCTTCTAAACAAACTTATTTTCAAGATGACCTTGGTTTCCGTTGTGCCTATTGGGCCGAATAGAGTAAACGACCAGTGGCCAAGATTTTGCCGTATAATCTCTTGAAAAACACATAAAATTTTTTGGGACCTCCAGTGGTTTCTATTTAGATCTTGGTAAAAATAAGATATTAAAATAATATCATGAAAAAACGATTAAAAATTATTGGAATCATCACGATCATGGAATTACTTGTCTTTCCTGTAAATGCACAGAGTCTTTTCAAATCGACAAACTTGCTGGCAACGCATCCATTCAGCATTGAAAATCGTGGACAGTTCAGCCGCAAACCGGCATGTACAAAGTTACAAAAGCTCATCAAAAAACTGAATATCAAAATGAATCGCATGAAGGATGAATATATGGATACGCAAGATGAATCCTTGAAGAAAAAAATCATTGAAACTTCACACAAAAGCTTCAAGCTCAAAAAAAAACTTTACGAAAAGTGTCGTACCCGTACCGCAAAAGCTGTGCATGGAGGATTCAAGGATACTGTACGCAAGTTACAGATCGAACTTCGAAGCCGAGATGTTCCTGTTTATGTTTTTCAGTATCCCACACTGGAGGATCTGGAAGACAAAGGGCAAATTGAACTCAAAATCGAGGAGCGCACAGTGTTACTGAGTCAACTGCTTCAGGATGTAGAAAACACACAAGAACTGATTTTGTCGCTGTATAAAAAATCTTTTTCGCAAAAGCCCGCATCCAATAAACCTGCAGCATCGAAAACGGCAAGCTTGGATGATATGGACGATATGGATGATGATGAAGAATATGAAGTCATTGCCAATGTGGAAATGCGTAGTCTTTTCAAAAACATGTACGATCTGCATTTGACCGACGGCCAGCGTCACTTCGTTCCTGAACCACTTAAGGCTCCACAAGAAGTGGAGGATTTGGATTTGGTTTTTTCACATTATTACCACATCCGCAAAGAGTCTGCCGCCAGCAAAACTTTGCGGATTCATCTGTTTTTCATGGATACCACCGAGTTGGATGAAAACACAAAATTGTATCCGGTGTACAGCAAGAAAACCAACCCCATGCCCTGGAAGGGACGCAAAACTGATTATGTGGGGAACCTGAGCAAAGAATTGAATTATGTCGCAGAGAAATTTGCTGTAACGCAATAATAAAGAAATTGAAGATAGAGGCCACGAGCTGCAGGCAAAAATGGATAACAGAAATATGAAAACTCAAACAAGGCAATTTTTTGTGGGAATCCTGATTTTTTTAACTATGCTGGTAGCCAGCACGCATGCGGCAGAAGACCCTTTCAGTAAATTTGTCAAAGATGTGAAAAAACGAGACCAAGCCATGCTCAAAGCGGTTCAACAAATTGAGGAACGCTGGGATCGTTTTTATGAAAGTACGATTGAAGATTATTATGTCTATTCCAAAGACGGGCGGGTTCGAAGGCGAGCCAATTTCAGTGATGAATCTCCTGAGAAGGGTTTTCTGGAGGTTTCGGTGGTGGATGCTAAATCCGAAAAGGAAGGACAAAAACTTTTAACTAAGGCTGTTGAAAAAGCCTTGCGGGAGCGTGTGGGTAAACAGGAATTGTTGAAAGATCAAGTGCAGTTGAACCAAAAACCTTTGACAAAAAAGAATGTACTGCGGCGGGCAAAGGAATTGAAAAAGCAAATCCTGAAAACAACAGCTCTCACTAAAAAAGGCAAAAAAATTGTGTATTCCGTCAAACTGCAGTTTGCTCCGGATCATCTCAAAAAGCGGGCGCAAGTTTATGCGAAGCAGGTCAAGAAATACGCCCGCAAATATGAAGTCCCACCAGCATTAATTTTTGCGGTCATGCACACTGAATCATTTTTCAATCCAGTCGCCAAATCTTCCGTGGCTTATGGACTTATGCAGTTGGTGCCAAAATCCGGAGCACGGGATGCCTACAAAAAAGTTTTCGGGCGTGATAAAATCGTACGACCATCATACCTTTATGATCCGGAGAATAATATTCGTTTGGGAGTGGCATATCTTGGGATTTTGGAAAAAACGTTCCAGCGGGTAAAAAATCGGAAGTTCCGTACCTATCTGATGATCTGTGCATATAACACTGGACCAGGAAATGTGAGCCGTGCTTTTATCGGGAAAAAACGTTTGAGTAAAGCATTTTCGAAGATCAACAGTTTCAGTCCGAATGAGGGATTTAAGCATTTGGTTAGGAATCTGCCGTATGAGGAAACCCAGCATTACCTGGTGCGGGTTAACAAACGAATGCCGTTGTACAGGTAAGAAGAGTTGCAATTAGAAAGTTTCAAAGGGTAGAGATCTGGCTTGCCGTGTCCCTGCAGTATGTAGGTCCCTGTGAATTATCGGCAGGAGACTATTTTTTCAATCGTCCAATAAAAGAGGAACCATGAGAACCATTATCAAAGCATTTTTCAGTTTTACCGCAATCTCACTCCTGAGCTTGTCGGCATTCTACGAGACCTCTGCTGCTCGTGAAATCGAAATTCAGGAAGCCGTTGGTTCGGCACGTATGTACAGTGGAGAAGAAAAAAAGGCCAGAGATGAGGCGTTACGTGATGCCATGAAGAAAGCCGTCGAGCAGGGCGTGGGTACGGTGCTCGCCTCTGAAACTGAAGTAGAAAATTTCCAGGTGGTAAGTGACCGCATCCTCAAAAAAAGCAAGGGAACTATCAAAAGCTACCGGATTTTGCGGGAAGGAGCAGTTGATAACGGTATAAATTACGAAGTTGTCATTTCTGCAGTGGTCGATGATGATTTGCTGAATCAGAGTATGGAGTCCTTCCGCTTGATGCAACAAATGACCGGACGGAAAACTGTATTTATTGTTTACAACCCGAATGTACAGGGCGATTTGCCTTTGAACCCGAAAAATGGAGATCATTTTAACCTCATTGAAACCGCTGTGCTTGCGATCAATAAGAAATTTATTGAGCGGCGTTTTTCAATACTTGATTTCGAAAGGTACAAAAAAGTTATGCTAAACCGGGAGACCATGGCACTCGCCAACGAAGCTGATTTTGAAGATGCTGTTTCAGAGCTGGCAGCAGAAAATGGGGCACAGTATTACGTCGAATTTACACTGATGGTTTCTGATAAAGAAATTGGAAAAAACAAAGTGGCTCAAGCGAACATCAAAGCTAAATTGGTCAACTACGGCACTGGCGCTCTCATCGACACCATTGAAGGCAAGGGCAGAAAGAAATATAAAAAAACTACTTCTGGTATGATTGTCTTTGAAAACATGGGATCTGCGATTAAAAAGGCTGCTAATATAGCTGGGAGAGAATTAGTGGATAGTTTGCTTACAAGGCTCTATGAGTATGCGGAAGATGGTGCGCCCATATTTGTTAGTATTCATGTCGGAAAGAAAAGTCAAGTAAGACCTTTTTTAAAAATGATAAATAGCATGAAGAGCGTGACCAGTTCAAAAACTGTTTCTCGCATTGGCAAAGACATTACGATGTACGTTTACGGTATAGGAGATACTGATAGTTGGGTGGGGGAACTGGAAGATGCATTTTATGCCAACCGCAAATTTAAAGGTTATGCTGTGATACCAGCCCTAACCGGTGAGACGTTGGATTTGAATATGGAAGAGGATGAATAAAGATAAAAATTATAAAAGTGATAACTTTTTGCAGATTTTTCAGTAAATTCCTTTTGGGATAACCGTATTTCTTGGAACCGCTCCTGATGCAACTGTTTTGAGAGGGCCACAATGAATGTGATCCCGTACACACATGAAAGATTTATCAGACAAGTTTTGCATTCGATGGAGTCTTTTATTTTGTTTTTTTTGCTGGCTCCTGTTTTTGTCAGCAATCGTTTCAGCGTCGGAAAAATGTCCTGTAGAACAAATACTGCTCCAAGGTGGACTCTTTGAATTGGGAAGCAAAACCTCTCTTTTCCAGGATTCTCGGCCAGTGCATGAAGTGTTGATTGAGGACTTTCAGATAGCCAATTTTGAAACTTCGGTAGCAGACTTTGTTGTTTTTGCCAAGGCACAAAAAATCGATTTTCCGTTTTTGTCGGTTCTGGAAAGGGAAAGCCGAGAACAGCCTTGTCGTCCCGCGCGCGGAATGAACTGGTTTGGCGCACAGTCCTTTTGCGAAGCCAAGGGCGGACGCTTGCCAACAGAAGCAGAATGGGAATATGCAGCCACCATGGACGTTTCCAGACAGCAACAAAAATTCCGTTGGCCGTCCGGAAATAAGTTTCCACCAATTTTTGGAGAAAATGAAATTTCAGAAGAAATGGAATTCTCTGAAGAGGAGGAAGATGTGTTATTAGAGGAAGAAGATGAATCCGAAAAAGAATTCACGGAAGAAAATTTGGACAATGCTGAACTCGAAAAATTGATAGCAAGTGACGAAGGCGATTTGGATGACGACGCTCTTGAAAAATTGTTGGCAGAGGTTGATGAAGAAACCAGGACCAAGGAGGAAACTTCAGAATACTTACACCGGGAACTGGTGGATGTCCAAAAAACATTACGGGGATTGAATGGCCTGCACGGTATGCTCGGCAACGTCTGGGAATGGGTCGGAGATTGGTACAGTTTCTATCCGAAAGCTTCGCAAACTCATCCGGTAGGTCCGGAAAAAGGCTTCTGGAAAATTTTCCGTGGCGGCAGCTACCAAAACGTCGATTTGCAGTATGAAAACTCAGAAGCCGTTTTGCTTGATCCGACGTTGCGTAACCGTGCCAAACCTGAAGAGACTTTTGCGCATTTGGGCTTTCGCTGTGCCTGGAATGTCCCCCTTAAATTCACAAAGGCAGACTAACAGCTAGCCTGGCTGTGATCATATACTGCTTTTTTAAGTTATTGATCAAAATCAAAAAATGTACTCAGTCCTGTTCAAATTGTTTCATCGTACACCGATTTTTCAGGTCTTGTTGAGTGGAATTTCCTTTTTAGTGCTGATGGTCCTGATCGCCATTCGCTTGCTCTACTCTTATGGCATAAGCGCGTCTTTTTCCCATTCGACTCCGCATCTGACTGCAGAATGGATTGCCGGAGAAACTTCAGATTACTCAAAACAAAGGGCTCTCCAAAGCGTGTTTTCAAACTCTCAGGAAATCGAGTCATACTCTCTGTTTATACGAGGAACACGTCCATTACTCATTGAGGCCTTGGGTGTAGGGATGGTGGGAACGTACCGTTTTGAAGCTCCGGTAGAAATCACTGGAATTGACTTGAGCCGTCATCCATTTGCCATTCCACTCGATCAAGCAACTTCTCTGATCAACGAACATGAAAACGCAATGACTGAACGTGAATTGGCAGCACAATTGATGATTGGTAAAAATGAAGTGGTCGTAAATCGGGCCATGATTAACTTGTTTGCTCCGAGTCCCGGAAAAATTAATCGCTTTCTTGTGCAGGACATTGAAAGTGGAACATCGTTGAGTGAAATCAGGATTGTGGCGGTACTGAATGATATGATTGATAGACCCCGAATGTTTCTAAGTTTACCATTGGCACAAATAATTCTGGAAAAACAAGCAATCCAAGGGCTTCATGCACGGGTCAAAAATTTTGATCATTTGCAAATTGTTCGCGATAGCATCAGCAAACTGCTAGATCCCGGAGTCCGTGTCAGCAGCTGGGTGGATGGACAGAACCGCCAGCAAAAATTATTTCGAGTTTTCGATTCAATTTTCTGGATCATTGCAGTGGCAATTTTGACACTATCGGCGATTACAGGAATGCTGGGCATTTACCGCGCCTTTATGACCAAGCGCAACTCAATTGCCATTTTGCTCCTGCTCGGAGTTTCAAAACAAACATTTTACTGGATACTGGCTTCCATCACCGAAATTTCACTGCTTGGTGGGGCGGGTCTCGCGGCACTCCTCTTTATGTCTGGTTACGATACGCTCAACGAACAATTACTCCTTTCAGTGCAGGCCATGTCTCCGGTAGAATCTCCGGAGTTACCCTTGCTTCCTTTTTTCTATTGGAACGGTGGAATGTTTATCTTGTACAGTGTTCTGTCGTTGATTTTTTTGAAGGTAATTTTGAATACCAGGATTTCTTTGAAGTAGAAGTTATAGTCACGGAGCTTGATGCTGCGCTTTGAAACCTGAACACAAACCCAAAACCTTAATAATGCGCTCTTTTATTTTCAATCGTGTGCTCTTCAAACAAGTCGATCCCATCATTTTATTTGGTTTGGGCCTTGGACTGCTCGGCGGTCTTGGGTTGGCTATTGCCGGTAATTTGCTGATCGAAAATATCCTAACCAGTTACCAGTCCTTTTTACAGCGCTCCCTGATTGGATTACGCGGCAGTCTTGTATTGGAAACTCAGGAGTCTTCAGGCTATCTACGACGTTTCAGTGTACAGTGGGAAACCGAAAATTACGGCTTTTCCTCCTCACCCGTCTGGCAAAGCCGGGGTCCGATTCCGCTGGAACTGAAACAATCCGGAAAAATCTGGAAGCGCCAAGTGCAGGTGATCTTGCAAGACAAGGACTATTTGATGCAAAAAATGGTTGTCAATTCAAATGATTGTACGGTTGACAAAAATACACAGGCTTTTGGGAATGCCCTGCTTTTTTTGACATTGCTTGATTTCAATGCCGCTCAAAACACCACCCTTCAAGCCGATGTTTTTGGGGGGGACGCCATGCCCGTTCTCTTTTCGAAATGTCGAATTGAGACCGGAATGATGACAGATTATCCGCTTTTAATTCTCGATTGGAAAGCCGTTGGTTGGAATCCGGATGAAGTCGCGAAGAGCCTTGAGTTTTCCACATACACACGTCAGGAAACGGATTATCTTGAACAGAAACTTGATCAGGTGATGCTACAAGTTCCTCGTGAAACAGGAGAGCAATACCGCATTGAAAATCTTTACCGCAACAAAAAAATGAAACTGGCCACCAGTCTTTCGGAACAAGCCCGTTGGCTGGCCTTAGGGATTGCCGGAATTACGTTGATTTTGTCCGGAATTATTTTGTTTTTTAGCTTTTTGCTTTTATTGGAATTTAAACGCGTTGTGATCGAAACTTTCCGGTTAATGGGCCTATCCCGCCTCGAAGTTACTTTTGGGTTTTTGCTCGGTGGCGGGATTTTGGGGGTCGTCGTGGCTTCGGTGGGAATGCTCTTGGCCTGGAGTGGACGGCTCTTGATTCAAGTTCAAGGCTGGATTCCCTTTGAACATTTTTTCACTGAGTGGCCGCCCATGTTATTTGTTGCGGTTTTCGTATTGACTCCAATTTGTGTTGCCGTTTTCAGTGCCTTTGTGGTCCGTTTCCGTCTTCCCCGGCAACTCAATATGTCAGAGATGGGATAGTGTTTTTTCAGAATACAACTCAGAGTCAGAAATATGTAAAGATATTTTTGGAAGCAGTTGCAATGCTTGCAATCGGTTTTATTTTCACTCCTGCAGGCAGTTTTGCTAACGATTATACATGGCCGCCCCGTGAAAATGCCCCTGTACTGACCTTGCTGGGTCCGGTGTATGAAACGGGTCTTGAACTGGAATCTAAACTGACAAAAATACTTGCCGACTCCCTCAAAAAATTGGCCAATTCTCCGGAATGCTGTCTTCCAGAAAGCTACATTGATGCCTTGGGAGGCACTCAATATCTGCGTTTTGTGACCGGATACAGCCACGATGCGGAGTGGGGTTCCATCAAATCCATCGCCGTTCAAAAAGATGGAACTGCAGACTCGGAACGAGTTGCAGGAATTTTGGAAAATAATCAATTTCGTGAGCCGGGGCTGGAGCTGGCCGTGCGGCTGCGTTATAAAACCAGAGACTTCAGTAAGGCAACCTTGGAGGGTTACCGCTTAATTTTACAGCCCAACGGACAAGCCTTTGCCAAATGGTATGAGGAAGAAATTGACACCTCCATTGCTCCATCTGAGCAAATCATGAAAGCACTTGTCCGGTTGTTGCTAAAACCTTTGTGGCAGATGAGTGAGTTTACCGTGATTCAGAGAAGTTCTTCAGAATATCTGCCCGTTCAAACTGGTGCAGAGGCAGACTGGACATTGCTGCAGCAGTGTGTTTTTTCAGGAGCATGTCTCGGGTGGAGCACTGCAGAAAATGATGTATTTTTCAAAGAGGATACTTTTCGTCTCTTTACGAGAAGTCGAAGATATGCAAAATTGCTTTGTGAACGCATAGGCCTTAAATTGATTACAGAAGATGTGGTAAAACTTGCTTCACAAATGAGAGGAGGCTACGGTTTTGATGATGTGATGCATGATATAGATATACACGGGGTATGGGTCCACGAAAAAAATACAAATTCCGTCACAATTGGTTTATATAATGGTGTCGAAAAAACTACCACACACAATCGAGCACGTGCGCTGGAACGATACAACAAGAGGGTTGAAGAGTATGAGAAAAATCATAATGAGATTAATTTAGTAACAAAATTAAGAAATCGTGAAGTTCTTCGCAAACAGGCATCTTTGATTTGGTGTCAAATGCATAAAGATCTCACTCCAAGAACAGCAATGGATATTTATGCGCCTGACAAAGTCGGGATTCGTTTTGGAGTGGCTCTGGCCTACGAACAAGGAGAAGCAGAACTCAAAGGTAAATCCGACAAAGGCATCAAGTTTGCGTATGCACTCAACGGTTTCAGGCTTATTCTAAGCACCTTTCCGGCAAAACGATATTTTTCCTTTGAACAGGTCAGTGGTCACGGTGAAATATTAAAGCCGGGTACGCCATTGTATCTTGTGGACGGGACTCAACTTTATACTGTGAGCGGTGTTTCCAGCACGATTACACGATTTTTGTATACTCCCCGGAGGGATCCGGATTGGTTTTATGCCGCGGGCTGGGAAAGCACGATTCACACTTTACAAGGCACTCCTGCCAACATCCTGGCACGGCGGAGTTCTCCAGTTCTGGAGGGAGGATACAATTTCGCGCGCTGGCTCCCGTGGTGGTTCCAGGAAAATTCGCTGTTTCTTGAAGCAAAAGCTGGAATTTCCGCTGCCAGTGGGAACCGAATCGGTTTTACGCTGGGCTATTACCGCAGACAAGCTTTTCGTCCGTTCTATGACCTCAACAATGCAATTACAGACTTAAAAAATAGGTTTTAAATAAAATAACGCAAATGAAGGTTTCTATCCATAATTCGCATCTTTCACGATGCAGAAACATCCTGTTGTTTGCGGTATTTTTACTGCTGTTGGTAGCCTGTGCCAATGATGATCCTATGTTGGAAAATTCTTTGAATCAGGGACATGTCACCACAGATTTGGATGAGGCGGACGGCTTCACTTCTCCAGAGGGAACTCTGCTCATCAACAACGACAATATTTCAACCAACCAAACGTCAATTCAAGTTACACTAAAGGCAAGTGACGCAGTAAGTGTAGCACATTACTATTTTTCTAACATTTCCACCACTCCATTATCTAACGCAGCCGGATGGCAAAATCTAGATGGTTCTAATAGCATGTCCGTCCAATTAACAGCTTCTATTTCCCCAGTGGAAGAGACCCATTCCTTTTATGTATGGTTTCTAGATAAAAAAGGCAACCTTTCCGATACGGGAAGCGACTCAATAATTTACGATGTGACGTCTCCTGCCAGTACTTCTTTGAGCATCGACACGGGAAACATTGCCACCAACTCACAAAATGCCACACTTAGTTTGACGGCATCTGATGCAGTTGGAGTGACAGGACATTATTCATCGGAAAGTGCAACTACTCCGGATTTATCTGATTCCGGATGGACAAGTGTGAGTTCCGCGACCGCATACAGTGGGACAGTGAATTTTACTATGAGTTCCGGAGAAGGCACAAAAACCGTTTATGCCTGGTTTCGGGATTTTGCGGGAAATATTTCTGATTCTGATAACAATACGATCATTCTCGACCAAACCGCTCCCACCGGTTCTGTTTCAATCAACGGTGGGGCATCATCTACTACTTCCAGAAGCGTGACACTCACACTGACAGCCACAGATGGAATAGTCGTAACGG
>Ga0114997_10001935_pt1 | contig 16920 bp, 12 predicted proteins | sample ArcticOcean_MG_C_2_FD_87045 | JGI IMG/M metagenome (GOLD analysis project Ga0114997, IMG submission 87045) | Marine microbial communities from western Arctic Ocean - ArcticOcean_MG_CB4_136 | ecosystem: Environmental > Aquatic > Marine > Oceanic | place: Arctic Ocean: Canada Basin | collected...
GCCTTTAGGGCTTTGCAAGCCTGGGCTCCAGAGTAATCAAATTCACAAGCTTGACCAATAATAATAGGTCCCGCACCTATGATTAATACGGATTTAATATCAGTTCTTTTTGGCATGCGATTGAATTAAAGATTTAAATTTTAGAAAAAGCTCTTCAAGCTCATGTGGACCTGGACTTGCTTCTGGGTGACCTTGAAAACTAAACGCAGGCTTATCAAGAAACTCGATGCCTTGAAGGCTTTGATCAAATAAAGAGATATGCGTTGCTTGAATATTGTCTGGTAAAGTTTTTGCATCAACTGCAAACCCGTGATTTTGACTTGTTATAAAGACTGTCTTGGATTCAATTTCCTGCACCGGATGATTGCCACCATGGTGACCAAATTTCATTTTATACGTCTTACAGCCACCAGATAGAGCAAGAAGTTGATGGCCCAAACAAATCCCAAAGATAGGCATACTGATGTCCAATAGTTTTTGAATGAGCTCAATTGCATAGTCACATGGCTCTGGATCGCCTGGTCCGTTGGACAGGAAAACACCATCTGGATTTAGTGCAATCAATTCTTCAAAACTAATTTGAGCATTAACTACTTTTACTTGCCCTACATGTTTACTTAAAAGTCTCAGAATATTTTTTTTGATTCCAAAATCTACAGCAACAATTAATCTTTCTTTATTAATATCCTGGTAATTAGGCCAAGTCCCCTCTTCCCAAGTATAAGCTTTCAATGTGCTTACCTCTTTGGCTAAGTCTAAACCTTCCAACCCGGCAAATTGATTAATAGCTTTATTGGCCAAGCTCAATGCATCATCACCGTCTGGGACGATACAAGCTTTCAGTGATCCATGATCTCTTAATTTAGCTGTCAACTGGCGTGTATCAATATTTGCAATGCCAATTGCTTCTTTTGTTTCAAGAAAACTTGCTAAGGACTCAGTTGCTCTCCAGTTGCTATAGTTTTTTGGCAGATCCTTGATTACCACGCCTGAGGCAAAAACTTGATCGGACTCATTATCTTCTGGATTAGTACCAGTATTTCCAATGTGGGGATGGGTAAAAGCAATGATTTGTTTTGCGTATGAAGGGTCCGTAATAATTTCTTGATAGCCAGACATTGAGGTATTGAAGACAATCTCACCAACTGAAAGGACTTTATTGCCAAAGCCCAAGCCTTGGTAAACTGTTCCATCCTCTAAGACCAAAATCGCAGGAAACGTCATTGCTGACTCTCCTTAAAAAATAAAGAAAAGAAAGTAATAAATTTAAATAAGTGGGAGTTTAATGAGCTAAAATTGTTCGCTGGCATTAAAACAGTACTTTATATTTATAAAGTCTATACGTCCATCAAAATATCGAAATAATGAAGATAAATTTAAAAACTAAAGAACAAATCGCTCAAATGAGAATTGCAGGCAAATTAGCAGCAGAAGTTTTGGAGATGATTACCCCTTTGGTTGTGCCTGGTGTTAGTACCGAAGAGTTAGACGCTATTTGCCATGATTACATAATTAATGAGCAGCAATCTATTCCAGCAAACGTTGGGTATAACGGTTTTCAGAAAACCATATGCTCAAGCGTAAATCAAGTAATATGCCATGGCATCCCCTCGGAAAATAAAATATTAAAAGATGGAGATATTTTGAATATCGATGTGACCGTTATCAGAGATGGGTGGCACGGCGATACTTCAAAAATGTTTCTTGTTGGAAAGACGCAGCCGCACAATGAGAGATTGGTTAAGGTTACACAGGAATGCCTTTACAAGGCAATTGATGTTGTAAGACCTGGAGCTTATTTAGGGGACATTGGCGCAGTAATACAAGAGCATGCATATAAAAATCATTACTCCGTCGTAGAGGACTATTGTGGGCATGGAATTGGACAGGTCTATCACGAAGATCCTCAGGTTCTCCATTACGGTAAAGAAGGCAAGGGTCTCAAGCTGGAAGAAGGCCTTTGCTTTACGATCGAACCCATGATCAATCAAGGAACTAAATATACAAAAGTTTTAAGTGATGGATGGACCGTTGAAACGAAGGATGGGAGAAATTCTGCTCAATGGGAGCACACTCTTGCAGTAACCTCGAGCGGTGTGGAGGTTTTGACTCAACGCAGCGAAGAATTCTTTTGAGCAATAAGCTAGAAGCTATCAATCAAAATTTTGAAGAAAAATTTCATCTAATTTTTCAGAAACCTGAGTTAATTCAGAGCTCACTCAACCTCAGATCAAAAGAATTTGATCTCATTATTACCAAAGAATTTAAAAGATTTGGACTGGCTGATGATTTTGCGATCGTTGCACTAGGTGGTTATGGAAGAAATGAGCTATTTCCAGGGTCTGATATTGATTTATCAATAGTTCAACTTGTAAAAAAAACAAAAAAAATAGAGGAAGTCAGCGATTTTATAGCCTGGTTATGGACTCTCAACGTCAAGATAGGTCACTCTGTTAGAACGATTAGAGATATTGAAAAGATTACCAAGTCTGATCTAAAGGAATTTACGTCGCATTTGTCCAATAGGATAATTTTTTGCTCAGCAAAAAAAGAAGCTGAACTTACAAAAGTGCTTCACACATTATCAACGGGATGGAGTAAATCAAAATTTTTTAAAGCAAAAAAATTAGAGCAATCTGCAAGGTTGGTATCATTTAATTCAACTGAATTTAATTTAGAGCCAGATTTAAAGGAATCTCCAGGGTGTCTAAGGGATTTTCACACAGCCTTGTGGATATTGGAGCACTGTTTTGAAGTAAGCGATTTAATGGAGTGCGAACAATTAAACCTTTTTAGCAAAAAAGATCTTTTGGAGATTAACAACTCCTATTGTCATATTAAATCTCTAAGGTTTTTACTCAATCTGCATGCAAATTCAAACCGCATAAGTTTTGAGAACCAACTCTTGTTGGCTGATAGGTCTAAAGTAAAAGCATCTAAGAAATCTTCTGCAGTTGAAAATTTTATGCGGACTTTTTTTCTCCATGCAGCAAAACTTTCTGATTTCAATGAGATGGTTTTTCAAGCCTATGAAGATCGTAATGCCCTTCTAAAAAGACCTCAAACGAAGAACTTTTATATTTTCAAAGATAGGCTTGGCATACAAGAGCATATAGATCTAGTAAAGAATCCTGAATTAGTTTTAGAGAGCTTCATTCAGATTGGTCGATTAAAAAAGATTAACGGTCTTGACTTTGTGTCGATGAGAAAGCTTCAAGAAGCCGTAACAAAAATTAATGCTGATTTCTTTTTAAGCCGCGAAACCGGCAATCAATTTATAGAAATTTTAAAATCTCAAACCAATCTTTCCACTATCTTAAAAAAATTAAAGCAGCTGGGGATTATGAGGCTGTTAATTCCTGAGTTTGGTTTGATTGAGGGGCAGATGCAGTTTGATATGTTTCATGTCTATACGGTTGATGAGCACACTTTTAAGGTGGTTCGCAACATGCGTCAAATGCAGATTGGAAGAATCGATAAATCAATGAAAATTGAACAAGAGCTGATAAATAAACTCCCAAAAATAGAGCTTTTGTACCTAGCTGGCCTATTCCATGACCTAGGCAAAGGCAAAGGCGGTGATCACTCCGAGATAGGTAAAAAAATAGTCACTAAATTTTCCAAGCGATTGGGATTTTCTATTCATGACACAGAGCTTTTGGCGTGGCTTGTAAAAAATCATCTAATCATGTCATCCATATCTCAAAAAACAGATGTGCATGATCCTGAGACCATCAAGGGCTTCGTAAAAATAGTGAGCAGCATAGAAAAATTAAATTACATATACCTGTTAACGGTAAACGATATTAGAGGAACCAATCCCACTTTATGGAATTCATGGAAGCATGACTTGTTAAAAGAATTATTTTTATCATCTAGAAGAAAGTTGAACTTTGAAGATCAAGAAACTACTCAGTCGATAACGGCTGAAAGAAAAAAAGAGTCTCTGCTAAGCGTTAAAAATAATAATTTAGTTGCTGTAAAAGCTATTTGGGCTCAGCTACCAAATACTTACTTTGCAAAATATCAAATTGAGCAATTGCAAAATCAAGCTTTAACAATTTCTAATGCAAGCTTAGAGACCTCAGTTAGCGTAATCAAGAGAGAAAATTTATTGGAGATTTTTATTTTTACACCCAATCAATTGGGTTTGTTTTACAAAACTGCCAAAGCTCTAGAAAGTCTTTCTTTGGAGACGATTGATGCGAATATCCATACAACCAACGATGGAATATTTGCCATGAATACTTTTATCTGTAAGCACAAAGTTCTTGGTAACAACATAACCAAAAGAGATGAGTCTGGCATACAAAATAAAATTATTGCTCGGTTGGCATCTACCAGTAAAGTTGGAGAAAAAAAATCTTCAGCAAAAATTAAAAAAGTGTTTGAGCATTCAACCAGAGTAGAGATATCTTCGCTTGCTAAACTTTCATGTAACTTGATAACTTTGGAAACATTAGATCAACCAGCCCTCCTCTCTCAAGTTGCGTATATTTTTTATGAGCATGGCATTAATGTTATTTCATCTCGCATCACAACGTTGGGTGAAAAAGTAGAAGACAATTTCATAGTCATGGACATAAAAAAGAAATCACAAATTAGCGCCAATAAAGAAAAAATTATTAACCAGAAGTTAAAAAATCTTTAAATACTGCAATTAATTTATTGACTCCATATAATAAGGCCATGAATAAATTTCCATTAATAGGACTTGGTCTTGCGACAAAAGACTCAACCGGTCAAACCCTTGATACCTTTTTTCCTCAGATAGTCTCTAAAGGCAATGGAGCTGAAGAGGAAAATATTTTTGAGTCGTGGGAAATTCTCATGGAAGGAAAAGATTGTGTAGATGTCGACCCTGTTGCTCTTGAGGGCCTTGATCAAAAATTCATTTCCTCCTTGGAGCAGCTAAACGCTACCAGCAAAGTTATTCTTTGTAAGATTGATAAAGATCAGCCAATTCGAAGTGTTGAAGAAGCGTATTTAAAACTTCATTTACTCTCCTATAGATCCTTTCAGCCAAATAGCCTGAATCTCGATAATCTTTTTAATGTTTTACCCAATGTTGCTTGGACCAATAAAGGGCCAATAGGTCTGGATGAAGTGGATGGCAAAATTTTAGAATCTAAAGTTATAAATGCAGGTCTTGAAATCAAGTCTATTGATAAGTTTCCAAGGCTCGTTGATTACATTGTTCCATCTGGAGTTAGGATTGCTGATACCAGCAGAGTTAGGCTTGGAGCCTATCTTAGCGAGGGGACAACAGTTATGCATGAAGGGTTTGTTAACTTTAATGCCGGCACTCTTGGCCCAGCTATGATTGAAGGAAGAATTTCTGCTGGGGTTGTGATCGGTAAGAATTCTGACTTAGGAGGCGGTGCAAGCACTATGGGTACTCTTTCCGGTGGCAACGAAGTAAGAATTTCTATTGGTGAAAACTGTTTAATAGGTGCGAATGCTGGCTTAGGCATACCCCTTGGCAACAACTGCATCGTGGAAGCTGGGCTATACATTACCGGTGGCTCTAAAGTAGAAACATTTAATCAAGAGATGAAATCTCAGGGCATAGTAAAAGCAGAGGAGCTGTCGAATGTGAATAATTTACTATTTATCCGCAATTCTCTTTCCGGAGCTATTGAAGCAAGAATTAATCATAAATCGGTTGAGCTCAACAACTCACTACATCAAAATCAATAGATCATGTCAGCATTAGATTTAGCACAATCACTTATTAGAATAAAATCCATCTCTCCAAACGATGAGGGATGTTTTGAAGTTATTGAACCAGAATTAAACTCTCTTGGGTTTCAAGTAGAAAGAATTAAAGAATTAAACTCTGAGACGTTGCTCGCAAAATTTGGGGATCAAGGAAAGGTTTTTTGTTATTTAGGTCACACTGATGTAGTCCCGTCTGGGCCCATTGAGGAATGGTCCTCTCATCCCTTTGAAGCGAACATTGTTAATGGAGAGTTGATTGGTAGGGGTGCTGCAGACATGAAGGCAAGTGTTGCAGCATTTATTGAAGCTTTAAAGGATTTCTTAAAAACATGCCCCAAACCAAATTTTCAAATCTGGGTAATGCTTGCAAGCAATGAAGAGGGAGAGCCTCAAGATGGCAAGATTGACACCCTAATTAGATCATTGGCTGAAAAAAATGAGCTTATTGATTATTGCTTGGTAGGTGAAGCAAGCTCATCCAATGTTGTTGGTGATGTCTTGAGAGTTGGCAGAAGAGGTTCTTTGAGCGGGAAGCTGAAACTTATTGGGAAGCAGGGACATGTTGCCTACCCCAACAAAGTACTGAGTCCAATTTTAGAGGTGGGCCCTATCATCTCCGAATTACAGGAAGTTTCCTGGGATCAGGGAAATGAATATTTTGATCCAACTTCTTTTCAAATTTCAAATATAGACTCTGGAACCGGCGCAACCAACGTAGTACCAGGACATTTAAATATGTTATTTAATTTCAGATTCTCTCCTGTATCTTCGCATGAGTCTCTAAAAGATAGATTCATAGCAATATTAAAGAAATCTAAATGCAATTATGAGATCGACTGGACGCTTAATGCTGTGCCCTACCTCACCAAAAAAACAAACTTACTAAACATTATTCAGAGTGCTTTAAAAATTGTAAACAGCAAAGAGGCAGTTATAGATAACGGCGGCGGAACCTCAGACGGAAGATGGGTTTCCCCTTCAGGAGCTGAGGTAATAGAGCTTGGTCCTATAAATAAAACCATTCATCAAATTGATGAAAAAATTTCACTCTCAGACTTAGATCTGCTGACCAAAATTTATAATCAAATCCTAATTGAGACCCAGGCCGATCAAAGCTAGGTGCTCTCTTTTGCTCCTTTAATCACAAAAGATAGTCCTATCAGGATCGCAGCAATTATTAGGTAGTATTGAATCATGAAGCTAAAGACTGGAGATATGGTTTCCAACCCTCCATCTAATGCCTCTCCACCAAGCAGTCCTGCCATTACTCCGCCAATTGCACTGGCCAGGAACCATAAACCAAACATTTGACCCATGTATCTTTTAGGACCATAGCGCGAGAATGCTGAGAGTCCAATTGGAGAAAGAGCAAGCTCTCCCCATGTCTGGAATAGATAGGTTAATACTAGCCACTGCATTCCAACAGGAGAGGATTCAAGTGCGATATCAACCGCAACAATCATTACTAGGAAACTTAAAGCCATGAATAATAAACCGATTGCAAATTTAATCGGTAGATTTGGATTTAAATTAATTCTAGCTAAGTAAGCCCAGATTCCTGCAAAAATAGGAGCAAACATTACAACAAACATTGGATTAGCAAATTGCAGCCATCCAACCGGAATAATAAAGCCATAAACTGACAGGTCGGTGTAGTCTCTTGCAAAAATATTTAAAGAACCTGCGGATTGATCAAAGCCAGCCCAAAAAGCAGCTGCTCCTATAAATAAAAGAAACAATAAAATTAAATTCTTTCTTTCAATGGCTGTTAAACCTGCAAATAAAAATAAGTAAACAAAATAAACACCAGCAACGATTGTTAAAAAGTACGCAAAATTTTCAGCAAAAACTCTTGGGTCAACGGTAATTAGGCCCATTAAGCCTGCTCCAATAATTACAAACATTCCAACCAATGATGTATACATATATTTTGAGAGCTTAGAGCGCTTTTCATCTGACATTTCATTTGGATGCATTCCAGCCTCACCAAGCAAATCTCTGCTCCTGATAAACTGAATTACTCCAAAAGCCATGCCTACTCCAGCAGCCCCAAATCCCCAATGCCAACCAATTTTTTCTCCAAGGTATGCGCAGATTAAAAAACCCAGTGTGGATCCAATGTTAATGGACATGTAAAAAATTGTGTAGCCTGAATCTCTTTTATCATCTAAGTTTTTATATAAATCTCCAACGATTGTAGAGATATTGCCTTTAAGCAATCCAGTGCCAAGAACTACAAACGTTAGCCCAAGAAAAAAAGATTGCTCAATTGGGATTGCTAGAGTGAAATGCCCCAATGCAATAATGAAGGCCCCAATTAATACAGCTTTTTGATGGCCTAAAATATTATCTGCAATCCATCCTCCTGGAACAACCATGAAGTAAACCATTCCCACGTATATGCCATAGATAGCTTGAGCATCAACTTGCGACCAGCCCAGTCCTGGATTAAAGCCTGAAACTGCTCCAGTCATATAGAGAACCAACAAAGCTCTCATACCATAGTAGGACATTCTCTCCCACATCTCTGTAAGAAATAAGGTTTTTAATCCGATTGGATGACCAAAAAAAGTATTGCTAGTATTCATGTCAATTGAGTTATGATTTATAGGAAATACTATATCAGAATGATGCAAAAAACTCCCTACGTAGGACCATTCCTAAGAACAATTTCTTCAATTTATGACTCCTTCTTGTTGTTGGGAGTTTGGTTTGCTGTCGGTTCAATTGGCCTATGGTTGAATGGTGGTCAAGTTCTTCATCCTGCCTTGGGTTCTATTTTAGTATTGTTGAGTGGGTGGGTATTTTTTGCTTTCTTCTGGATGAAAAGCGGCCAAACTCTTGGTATGCAGGTTTGGAGAATAAAAATAGTTTCTTCTGAGGCTAATGAAAAAAAAATCACTCTTATGCAAACTTTTTTAAGGTACTCGGTCAACTGTGGAATTGTTGCGCTATTGGGTATGCCGCTATTTTTGATATACGTTGATAAAAAACATTTAGCAGTGAACGACGTATTGTCTAAGACAAAGCTAGTGAGGCTAGAGAATTAGATCCGCCTATACCCTATCCATCCTGCCATTATTAAGAAAAAAATTGGGAGCAAATATGCCACCAAGATGGGCCATTGATAGGTAAGAAAAGAGGCCACAAGAAGGTCCTTAGTAAGATCAAATAATAAGCCAAAGAAAATACCAAAGACTATCTGCCTTCCAATCCCTCCAGACCTAACTAAGCTAAACATCAAGCTGCCAGCAAAAAAAATAATTCCCAGGACGAATGCGGGTAAAAATATTTTTGAATATACGGCTGCTTTAATTAGACGTAGATCATTGCTCACTTTCAAGGAAGAATAGTTTTTCTGCATCTTTAATAAAGATCTTAACGACATACTTTCCAAACTTTTTGTATTTAAAGGGGCTTTTAAAAGAAAGGGAAATATCTCTGTTTGTGAAGATCGTCCCTCAGTTAGCCTAAGAGTTAGTTTGTTATCTTTTAAAAGACCAGAGTTAAATTTTGCTGCCCTAATAACATCTCCCACTTCATTAAATTCAACAACTTGAACGTCTTTGATTTTATTGCTACTGAGATTCTGCACTCCTATTAAATTCTCATTGCTGAGCTGCCATGAATAAGAATCCTTATTTAGCCTCTCTTCTGCCAAGGAATTAGTCTGAGAAATTACTTGATCAGTAACTAATGGGATAAATACAAACTCATCTAGTGCGGTTACAAGAAATGATAAAAGAAGAGGTCCTGTGCTCGCAATTAATACAATTTTTGATGGAGAAAATCCAAGAGATCTTAAAAATACTAGATTGCCTTGTTGATTGAATAAAGTCAGGGCAATAAGTGTGCCTATGAGCATAGAGCTTTCTAAATACTGAAGGCATTTGTGAGGCTGCTCAGTTAATAAAGCTAAAAATAAGGGAAAAAAGCTATCAGTCTCTGAAAGGTTTTCCAGCTCCATAACGAGGGAAACTGAAAAATCAAGGCAGGCCATTGTCAGCCAGACAAACAGCGATATAGAGAAACTCTTAAATACAAGATGTTTGCTGTAAGTGTTCATTATTGTTGCAATCATGCGCTTAACCAAATTAACAATGCAAAGATAGCGAAAACAACTGCAATGGTTTTAAGGCGCTGACGGAAATTAAATTTAAGCATAGGAACTTGGCCTTCAAACCGAAATAAAATAATGCCAAATATAAGAACAGCCAAGTGCACCGGCCACAAGCCTAAATAGAAAAAGTTCATTGATTCTGCGTAGCTTTCTCTAAAGGCTACAAGCAAACTTAAGTACGTAATGTAAATTAAGACGCCGCTAACCATACTGCCCTCTCTTCCAGCCCTGGGACTAGATTTACCAAAAACAAAACCCAACACCAGAAGAGCAATGAGCATCAAAGGGATGCTTGCATTCCATTGATTTTCAATGAAATTAGAAGAATTTTTGTAATCCAGAAGCTTGGTTAAGCTAAATTTATTTGGTGGATTACTATCAATATCAATGGCGTGAGTAAGGTCTTGAAAAGATACCTCCATTTTATTAGTGCTATTGAGGTTTGGATGAATGGACCCATTTTTAAAGCTTAAAATCATTTGATTGTTGAGGCTCGATATTTCTAGAGCGTCTGCCTTAATCAAAGATAGTGAATCATCCTTGGATACAAAAAAAATTATGCCCGTCATTAGTGAATTGTTGATTGAATCAAAATGAAGGTAGCTATTGCCATTGTCTATGTTGACCAGGGTGCTTGGCTTCAGGCTATCTAGTCGGTCCTCAAAAGACTGCTCTGCAATTAAATTTTTAGATAAAACTTTGGTGTAAGGCCCAATAAAAATACTTAAAATTGAGCATGCGAGCAGAACAATCAAAAAAAATGGAGCCAGGTACCTCATTAGCTGAATCCTTGAAACTCCTGCAGAAAAATAAGCATAAATTCCATTGGATTGATAAAGCTCAGAGACTAAAAAGAGCAGGCTTAAAAAAAAAGCAAAAGGAATCATGAGTGACAAAAAATCTGGAAGACGCAGCAATAAGATTGAGAAAATAATATCAGGATTAAGACTGCCAGCTACTGCTTGTTCAAAATAACCAACCAAACGAGAAGAAAAGATTAGTCCAAGTAAGATCAATAAAATTGCACTAAATCCTTTGAAGATTTGAGTGTTTAAGTGAATTGCAAGAATATTTTTTTTATACATGCCTTTAGCGATCTTGATGCATTACAATAATTATCTTATCAGTAATTTTTATCAGGAGATGGATTTATGACTTACAAAGTCTTATCGAGCTTAACAGCAAATAATATTAATTCGGCAGAGATGCTAAAGGTTAAAACGGATTTATTAATCATAGGAGTGAACAGTAAAACTGCTTCATCACCTGAGCTTAAGGATCTTAAGTCGTCAGCAAATTCATTGATTGCTGAATCAATCAGTGAAATTAACAAGGGTTCTAGAAAATCTATTTTTTTACCAGCTACTGGCAAAGTAAATGCAAAAAATATTCTTTTAATAAAAGAGCCTAGCGTAGATGCAGCAAGTTTTTTGGTGATAGGTTACTTTGAAGAAATCATGGGAATGATTAAAGCTTCAAAAGCAAAAGATTTTGCTTTTTTGATGAGTTCAGCCACTCCAAAAAAAATAGATTTAAATTGGACTGCTGAGGTTGCAGCGAGAACATTTGAAGCGGCTGCTTACACTTTTAATGCAACTAAAAATAAAACTGCCAAGCCAGTAACGGTAAAAAAGGGTGCTCTTTTATTTTCTGGCCTCACACCTGCAAAATTAAAATCAATTAAATCGTCTGTTCAATTTGGGCATGCGGTCGGCGAAGGTATGAATGCTACAAAGCATTTAGGTGACCTACCAGGAAACCATTGCACCCCTCGCATTATTGAGAGTAAAACCAAGGCGCTTAAAAAAGATTTTCCAGCCTTAAAGATCTCAAGTCTTAACGAGAAGGACCTTGAAAGATTAAAAATGGGTTCATATTTATCCGTTGGCAAAGGCAGTGATGAGCCATCAAGAATGATGACCATTGAGTACAAAGGTGGAGCAAAAGACAAACAGCCACTTGTGCTTGTTGGCAAAGGCATTACATTTGATACAGGTGGTATTTCTTTAAAACCTGGTTCTGCGATGGATGAAATGAAGTGGGATATGTGTGGAGCTGCTTCGGTTTTTGGCATCATGCAAACCCTTGCAAGACTAAAAGCCAAGGTTAATGTTGTTGGGCTTTTGGTTTGCGCTGAAAACATGCCTTCGGCTAGAGCAACCAAGCCTGGAGACGTTGTGACATCTATGTCAGGACAAACCATCGAAATTTTAAATACAGATGCTGAAGGAAGATTGGTTCTGTGCGATGCTTTGACGTATGTAAAAAGATTTAAGCCAAGTCATGTTATTGATATGGCAACCCTAACTGGGGCAGTCGTAGTTGCCTTGGGAAGTCCTGCCACAGGCGTAATGGGTAATGATCAACCTTTAGCAGATAAAATTCTTGCAGCTGGCGAAGCCTCTGGAGACAGAGCATGGCAGCTTCCATTGTGGGAAGAGTATGCTCATTGCACCAAGACAAATTTTGCTGACTTAGCAAACATTGGTGGCGGAAGAGAGGCCGGAACTATTACTGCTGCATCTTTTCTTTCAAACTTCACAAAAGACTACAAGTGGGCTCATATGGATATTGCTGCCAGCGCTTGGAACGGTGGAGCTAAAAAAGGTGGCACAGGAAGACCGGTCCCTCTATTGGCTGAATTAATTCTTAAGGGAAATTTATAACCCCTATTAATTGAATACTGTTATTTAAATAGTTAATGGATAAGAAGCCTTACGATCCTTCAGAAATAGAGCAAAAACTCTATAAAGAATGGGAAAGCTCTGGTCTTTTTGAACCAGGGGAAGACTCTGAGTCTTATTCGCTGGCTATCCCTCCCCCAAATGTTACTGGAACATTACACATGGGGCACGGCTTCCAAAATGCCATCATGGATTGTCTAATTCGCTATCATCGCATGTCGGGCAAAAATACTTTGTGGCAAGTTGGGACCGATCACGCAGGAATTGCTACGGAAATGGTGGTTGAGCGTCGCCTAAATGCTGAGGGGAAATCCAAAGACAGTATTGGCAGAGAAGCTTTTGAGAAAGAAGTATGGGATTGGAAAAAATACTCTGGCAATAAAATCACATCTCAATTAAGACGCTTAGGATCTAGTCTAGATTGGAGCTCAGAAAGATTTACCCTAGATGATGAGTATCAGCATGCGGTTCAAAGTGCCTTCATACAATTATTTGAAGATGGGCTTATTTATCAAGGCAAGAGATTGGTGAATTGGGATCCTGTGCTAGAAACCTCCTTGTCTGATCTTGAGGTGGTTAACAAAGATTTAACGATAAAAATTTGGGAAATTAAATATAAGCTCGAAGGTTCTGATGATTTTGTCAGCGTGGCAACGACTAGACCAGAAACTCTTTTGGGAGACATGGCATTGGCAGTCAACCCAGACGATCAAAGGTTCTCTCACTTAATTGGTCAAAATGCTGAAATCCCACTGTGCAATCGTCTCATTCCGATTGTAGCTGACGACTATGTAGATCCAGAGTTTGGAACAGGTGTTGTCAAAATTACGCCTGGGCATGATTTCAATGACTATGAATTAGGCAAAAGACATGGGTTGCATCTTAATGAAGGCAGTCAATGTTGCACAGGAACAGAAAAGGAATTTGATCCAATTTCAATTCTTAGCAAGGCTGTAAAAATTATTGGCATTGCTCCAGAAAAATTTCACGGCATGGATCGTTTTGATGCTCGCTCTGAACTGCTTGGTGATCTTAAGACTGCAAATTTTCTTTTAAAAGAATCGGAATACGAAAGTACCCTGCCCTATGGCGATCGGTCGGATCAAATTCTTGAACCTCTCCTAACCGATCAATGGTATGTCGACGCCAAGACTCTTGCTAAACCAGCAATTGAAGCAGTTAAATCTAAAGAGATTACATTTGTTCCTGCGAATTGGGAAAAGACATATTTTCAGTGGATGGACAACATTCAGGACTGGTGCGTAAGCCGGCAGCTCTGGTGGGGTCACAGGATTCCAATTTGGTACGATGAGCACGGTCAAGCTTTTACTGGACACTCAGAAGATGATGTTAGGGCTAAAAATAATATCACTGGATCACTCACTCAAGAAGATGATGTATTGGACACTTGGTTCTCCTCGAGTTTATGGACTTTTGCAACGCTGGGTTGGCCTGAAAAAAATTCTAAACTAGAGCTCTTTCATCCTACTACCGCGTTGGTTACTGGGTTTGATATTATTTTTTTCTGGGTTGCAAGAATGATCATGATGACAAAATATTTCATGAAAGAGGTTCCCTTTAAAGAGGTGTACATCACAGGCTTGATCAAGGATGAAAACGGACAAAAAATGTCTAAGTCAAAAGGTAATATCTTAGATCCAATTGATTTGATTGATGGCGTTTCCCTGGAAGAGCTTCTTGAGAAAAGAACAGAGGGAATGATGCAGCCTCAATTGAAAGAAAAAATTATTAAGCAAACAAAAAAACAGTTTCCAGATGGCATAGACAGTTATGGAACAGATGCCTTGAGATATACCTACTACTCTTTGGCCTCTCCAGGTCGAGATATTAATTTTGATATAGGCAGAATTAAAGGCTACAGAAATTTCTGTAACAAGATATGGAATGCATTTAGATTCATAGAAATGCAAGCTGCAAATCATAACTATCAGCACACAACCCCTAAAGCAGATGCTTTGTCAGACTGGATGTCACAAAAAATTTCTCAGTCTTCACATAACTGCAAAGCGCACATAGAAACGTATCGATTTGATTTAGCGGCAGCGGAGATCTATGAGTTGGTATGGTCTAATTTTTGTGATTGGTATATTGAATTAAGTAAGATTGCTATACAAAAATCAAAAGATCCTTCTGTGACTGCAGATTTAATTGGCAATCTATTTAAGAATTTTGAGAGCATCTTGAAATTACTTCATCCATTCATGCCTTTTATTTCAGAAGAACTCTTTGCAAAAATTAATTCTCTGAAAGGCCTAGATAAAGGTAAGTTTCTTGTAGAAGTCGGATTTGACGAGCTGGCCACTGTTCAAGCGAATGAGATTGATGAGGTAATAAAAATTATTTCAGAAATACGAGTAATTAGAAATGAGAACGTGAATATTAAGAATGAAACATTGCACCTTGTTCTTTCCGGAACCCTTAGTCCTAATCTGCATTCATTAATCACTGGGTATCAGGAGGTAATTTGTGGAATCGCAAAATTAGATGCCATTGAGTTTAATAGTGATGATTATGAAGAATCCATCGAAAAAACAATGATTGATTACAAAATTATTATCCCTTTGGCCGGCTTGATTGATCCGAAAGAGGAATTAGCAAGGCTTGAGAAAGAGCTTAGCAGTATTGAAAATGATATAAAAATTATTGGCTCTAAATTAGAAAATGAGCAATTTATCTCAAAGGCTCCTGATGCGGTTATTCAAAAAGAAAAAGGAAAGATTGCAGAAGCTGAGAATAAGAAACTAATGCTAGAAAAAAGCATTGCTAAACTTCGTGCTTAGGCTGTTTATTTAAAAAATCTCGAATTGCTCCGCCAACTTCAGTTGGTTCTGCAAAGGTAACATCGTGCTGACCACCCTTTATAATGAATAGCTCTGAGTGAGGGATGCTATTTATCAGGCCATCGCTTCCTTGAAAAGGAACCACCACATCCTCTGTTCCCCAAATAGTCAAAGTGGGGATATTTAACTTTCCAATTTCTGTAAAAACTTTTTCAGCATCAAATAAGTTGAAATTGCGAACTGTTGAAAGCAACGCATTAATAAAACCTTTGAACTGCATTTGATAGCGAGCTTGAGATATAAAATCTTCCTTTGAAAGTGCGAGTGGATCTGATCTTGCAGGAGACCCATCTTCCTCATTGCCTTGAAACACTATCATCGTGCCAAAAATATTCCAAAACCATTCTCCAATTAATGGTTTTATACTCCACATATAGGCAGATGGACTTTCATTCATAAATCCAGCCGGCGCAATCAAAGCCATGCTTTTTACAGACTTGGGATAAGCTTTGGTGAAATGGGCAACAACAGGGCCTCCCATTGAATAACCAACTAAATGCACAGGTTTTTCAATCATTTGGTGGTCTAGTAGACCTCTCAAAGAATTAACAAAAAGGTTTTTATCATAAGGAATATCAGGTTTTTCTGAAAAGCCTCTTCCAAAATGATCATACACAAGAACTCTGTACCCAGAATCCAAAAGAAAGCCTTTTAAACCATTCCACACAAAATGTGGCGTTGAAAATCCATGGACTAAGACAACTATTTCGTTGTTTGAGGTCTCAGGCTCATACCAGCGATAATATAGATTGCCTTCATCTAGTTGAGCCCAAGCTCCTTCATTGGGAAGATCATCTTCTGTGATAGTTTTTAAGCCATAAGTTTTAATAAAATAAGGTAGCCAAAGCAAAATAAAAACTACAACCAAACCAATTAGAAACTTATTCATAGCAAAGCCTCAGAAGCATTAAATGCTTTGATAACAACCATTCTTGTATCAGCAGGATCTATCACTGCATCTATTTCTAAAAATGATGCTGCCTCTAAGGCTTGACCGACTTCATACATTTTTGAGACAAGCTTATCGAATAATTCTTTGCGCTTATCCTCATCTTTAATCTCCTCTAGCTCCTTTTTATAACCTAACTTTACTGCGCCCTCTATTCCCATAGCTCCAAATTCACCCGTAGGCCAAGCTGCTGTATAAACTGGATTATGAAGACTGCCTCCCACCAATGCTTGAGCACCAAGCCCGTATCCTTTTCTTAGAAAAATTGCCACCAAAGGCACCGATAGATTTGCTCCGTGTTTTAAGAGGGAGGACATTCTTCTGACAGCCCCGCCTTGCTCACTTGCTGGACCAACCATAAATCCAGGAGTGTCTGCCAAAACTAAAATTGGCAACTGATGGTCATTGCAGATAGAGATAAACTCTCCAGCTTTTTCAGCAGATTCTGAATCTATTGCACCACCAAGTTGCTTGCAATCACTTGCTAAAAGAGCAAAGGGTTTGCCTTCAATTCTTATAAAACCAGTCACAATGCTCTTGCCATACTGGTTTCTAAGTTCCAAAAAAGTATCAGCATCAGCAATA
>Ga0114997_10001938_pt1 | contig 16907 bp, 17 predicted proteins | sample ArcticOcean_MG_C_2_FD_87045 | JGI IMG/M metagenome (GOLD analysis project Ga0114997, IMG submission 87045) | Marine microbial communities from western Arctic Ocean - ArcticOcean_MG_CB4_136 | ecosystem: Environmental > Aquatic > Marine > Oceanic | place: Arctic Ocean: Canada Basin | collected...
ACAAAAGGGATAAGAAATTATCAAGCTAGAAATTTTATGAGAGATGATATGTCATTAGGCGATCTAGCTTTTTTCTATCAGTCAAACTGTGACGCTCCAGGCATTGTAGGGATAATGGAAATTACAAGACTTGCTTATCCTGATCCACTTCAATTTCTAAAGGATAATAAATATTATGATCCGAAATCTACACCTGAAAATCCAAGATGGCTTAACGTAGATGTCACATTAGTCAAAAAACTACCATTGATTGAATTAAAAAAATTAAGGGATCATTCTGAATTAAAAGACATGATGATATTAAGAAAGGGTAATCGATTGTCGATTACCCCACTTAATGAAAATGAATGGTTATTTATTAATAAACTTTAATGACAATTTATTAAGTTTATTTTGCTTGATCCAAACTTCCAATGGCTTTTGGATAAGTAACTATTCCCCAAGGAATTCCGGTAACTGAAATTCTTTTCTTGATATTCAATGTTTCTGAATCTATTAATAGAATTTCATCTGATCTGCCACAAGCCAACATAATGTCCTTATTGTCTGGAGTAAAAGTAAAATGCCAACACCTTTTCCCCTCTGTTTTAAGTTCATTAATTTTTGTAAAATCTTTACCGTCAAAAACTTCTAATGTTCTGGCTCTTCCAGCAGCAACATAAAGCTTATCACCTCTAGAATTAAAGCTTATCCCATAGGGTGATTTTCCTGTATCAACTGTTTTTACATGATTAAATTCTTTATCTAATACAATGAAATTATCACTAAATTCTAACGTTGCAACATAAAAATTTCCATCAGGAGAAACCTTAATACCTCTTGGTCTTAGCCCATAAGGCTCGGTAGAAAATGTTTTAATTAAAGCCCCTGATTCGAAGTCATGAACGGTAATAGAGTTATCTGCCTCATTAGTTACTATAATTTCTTTACCATCTTTACTAAATTCAATACCCTCAGTTTCTGGCCCAGCAGTAATTTCTCTTATCTTTTTCCCTTTTATGAGATCAACCACTGCAACTTTAGCGGGGATTTTTTCTTCGTCATCGTCTTCCTCTTCTTCATGACGCACTTCGCCTTTTCCAGGGGGCTTTCCTTTTGAAGATGGCTCTGTTGATACAAATACTTGTCCGTTATAAACCCTCACAAACTCTGGATTTATTCCTACATCAATATTTTTAACTTCTTTAGTTTGAACATTAATGATGGATAAATTAGCATCAGCCTTATTTGCAGTAATTAAATATTCTCCGTCATCTGTGACACCAATCCCTCTTGGAAAATCTGCACCAACATTTATTTCTTCAACTAATTCCATTGTGTTTAGATCAATAACTGAAACACCACCTTTTTGAGATGTTACATAAGCTTTCCCCCTATCTGATTCTCCACATCCGAATAAAAAAATAGATAACAAAGCAATTTTTAGCAAATTCATTCTTAGCATTCCTTTAATTTTTTGATTTGTAGAAGACTATCATAATTCTTAATTAAATAATTTAAGTATATTTTACTAACTAATAATTTCCGTTAGCCTTTCCAAGAAATAATTTATACGCCGGATTCATTGTCTCGTTCCAGCTAGGATAACCAAGTTGGTTTAAGAATACGTCAAATTCTTTCTCGTCCCCTGGAGGAACCTGCATTCCAACTAGCACCCTACCAATATCAGAGCCATGATTACGATAATGAAATAAGCTTATATTCCAGTTTTGTCCCATTCTATCTAAAAAGCTTAATAAAGCACCTGGTTTTTCAGGAAATTCAAATCTATAAATAACTTCATTTTCAGCCTCGGGGGCATGGCCGCCAACTAAGTGTCTTAAATGTAACTTAGCAACCTCATTGTGGGTTAAATCAATGGCATCGAGACCAGATTTATTTAAGGTCTTGATTAATGCTTTGGACTCTTCGGAATCCCGTACACCAATACCAACAAAAATATGTGCACTTGAATGATTAGAGAACCTATAATTAAATTCAGTTATGTTTCTTGATCCAATAAGCCCACAGAATGATTTAAATGCTCCTGGTTTCTCAGATATTGTCACTGCAAAGACAGCCTCTCTTTGCTCACCAATTTCTGCTCTCTCTGCAACAAAGCGTAATCTATCAAAGTTCATATTAGCTCCAGATGCTATTCCAACAAGAGTCTCTGATGATATGTTATTCGTCCGAACATAAGATTTAATCCCTGCAGTAGCCAATGCTCCAGCGGGCTCCAAAATACATCTAGAATCTTCAAAAACGTCCTTGATAGCTGCACAAATCTCATCGTTATCCACCACAATCATCTCATCAACATATTGCTGAGCAAGCTTAAAGGTGTGCTCACCAACTTGCTTGACTGCAGCTCCATCTGCAAACAAACCGACCTGATCCAAAATTAATCTTTTGTTAGCTTTTAATGATTTTGTCATGGCTTCAGCATCTTTAGCTTCCACACCTATTACTTTAATTTCAGGCCTTACGGCTTTAACATAAGCAGCAACTCCAGACAACAAACCTCCCCCGCCGACACAACAAAAAATAGCATGAATTGGATGAGTGTAAGACTCAAGAATTTCTTTAGCAATCGTACCTTGTCCAGCAATTACGTCAGGATCATCATACGGATGAACAAAAGCTAACCCCTCTTCTTTCTCAATTTTAAGTGCGTGCAAATAAGCATCTGAATAAGACTCTCCATATAAAATAACTTCTGCACCAGCATGCCGAACTGCATTAACTTTAATTTCAGGAGTAGTACTTGGCATGACAATGACAGCACGACACTTTAATTTTTTTGCACTTAATGCAACTCCTTGTGCATGATTTCCTGCTGAAGCACTAATTACACCATTATTTAGAATCTCTCGAGAAAGTCGTGACATCTTGTTATAAGCGCCACGCAATTTAAAAGAAAATACTGGCTGCAAATCTTCACGCTTTAGAAGAATTGTATTGTTTAACCTGGAAGAGAGGATAGATTGTTTTTGAAGAGGCGTTTTTTTTGCTACATCATAAACATTAGCCTCATCTATACGCTTTTTGTATTCGTTTTTCATAATTTGATAATTCTCAAGAAACATGACGCCGTGTATGATAGTAAACCATAATTATAGATAAAAAAAAGGATTTAGAGAAAATGGCTTTATCACAAGACGAGTTAAAAAAACAAGTTGCTGAATCTGCAATCGAATATGTTAAGTCAGGAATTATTGGGGTGGGAACTGGATCAACTGCAAACTACTTTATTGATGCTTTAGCAAATATTAAGCATAAGATTGAAGGCGCAGTAGCGAGTAGCGAGGCAACGGCTGAGCGATTAAAAGCTCATGGTATTCAAGTTTTTGATTTAAATGCAATCGATGGAATGGATATCTATGTAGATGGTGCAGATGAAATTACCGAACACATGCATATGCTAAAAGGTGGTGGGGGAGCATTAACTAGAGAAAAAATTGTAGCCGCCAATGCCAAAGATTTCATATGTATCTGTGATGAAACAAAATTTGTTCCTGTATTGGGGAAATTTCCTCTACCGGTAGAGGTTCTTCCCATGGCACGAGGTCATGTTGCGAGACAATTAATGAAATTAGGGGGTAAGCCTAAATTAAGGGACTTCACTACAGACAATGGGAATATTATTCTTGATGTGCATGGATTAAAAATTTCTGACCCTATTCAGCTGGAGAATGAAATCAATCAAATTGTAGGAGTTGTGACTAATGGGCTCTTTGCATCAAGGCCTGCCAATACTCTTCTTTTAGCAACACATGATGGTGTAAAAACTATTACCTCTAACAATAGAGGATTAATTGGTAAAGAATAATTAAATTGGTAAAGAATAATTAATTTATAATAATATTATCGGTAGACTTTAAATAAATACTTTTTTGGAGAAACATATTAATGGCAGCAGAACATATTTATACTCAGTATGATACTGACCTAGAAGCCATTCGAGCTAAAGTGCTTAAAATGGGAGGTATCGTTGAGGAACAATTAACTGACTCTGTATCTTCACTTATTAATGCCGATGCGAAATTAGCTGATAGCGTAATCAAAAAAGATGAGCGAGTTAATGCTTTAGAATCAGAAATTGATGAAGACTGCTCCTTAATTATTGCCAAACGTTCACCAACTGCACGTGATCTTAGAAATGTATTAATGATGCTAAGAATTATTACGGACCTTGAAAGAATCGGTGATGAAGCATCAAAGATTGCTAAAGCGACACATCGAATATATGAAGAAGATCGAATGAGCAAACCTCAGACTAAAGAAATTCAATCAATATATGAGAAATTGCAATACATGCTAAGAACAGCCTTAAATTCTTTTGCAAGACTTGATGTCAATGAAACTGTCGCAGTCCTTGAGAGCGACAAGGAGGTAGATGGTGAGTATCGAGCTTATATGAGACAATTATTAACTTATATGTTGGAAGACCCCCGAACAATTTCTTTGTCACTCGAATTAATGTTTGTCGCTAAATCTTTAGAGCGCATTGGAGATCATGCCAAGAATGTTTCCCAGAATGTTATCTATACAGTCAAGGGCAAAGACGTAAGACATTCATCGATCAATGAAATTAAGGCTGAGCTAAAAAATTAATTTATTCACTAGGTGGAACGTAACCTGAGGCACTATCAGCACCGCCGCCAAAGAAATAAGCTTCTGTTTGGTCAGTAAGATATTTTCTTGCTTGAGGGTCTACCAAGCTAAGACGATTTTCGTTTAAAAGCATAGTTTGCTGTTTTAACCATTCTGCCCATGCCTGCTTGGAAACATTCTCAAAAATTTTCTTCCCTAGCTCTCCCGGGTAAGGAGGAAAATCTAACCCTTCAGCCTCTTTTTCTAATTTCACGCATTTTACAGTTCTAGCCATACTGTCTCCTAATGTAGATTTAATCGTACTCGATGCCATTACTATTAATAATAGTTTTGATATAATCGAAATTGATTTTAACAAGAGAAAGCAATTAAATGGAAAATCAATTTAAAAGTAAGACTTCTATCACTATATTAATTGATGAATTTAAAAATTCTATTGATAATTTTAAGACAGATTTTAAGAATGAAAAAAAAATTCGGCAAGAGATTTATCTAGCTATAGTCCTTATCCTATTAGGACTTCTGATTGGCGAAACACTAAATCAAAAATTCTTACTAATAAGTAGCGTTCTAATTACTGTAATTATAGAGCTTCTAAAGCCTGGCATACAAGCCGGAGTTGATACAATCTCTTTTAAAAATATTTATTTAGCAAGGTACTTAAAAAACGTTGGTAACGTTGCAGTATTTTTCGCCATTATTAACTTATTTCTCACTTGGTTATTTATTCTCTTCCCTTTAATTTAATTTAGAAGTATTTATTAGCGTGCTAAGCAAAGTAAATTTAAAAGAATTTAATGTATTATCCCTAATAAGTTTTTAGGTTATGGGATCTTCTTTCGAAGAAATCATTGAAACTGGGAAATAGGTGCGTTAAATACAATTCCTATACTGCCCCCGCAACGGTAAGTAAGTATAAAGATTCATAAAATAAGCCACTGAGAAATTGGGAAGGCTATGAATCAAATCTTACAAGTCCGGAGACCGGCCTAAAGAACTAACTCTGAAATACAGCGGGGAGCTGATATTAGAATTGTGTATTTTATACATGTAGTTTTCTAATTTTTAATTCTCTAATGTATTTCTATTTTATTTACCCATACGGGGTCGTGTGGATGTTTAGGAATACGCAATGTCTTATAAAAATCTAGTCTTAGTACTTCCATTAATTGCTGCATCAATTAATGCCGAAACAAATATACAAACAGAAGAAATTATTATAAAAAAATACCAATATGATAGCCAGGAAGGGCTATCGCCATATTCGGTAGAAATTCATTCAGCAAAAGAAATTGGATTATCAGGAAGTACTAATCTTACTGACTATCTTACTCAACATAGCTCACTTAATATTGTTCCAAATTATAGTGACAAATCAAAACCAATGATTGACATGCGAGGTTATGGAACTGAATCTGGTTATCAAAATGTAGTGATATCAGTTGATGGTCAACGATTAAACAATATAGATATGAGTCCTCAGCTTATAGGGTCAATTGACCTTAGCAGTATCGACAGAATTGAGATTGTTAAGGGATCAGGATCAGTTAGATATGGTGATGGTGCGATGGGGGGGGTAATACAAATATATACTAAAGATTATAGTGGTTATTCTATAGAAACTGCTATTGGTAGCAGTAATGCAGTTAAAAAAATTGTTAACGCTGGGTTTAATGGGAAGAATTTTAATCTATCAGTCAATTTAACTGATGACATTCATAAAGGCTTCGCCGATGTGGATACAAATGGGGAAAGGGATAGGAATCAAAATAAATCACAAACAGCTAAATTAAAATTTACTCCATCTAAAGACTTACTTCTAAACTTTGGTCTGTCCAGCTCAAGGGTTAACCTCTACACAACAGGAGCGTTGACCAAAGATGAATTTCATGCAAATCCTGCCCAAAATTCTGGTAATGCATATAGTAATTATGATACAGACTCAGATAAATATAGTACTGGGCTTGAATATAAGGCAAGTGAGAAATTAAATTTAAAAGCAGATTTCTACTATGAAGAGAAACTTTATAATGCAACTAGAGCTTATGGATCCCTCTATAGTAAAGACTATATGGGTACAAATATTTCAGCAGAGTATCAAGAAGACAATTACACCATAACAACGGGTATTGATTATTTTGATGCGGAGCGAGTGGATCAGACGAATCGTGGCACCACCACAAAAGATAACCTTGCAATTTTTGTTGAGACACAGCTCCAACCCGATTGGCTCCCCAAAAATGTTGCACTTTCTGCGGGACTTAGACATGAAAGTGTGGAATATACCCATTCTGATTCAGCAGCTAATTACTCTACTGACGAATCTTTAAATGCTTGGGATGTTGGTATAAATTATGAGGTTGATTCTCAATTAAGTTTTTTTGGTAATTATAATCACGCATACCAAGCTCCAGATATTGATAGATCTTTTGTTGCGCAATGGGCGGGAGCCCCCACATATGCCTTCCTTAGACGTGACTTTAATGGATTTATTGAGCCATCAAAAGTAGATACTTTAAATGCAGGCTTTAACCATATTACTCAAAAAAATAAATTAAAAATTGTTGCTTTTTATTCAGACCTTAAGGATGAGATTGTCTACAACCCAACTTCAGGGAAAAATGAAAATATTGATAACTCTGAGAAGTACGGGCTTGAAATTCATGACAATTATAAATTCAACGACAGATCCAACATTAATTTTGTTTACAAATATATTGAAGCAAAAATTGGCAAGGATGATCACGCTGAATTTCAGGATGGTAAATCTATGCCAGGAGTGCCCAATAACTCAGTAATAGTCAATCTAAGTCATAAATTTTCTGACCAAATGCGGTTTAATCTAAGTCATACATGGAAAGAAGATGCATATATTTTTGACGATTTTCTAAATATTAGCCCCGTAAGACAACCGGCATATATTTCGACAGATGTCAGCGTCAACTACGAAGTTAAGAAAAAATTTACACAACTCAAAAAACTTCGTCTCTATGGTTCAGTCTCCAATATTTTTGAACACAGTAATGCAGTCCAAAGTTACGCAAACACTATTTACCCTTTTAATTTCTCTAGGGTCTTCACAGGAGGACTTAAAATTGATTTTTAATAACTTTATATATAGTGCTAGAATCACGACATGAGTAAAATAAATTTTACAGTACAAGAAGTACCTGCAAAAAAAATTTTATTAGCTTTAATTTTGTTATTCTTAATTATGCTAACTAGAGCTAGTCACGAGCTAACATCGCTGAACTTACCAGATGCTAGCCTAGCCATTTTTATAGCTGCAGGAATCTTCCTAAAGCAAAGAAAATTTCTTCTTTTATTTGTAGCTTTAATAGTATCGATAGATGCTTACATCATTAATATGACTCATATTAATTTTGAAACTAGTTATTTGGGCCACATATTTACTTATATTTTTACATGGGAATTAGGAAGAAAGTTCTTGTCTGGTGCTAAATCACTTAAAGCAAAATTATTTTTTCCTATTGCCTTCTTCGCAATAGCATCAAGTTATATTATTTCATTTTCTAGCCATTATTTTTTATCAGGGTGGATAAGCAACCCAAATTTTTATGGTGGCTTAACCTTCCTGATAAATAATTTCAATGCTTTCTTTGTGCCTAATGCAGTTTATTTTGGGTTGTTATATGCTATTTTAAAAGTGATTCATAAAATACCAAAATTATCAGCTCTTAACTTCACATCTAATTTGTAATTTGTAATTTGTAAACGACCATATCAGACATAAGTTTGATATAATTCGCCACTTGCTATTCTAATTTACGGCCAGATAGCTCAGTCGGTAGAGCAGTGGATTGAAAATCCTCGTGTCGACAGTTCGATTCTGTCTCTGGCCACCATTCTTGCTGTTGCCTCGTTAACTTCGTTCTTCTTCGTATCATTAAATCAATAAAAATCCTAACAAAATAGGACAAGAGAAGGACAGGATTTTTGCCTTATCTACACTTTAGAATATCACAAATGGCCGAGTGACGCATACTAGAATAGACCCCCACCCCGGTACCCACCCCCCTCATTCTCAAACTGGGACTCCTAACTACCCCTATACATTCTAATCTGCACAAATGATCTGCTGTATTTTCAAAACACCCCCTATGAATATATAAGGGCTATTCAAAAAATATTTCTAGTAAAAATTCCCAATACCTAGCATTTGCCCACATAATTGTCTGGGGGTAAACTGGTCTTATGAAAAAACTACTCCTACTCTTATTGTTAATACCTAATCTGGTGATGGGGGAAGGCAATTCAAAAAAATCTATTGGGTGGATATATAAAGGAGAGGTTTTGCATCCATATTGCTTCCAAAAGCAATGGGCTTCTTCAGATAATATTCAGCAGTATTATGAGAAATTTAATGAAAAGGAACAACTCATTCTAAATAACTTTTATCGGTATTTTAGAATAGCACTATCTAATATTATTAATATTGTTGATCCTGACGTTATTATTATTGGGGGGATGTCGAATCATGATGAGCTTTATGGAAGGGGAAAGAGAGAATTTTATAAAAATATTTTCAGTAACGTACCAACTACCCCTATAATAAAAAATATCCTAGGTGACTCAGCTGGAGTTATTGGGGCAGCCATAATAGGAATTTAGGATTAAATATGATTATGATTACTGCATTCTATGCATCAATTTTAGGCTTTATATATATAAAGTTATCTAAGAATATTATTCGCCTTCGCAGAAAATATAAGGTGTCTCTTGGCCATAAGAATCATACTGACTTAGAGCAAGCTATTCGTGTACATGCAAACTTTTCAGAATTTGTTCCCATTGGGCTTATTTTGCTAGCTTGTCTTGAAATCAATAAAGTACATTTTTCTGTGGTCATACTACTAGGTGGTTTATTTTTTGTAGGCAGGGTACTTCATGCAAAATCGTTCCTCAAGGATATTATTGAAACACCCCTTAGAGTAAAAGGGATGCAATTTACTTTTTGGTCAATCATGCTTATGTCTGGGATGAATATTTTTTCAATTCTAGTATCATTTATTTAATCTTAATCTTAATCATTATCATTTCTACGATATTATTCAACTTCACTTATAATTAACCCTTAATTTTTCTTTGAGGAACTTGGATGACTGATAATAAAAAAGTAATAGATGCACTTAATAACATTCTAGAACTAGAGTTGGCAGGAGTTGTTCGTTACACTCATTACGGCCTAATGGTCTATGGCTATAGCCGTATTCCAATAATAAGCTGGCTTCGTGCTCAGGCTACCGAATCTTTGGATCATGCAAATCTTGCTGGGGAGCTTATTACTAACCTTGGTGGCCATCCATCACTCGGAATCGGTCCCCTACTTGAATCACATAATCATGATATTGGTAATATTCTTAGGGAGTCACTAGAACATGAAACTATTTCACTAAATGCCTACAAGGACCTTCTAAAATTGGTTGGGAGTAATTCAGTTATGATTGAAGAGTATGCAAGAACTATGATTCATACAGAAGAGCTACATCTAGGAGAGGTAGATAAGATGCTAAGAAACCCTGGTGATGTCGCCCCTTTTAAAAAATAGTATGCCACTAATCAACATCGAACCAGGTGTATTAAATAACTGGAAGCAAAATAAAAAAATTTCACTTATTGATGTCAGAAATGATGACGAGGTTTCACAAGGTATTATTAATGGAGCAATTCATGTTCCAGTTTTAATCATTCCTCAGTGGCTTGATATGCAAGATAAGAAGGCATGCTATGTATTCTATTGTCATAGTGGTATTCGATCGGCAAATGTAGCAAATATCGCAGAACAATTGGAGTATGCAAACGTTTATAACTTATCAGGTGGAGTACTTGCTTGGCACCATTGTGGATTTGGCTTGGAGAAGCGATGATGGGCTATGATTTGGAAGTAGATGCAATTGGATTAAAGTGTCCAATGCCTATCCTTCGATGCAAGAAAGGGCTCAATACAATACAGACAAATCAAATTTTAAAAATTTCTACTACCGATAAAAATGCAGCAAAAGACTTGAAAGTATTTTGTCATCAAACCGGCCACGAATTAATTTCTTTTGAGACTATTGGCGATGTTACTACTTCGTATATTCGGAAAAATTAACTCTCTATCTTCTTAAATTGTGCCAAAAATCTTTCTCTCGATTGGCTAAAGCTTTCAAGTCGTTCTTTTTCTTGAGAAATAACCGCGAGCGGGGCCTTTTCAATAAAACTAGCGTTACCTAATTTTGTTTTTGCTTTCTTAATTTCAATTTCAAGGTGAGTGATTTCTTTCTGAAGTCTATTTTTTTCTGCTTCTTTATCTATTTCTATATTTAACATTAATTTAAAGTCATCAATTATTGATACCGGTGCATCTTTAACAGGCAATTCATCCATTAATTCAACTTCAGATAACTTGGCAAGCCCTTTTAGATAGTCAACATAGGTGATTAGGACATCTGAATTACCCGACATAGCTAAAGGTATTTTTACTGCCGGCGAGATATTCATCTCACCCCTAAGGCTTCTGCATTGATCGACCATGCTCTTAAGAGTTTGCATCCACTGAATAGATACCTCATCGATCTTCTCTATTTTAGTGGCTGGATAAGGTTCCAGCATAATTGATTCGGCCTTCTTGCCTGCCATTGGCCCTACGATTTGCCAAATTTCTTCTGTTATAAAAGGCATTAGTGGATGACTCATCCTTAATATAGTCTCTAGGACAGAAACTAGAGTTCTGCGCGTGGCTCTTTTTTGAGCGTCATTCCCATTTTGGAGCTGAACTTTTGCTAACTCTAAATACCAATCACAATATTCATCCCAAACAAATTGATAAATTTCTTGTGCTAATAAATCAAACCTATACTCTGAGAAATTTCTCTCAATATTGGCCTCTGTTTTCTGAAGAATACTTACAATCCATCTATCGGCCTGAGAAAATTCTAGGTAACCATCAACACAATTACCAAATCCATTATCTTGATCTTCGCAATTCATTAGAACAAACCGTGTTGCATTCCACAATTTATTGCAAAAATTTCGGTATCCATCACATCTTTGTAGATCGAATTTTATATCCCTACCTGGGCTCGCTAAACTTGCAAAAGTAAATCTCAAGGCATCTGTACCGTAAGAGGAAATGCCATCAGGAAATTCTTTTTTTGTTTTCTTAATGATTGACTCTTCTTGCCTAGGGTTCATTAATCCCTTAGTTCTTTTTTTAATTAAATCATCAACTGAAATTCCATCAATTAGATCAATCGGATCAAGAACGTTTCCTTTTGACTTACTCATTTTTTGACCATCTGCATCACGAATTAGACCATGCACATATACATGTTTGAACGGTATCTTCTGAGTAATATGCTTGGTTAGCATTACCATTCTGGCTACCCAAAAGAAAATAATATCGAACCCAGTAACTAGAACAGATGATGGTAAATATAAATCTAAGGCTGGATTACTTTTTTCTGGATAATCAGGAGTCCAGTCTAATGTTGAAAATGGCCATAGTGCTGATGAAAACCAAGTATCTAATACATCTTCATCCCTTATTAATTTACCTTGGTAGCCATCCTCCTCTGCAATTTTCTTTGCCTCTTCATATGAGCTTGCAACATATACTTCTTTATTTGTCCCATACCATGCTGGGATTTGATGCCCCCACCAGAGCTGTCTGGAAATACACCAATCCTGAATATTATTTAGCCATTGGTTGTAAGTATTAGTCCAGTTTTCTGGATAAAACTTAATCTCACCACTCTTAACAACTTCCAAGGCTTTCTCAGCAATACTTTTATTACCACTGGTTTTCTTCGTCATGGCTACGTACCATTGATCTGTAAGCATTGGCTCAATAATTGTTCCGGTTCTATCTCCTCTTGGAATTTTTAAGGAATGTTTTTGAGTTTTGAAGAGGAGAGATTCTTTTTTTAGATCATTGATAATTTTATCTCTGGCCTTAAATCTCTCTAGCCCCTGATATAGTTTTGTTCCATTCTCATTAATATTCCCATCAAGAGTGAAAATATTAATTAATGGCAGATTATGTCGTTGTCCTACCGCATAATCATTGAAGTCATGAGCTGGAGTTACTTTAACTACACCAGTTCCAAATTCTGGATCTACATATTCATCAGAAATAATTGGAATCTCTCGATCAATTAAAGGAATAAATGCATATTGACCGATATATTTTTTATACCTCTCATCCTCAGGATGAACCATCAATGCTGTGTCACCCAACATTGTTTCAGGTCTTGTTGTTGCAACTGTTAAAAAATTCTTACCATCTTCTAGTGGATAATTAATATGCCATAAAAAGCCACTTTCATCCTCCTGGATTACTTCTAGGTCAGAAACTGCCGTTTGTAAAGTAACATCCCAATTAACTAGCCTTTTTCCCCTATAAATTAAGCCTTCCCGATAAAGCCTAACGAATACTTCGGTAACTGTATTTGATAGCCCTTCATCCATCGTGAATCTCTCTCTTGACCAGTCCGGAGAAGTGCCCAATCGCCTCATTTGTTGAGTAATAGTTCCTCCTGAGTAAACCTTCCAATCCCAGACTTTCTCAATAAACTTTTCGCGACCCAGCTCATGCCTCGATATTTTTTTTTGATCAAGCTGTCTTTCTACAACAATTTGTGTTGCTATACCCGCATGATCGGTCCCTGGCTGCCATAGCGTATTATCTCCCTTCATACGGTGGTATCGAGTTAACGCATCCATTAGGGTCTGATTAAAACCATGGCCCATATGGAGAGTCCCTGTAACATTAGGAGGAGGAAGAAGTATAGAAAATGAATGCGGATTATTTAAATCCTCCCCTAATTTATAGTAGCCTTTAGATTCCCAGAATTCATACCATTTTTTTTCAATGTCAGATGGGTTAAACGATTTTGATAATTCTTTATTCATTGGAGTGTAATTTATATTTTAATTAATTTTATCATGCGAAGTAACTAGATAAACTAAATCTACTTATTTGAGCAAACTTTACAATGTGGATCTTTTAGTACTCTTAAAGTTTTCCAGGTCATATCCTTGGACTCTAAAATAAGTAATCTGCCCATTAGGGACTTTCCAACCCTTAATATTATCTTCATAGCCTCTGCTGCTTGAGTACATCCAATGATTCCAACAATAGGAGAAAATACCCCGTGATCTGAACATCGTAATTCTTGTTTCTCACCTGTATCTGGGAATAAGCACTGGTAACAAGGAGTGTCATCATCTCTAAAATCAAATACGCTAACCTGCCCATCGAATCCTATTGCCGCTCCTGATACAAGTGGTTTTTTCAAATCATAAGCGATCTGGTTTAAAGAGTATCGGGTTAAAAAGTTATCAGAGCAATCTATAATAACATCTACTTCATTGGCTAACTTCTTCATTTGCTCTATATCAAGCCTCTCTTCTATTGCAAAAATTTTAACTTCTGGATTAATAATTTCAAGTGAAGACTTTGCTGATAGCGCCTTATTAATTCCAATACATTTATCGGTATGTAAAATTTGTCTCTGAAGGTTACTTAGATCTACAATATCAAAATCACATATAGTTATTTTTCCGATGCCAGACGCTGCAAGATATATTGATGCTGCTGACCCTAAACCACCTGCCCCAACTATCAATATATGTCCATTTATAAGATTTAATTGTCCTTCATACTCTATATCAGACAATAAAATATGTCGGCTATATCTAATTAATTGTTTATCATACATATCAGTAACTTTACTCTATAATGTCAGGCTATGATGGAATTAAAGCTTATTGATTAAGATGATACATATTAAAAAAAAAATTTTCTTATTGCTCATTTTCTTTGTGGCGGGAGCTCACTCTACCCCAAAAAAATTCTTTACTAGCCCATCTTTTGATGGTTACCTCTTCTTAGACACTGTAAAAAATAAAAAATATCAAATTAAGGCATTTGTAACTTTTGATATTAGGACTAGTTCGTTATTATCTAACTCCAAATTTTACTCTCAACTTATCACTTATGAATGTGGTCAAAATACCCCAAAAATTATTGAAGAGCTTCTCGCTGAAAAGCCTTTTGGAAAAGGTAAAAAAATTAACAATATAGAAGAACTTAAGAAGGCTCAGGATTTAGTCAGCCCTGCATACCCATCGTTATTTAAAGAAACTTGTATTTAGATAAGATCTAAGTTCCACCCTCGTAAATTATAGACCAAACAGAATCTGTTTTGAGCCACATCTGTTGCTTGATAATCTCATTTTTTATTAAATTGCTACTATATTTCTGCTTAAATCTAACTACTATTAGTTCTTGATCTTTTACTGGATACTCAAAAAATGAGATGTCTTCAATATTGATTTGTAGGTCTTGTGATTCTCTAAATACATTCCTTTTATGCTCTGTCCATTTTAGATAACTATCATTATTATATCTAGCTGTATCTGAATAATATCCTAGATACCTCTCAATATTTTTTTCTTGCCAGCTTGTTTCCCATCCTTGAATTTTTGTAAGAATCTCATTCTTAGTTAGTTCTACATCCATGACTTCTCGTGCATTGATATTACTCAAACCAATATCCGAAATGATTACAGGTGTGCCTGATTCATTGAGAATATGAGCAATCTCCCCAATATCATCATTACTTAAAACTATACAACCATCACTAGATTGAGGTGGCCTAGAATAAGTTGTGCTTGGAGTTCCGTGAATCCAAATCCCAGATCCAGTGAAATTATTAATTTTGTCATATGCACTAGGAAAACTTATTGGGTACGCACCTATTCCATATCGATCTGGAAGTTTTGCGGTAATTCTATTTTCTAAAAAATACGTACCAATTGGAGTTTTTTTATCACCCTCAAATTTTTTCCCATATCCATTCTTCCCAACGGATATATAATAGTCTGAGAGATATTCTAGCCTGCCATTATTATTACTGAATGTGAACATTCTCGAGCTTTTAACATCAACGAAAATTAAATATTTTATATTTTTCGTTAGTGATACTTTTATTTTAGGTGCTATATAGTTTTTATCTTCGTCATTAAAGCTCTCTATCCTCCTAGATAACTCAAGCTTTAGATCAGAGATTTTGTTCTCATAATCTCTTTGTGTATTTGCACTAACCTGCTCATAATTTTGACTCTGTAATAGAAGTAGGTCCCCATGAATCATATGTGCTAGATTAAAATTTGGATTTATATCAATAAGACTTTGAACAACCTCAAGGGCTTTATCAATCCTTCCTTCCGAAATTTTATCTGCAGTCTCAATTAATAATTGTTCTGTTTTTTTTAATCTATTATTATTAGGTACTTTTACTAAGTCGCTTTTATTTCTTTGGACAATACTTAATTTTTCAAGTGAAAATGAATTACTTGTCAATAAAAGACTCACTAATATGGAAATAAATAAATATTTTGTCACTTTAACTCTTAATATTTTCTTCAATTATTTTGTAACTACCAGATTCCTTAATAATAACTAAAGTTTTCTGTTCTTTGTCACTGTAGTTTCCAGAATTATATGCTTGGCTCATATTGATAAACCAAAATCCATCTTTAAATTCATATTTAATATTAGTTAGTGTGATATTAATCTCTTCCTTATTTATAATTTTCTTAGTTCTTGTTTCTTTCCATTTCTTATTATTCATTTCACCATTAAACTTGAAGTATTTTGAATAAGTAGAGAAGTAAGCTTCTAAATCTTTACTTTCCCATGATGATTTCCATCTCTCTACAAGTCCAGCAAGGGCTACTATGCTTTTCTTTCTTGATTTAATATTAGATCTAGCTTCGGATTTAACTAAATTATTTTGTTGCATATTTGGGCTGTAACTAAACAATTCATTGATCAACTGTAATTTATTATTTGCTACCGGGCTTTTATTTAATTCAAATGCCTTTCTATAAGCCTCAGAAGCCATTCGGGTATATACATCACCTAGATTAATGTGTGCAATTGAATAACTATTATTAGTTTTTAAAGCTTTTTCAAGTATTTCTTTCGCTTCCACTAGCTTATTTTGTTCTGCATAAAGTACTGCAAGATTATTGTATGGTTCAGGTAATTTAGGAAATCTTTCGATTAAAATATTGTAGGTTTTAATTGCGTGATCTTTTTCTTCAAGCCTTGTTTGTGTCACAGCCTTTAAAAATAATAAATTATGGTTATTAGGGTTAATTTCTATTAAACGATTAATTTCTTCTAGTGCAATAGTGGGCGATGAAGTAATCATCGATTTAATTTTTACAACATCAATGTCTGCTGCTATTGAAAATTGAACATTCAATAAGGACAAAAATAATATTATAAGTAGAGA
>Ga0114997_10001940_pt1 | contig 16899 bp, 19 predicted proteins | sample ArcticOcean_MG_C_2_FD_87045 | JGI IMG/M metagenome (GOLD analysis project Ga0114997, IMG submission 87045) | Marine microbial communities from western Arctic Ocean - ArcticOcean_MG_CB4_136 | ecosystem: Environmental > Aquatic > Marine > Oceanic | place: Arctic Ocean: Canada Basin | collected...
AAGCAACTTTGTTAAAGTTGGAAGCAGTGCATTTAAAACTGTAACAGATGGAGTAAGCTCATTTATCGGAGAGTTTGGCAAAACAGCCTTAAACAAAATTCCAGGAATTAATATTAAAAGTGCAGCTTCTAACTTCTTCACTCCCGCAGTTTCAGGAGGCTCAACTGCTTGGGGTAATGTACAAGCCAATGTAATGTCGAACGCTACAAAAACTTTAACAAATTGGAATAAAGCTATAGGCTATGTTTCACCTTCTTCAACGGGCTTTGTAGGCGCTCCTTCAAGTTCAGCACTAACGTCAGCAACTAGTGTTAATGCTACTTCAGCAACTAAAGCTGCTGTCATAAAACCACCAACAGCTATAGCAGCGGGTACTGTTAGTAAAACAGCAGCATCTACTGCTTTTGGAGGAATAGCACCACCAGTAGCAGGAGGATCGTTACTTGCAGTGCCACCGACTCCAACGTATATGCAAAAACTTGGAACAGCAATTAAAGGTTTACCCGCAAAAGCAGGAGAAGCAGTACTAGATGCAGTTGCAGATGCTCCAGCAAAAGTTGTAAAGTATGCTTCAGAACTTCCTGCAAGAGCCACTGATCAAGCTTTATCAACTGTAATACAAAAAGAATTTGGGAGTAAGCCAGTAGGAACAAAACAATTCGTAACTAACATCTCAGCTATAGAACAAGCACCTGCTATGCGGTCTGTTGAAATGGATGCTAGACAATATGAAGTTAGTAATAATTATAATTTATTTTCAGCAAATAACCAGTGGGGCAACACTGCTCAGATATATCACAACAGTATGAATGTATAAATACTCCAGCTACATTAACCGGATGAGAGTTTAATAATTATGAATGAAGAAGAATTTTTACAATTCAGAGGACAGATGGGTAAAGCAACTGCCGGACAATCATTAACTAATGATCCTGAAAATCCTGCACCTTTTGAAAGACCTCCGCGTTTTACTGTTGTGCATGAGGCAACAAAGTACTTGTGGTCAGAAATAACTGCGCCTGAAATGTACATTCCAGTTATGGAAACTCTTGCACAGGGTACACCTGTAATGGATGTTGTACAGACAATCCTAATGGGAGAGTTTCAGCGCGGAGCATGGAACCCTGATTTAATGGCAATGCTTGCAGAACCTCTTATTTATATGTTTATTGCTCTTGCTGAAAGATTAGATATTGATGTTGTAATCTATAACGGTGAAGTAGAAGATGAAGAAGACGAAGAACTTTTAGGTAATACTTTTTCAAGTGCAAAAATTGAAGAGTTGAAAAAAGCTTATCAAGCTGGTAAAATTCCGCAAGGCACAATACCAGCAGAGATGCAACAAACTATAGAAGCACTCCCAGAAATTCCTAGTTTAATGAGTAGACCTAGTGTAGAGCCTGAAAGAATGCCTACTACAACTGAACCGAGCCTGATGGCTCCACCGCAAGGATTATAAATTATGGCTCTTGATCTGAGTACTGTAAAAGGAGAAAGCTCTACGGAGTATGGTGAAAGTCTTTTAGGAGCTTTAAGAACAAGCAATGAAGCTGATGCAAGACAAGCTAAAAAGAAAGCAGACAAAGCAGCTAAGTTGCAAATAGGGTTCGGAATAGCTGAAGGCATGGGAGATTTCGTAACTAATAAAAACACACAAAACTTTTTAAACAGTACAGAAGTGGTTGGTAAAAACCTAGCAACTAAGATTGCGCTACAAAACCACACTGATATTACATCGGCTGAAAAAAATGCTCAAGCTTTTGAAGGCGGTTACAATGCTTATTTTTCAGCACAAGGCGAAGCTAGAGTTAAGGTAGAACTAGATGCAAAGTTTGGAAGTGGTTATTACAACCAAGCAACATATAATGCACTGTTAAAATCTCGCGGTGCTAAAGTAGGCCGCTTACTTTTAGACGCACACACTACAAGACTAGATGCAAACAATACTTATTTAGCACAGAGCGGGGGTGAAAAAACATATAACGACATTATAAAAGACACCCGCGAAACAACTATCAAAGGAAAAATAAGTTCGTACCTTGGATCAGTGACGGGCTTAACTTCAGATGATGAAATTGCTCAGAGTGCTGAAGATCTTTTTGATTCTGCTACAGAATTAAATAGGTTTAATTCAATATATAACGACACAAAAAATGGAGCGGTTTCTGTTTTGTTAGCTAAAGAGCTTCCTGACGAGTTAGGAGTTCCTACTGCTGTAATAGGCGAATTAAAATCTAGAAAAGAAAAAGATATATTTGAAGTAGAAACAGAAATATTCTTTTACGAGTCAAGAGTTGTTGATGAAAATGGTCAAGTAACAATAACAGTTGTAGATGTAACTAACGGCACAGTAAACACAAAACAGTCTGAGAAAGATAAAAATACGTATATTTCTAGAGTTGCAGTAGCAGAAAATACCCCAAAACTTGTATCACTAGGTGGAGAAATTATAAGAACTAACTTATCAACAAAAGATTTAGAAGTTTATAATACAGCTGTAGATGCTCTTATAGACGATTCTAATTTTAGTTATTTAGAAACTAAAGAAAAATCAGAAGCTCGCGCAAGAGTAGAAGCTAATTTCAAAGCACGTATAGCTGTAAACACACTACAGTTACAAAACCAGCTTGGCATATCTCAAATACGAGCAGGCCAAGTAGCTATAGAAATGTTTAGCTTAGATCCTGCTTTAACAGGAGGAGGTTTAGGAAAGAAAGGTGCAGGTAAGTACTCTCCGTATTTAACTATAATGGCTATGGCTAACACTGATGCTTCCGGTACGTCAATATATAGTGCAGACAGTGTTAATGCTATTTACGGTGCAAACGGAATAAACTTAGCACATGCGTGGGAAAACTCTTCTAGAATAGAAAGAGAACAAATTACAAGTATTTTAAACGATGCTGTAGCTGCGGGAAATCAAAATTTTAACCCTCTTATACAAGCTCACCGCGTAGTAATAGAAGCACAAAGCATAATGCAATCTACAGGTGTTTCACGCGAAAAAGCTACAGCCCAAGCACGACTTAATTTAAAAAATAACGCTATAGCTAGGGCTGAGCAAGAGAAAAAAAACTTAACTAAACGAGAGGAAGAAGCTAAAGCAGCAGCACAAAAGAAAGAAGAAATTGAAGCCGTGACTGTTCCAGTTGTAACGCCGCGTTCTCAGTCAGGCGTATCAGGTATTAGTGTTCCTTCGGCACAAGGAACAGCAACCAGAATTAGGAGACAAGCTTTAACAGCTATGACCGATGCGGAAAAAGAAACTTATAAAAAAAGTAAGACTTATCCATCTCGCATTCGACAAATGATTGCTTCAGGAGAAATTAAATAATGCCCGACACAAAGTTGAATCAAGTTATGCCTTTTGTTGATCCGTATGATGACAATGGAGGCTCAACTCATGCTATGGACAATACTTCTATTCCCCCCTTTAGCTCCTCTTTTGAACCAAAAGAAGGGGAGTATAGTGTAACCAATTTTGAAAACGATGTTGAAGTTCAAAAAGCTTTTACACTGGTTGCTGATTACTTAGCAGAGAACAGAGGGTTAGGTTCTCTTGCACTCGATCAATCTACAACAGGTGAACAAACAGACGTTGCTGAGTTTATGCGCGATGATGTTGCACGTTTAGGCGCACCTATAACTAAAGCTAACATTTTAAAAGACGCACCAGAAAATGTAAAAGCAGGGTATCGGTTAATGCAAGACCGCTTTGAAAAATCTGAGCTTACAGGCGTAGGTGAGCATTTATCAGCTATTAAAGACTACACAATTGATACTATTTTTAATCCAGAAATGTTAGCTACAGGCGCAGCTATAATTTCAGCTATTCCAACAGGAGGCACAAGCGTTGCTGCTCGTGGGGCCGTAGGAGTAGCAGCAAAAAAAGGAGCAAAAAAATACTTAGCTGATGCTTTAGCTATAACAAAAGCTACAGCAACTACTAACCCGCTCAAAGCTTCTTCAATAATGGGAGCAACATATGGCGGTGCTGGAAGTTTAGTTGTGCAAGATCTTGATGTAGCTCTTGATAAAAGAGAAGAAATAAGTGTAGGCGAAGTAGCGCAAGGTGTAGGAGTAGGTGCAATTTTTGGAGCTGGCCTTTATGGAGCTACTAAAGTTGGACAAAAATATTTTGCTAAAGGGACAGCGACTACAGATGAGATACCAGCCACCCCTGATTTATTTGATGAGGCAGTAGAAGGAGATTTTATTCCTGCTTCAGCTACTGAACTTGTAGAGCAACTAGACCTGTTAAGTGCAGGTAAAATAAAAATTGAAGATATTAATGTTGATAAATTTGTTGCTGATATTGGCGGCGGTGAAAAAACACAAGCTGAAATTAGAGCAGCTATTAGGGCTGCTGTTGCAGAAGAAACAACCGCAGAAGGTGTAAAAAATAGATTTAAACAAGAAGCATATAAAACAGTAAGCTCTCTTTCAGGCAATCTTTTTGGTAAGGCCGCAGGAGTCCTTTCACCATACACTGCACTTTCAGGAACTGCAAAAATCTTACAGTCTAAGTTTAGTCACGAGTTTGGGATAAGCTGGAAAAGAAGCACAAAGATTGTTGAAAAAGATTTAGGCGAAGTTCAGCGAGAAGTTACTGGACGTTTCAATGAAAAGTTTCGTGCAATTGTAGAAGACATTTCATTACACGCTGCTAAAGGAACTCTAGCTGAAGATGTAAATGATTTGTTAATGATTGCATTAAGAAGCAATAAGCCAGCAACTAAAAACGGCCTAGACACAGAACTTAATAAATCAATAAATAAAGCAGCAGGAGAAATCCGAGGGCTTTATAAAGAGATGGGTGTAGGTTTAAATGAAATAGGGGTAATTGATAAACTTGTAGACAACTATATTCCACGAATGTGGGATCGTAAATCTATTGAAGCTAATCCTGAAAAACTTGCAGAGCTTTTAGAAACTAAGGGTGGCTACGCTAAAGGCACAGGCATGGAAACTGTTAAAGATATGCTTGCTATTAAAGATCAAATTGATGCAGGTGGCTCTGGTGGACATTTCTTTTCAGCCAAGAGAAAACTCAATCAGATTGAAAACGATGCAGACTTTCAAGAATTTTTAAACAGCGATGTATTAGGGTCGTTACATGCTTATACTTTTCAAGCAGGTAAGTCTATAGCTAAACACCGCGTACTAGGTGTTAATACTCTAGGAGAGTTTCAAAAAGTTTGGACAGCTAAGATTACAAAAGAGCTTGCTAAAAAAGGCGAGAAGATGACAGACGCTGAAATAAAACAAATTGATAAATTATATCAAACAGCTACTGGCGAAGGCATGGAGCGTTGGGGCAAGAAAGTTCAAACAGGTTTAGATACTTATGGCTTTGTAAACAGAGTAGCAATGTTAGGACTAGCAACACTATCTAGTATAACAGAAATTTTTCTTAACGTAAGTAAAGTAGGATTTAAAAACTCGGCTAAAGGTTTTGCTGAAGCGATGGAAATTTCTTTTAAAGGGGTCACTAAAGATTTAGAAGTGAAGTTACAAACTAATCACAACCTAACTGCTAAAGAAGCCTTTTCTGAAATGCGTAAGTACAGCATCAACATGGATCAAGCAATGGCTCAGATGGGAAACCGCCTAGCTGGTGATGATTTAATGAATGACTGGATGCAAGACAAAAGTAATAAGTTTTTTAGGCTTACTCTGCTTGATCAATGGACTAAATTTGTACAGACTACTTCTTATGCCAGTGGGAAAAACTTAATTCAAGAAAACTTAGAAGCTCTTGCAGCTAACGGAACACGAAAGCTAGATAGATACCACGAAACAATGGCAGGGGAGTTGGCTGAGTTAGGTATAGACTATAAGCAAGGAGTAGAATGGCTTAAAGCTGGCGGCAGTCTAAAGGATTCTTTTTATGACGAACAAGTGCTGGGTGGTGCTGCTAGATACTCTAACTCAGTTGTACTACAGCCTACTGCAATGTCAGGACTAAAGCCCTTATTGTTTTCTAATCCTAAAACTGCAATTGCCTTTCAGCTTTTAGGCTATCCTGTTGCTTTTACAAACACTGTTATGAAAGGCGCAGCAAAGTCTTTAGGAAAAGCACCTATTAGAAACGCTGCTAAAATTATACCTGCTGCGGCAATTATGACTGGCATGGCACGATGGACTAATTATGTACGTAGCGATGGAGAAAGTGAAGAGGGACGAGAAAAATCTGAAATATATTATAACGCTATAGCACGTTGGGGCGGCAACGGAATATTGTTAGATTCGTTTAACAGAGCTAGAACATCTGCTATGTATACTCAAAGCTCACTTCCATATTTTACAATGGCAATGGGGCCACTAGGTTCAGATAGCCTAAAACTTATGAAAGAAGGTATTATCCCTTTAGTTGGTGGAAAAATACCTCTTTACAGCGGCTCATATTTTGGCAAACAAATATTGGGCAAAAATAAAGTTAAAGAATATAAAAAACTTTTACGTGATGCACAACAACACTTTATTACTGATGAGCTTGTCCCTAAATTTGGAGAATCTGGTACAAGATTGCAGTTTGACAAAGGTGGAGAAGTAATGGTTCCTAATGCTCCTGCGGAACCCGATGAGCGGATAGATAAAATGACAGGTCAGCCATACAACAGACAGGCAGGCTCTGCGTTTATGGACGAAACAGATCCTTTTAAAGTCCTTATGAATAGTGGCGGTTCTGTTACCCGTGAAAAGTATAATGTAGGTAGAGTAGTAATCGGTCAAGCAACAAAAGAAATTATAGACTTTATTTCGCCAACGGCTACTAATATTGCTAAAAGCGTAGAGAACTTGTTTAACCGCGAAACCATTAACAACGCTGCAAACAAAGTAGACAATGCATTTTATGATGCTATGGATGTTAATAACTTAGACCCAGAAGATATAATGGTTCAAAGCTATGCAGATGCATTAGTTGTTAACACTCTTGAGGGACAAAACCACAAGTCAATATATGAACTAGAGCAAATACCTGAATGGCGCAAAGCAATTGAAAACACTGATAGCTCAGTCAATGAAAAATTATGGGCAGAAGCGCAGCAAAAAATGGGAATTTCTGAGCGTAAAAGAGAAGCATTACAAACCATTAGAGATTTACAAAATGAGTATGATCCTGATGCAGCTTTAGAATCTGTTGTTCCAAACAGCCTTGGTAATCTGTCTAATGAATATGAAAGAGTTAAAATAAACATTTCTGAAGAAGAAATATCTAAAGTGGATATGTCTAAGTACGATGAAAAAACTTTAGAAAACATTGAAGACTTTTTAAGAACTGTTGTTAAACAAGAAGCTGACACCTTATCAGATGAAGGTTTAGAGACAGTAGTTGAACGGAACATCATTAAGTTGATTGCTTCAGGCGAAGTAGACTTTGCTAAGTTTAAAGCACCAAGCCTAACAAGCGAAGTATATCCAAACATTACACCTGCTACAAAAAGTATTGAGGCTCATGTTGCTAATTCTACTGAGAAAAACCCAGTATTTAGAGGTCTTACAAGCTTTACAGAAGCTGAGTTTGATGTTGCGTTTGCTTTCTCCCGCGAGGTAGGGGTACATGTAGGGACAGAAGGACAAGCAACTACTTTTTTAATACGTGCTTTGCCGGACACTGCTCTTAAACAACAGTTTAAACAAGAAATTGATTCAGGGGCAATGACAAAAGAAAAAATGGATTCTTTTTTTACTGATCCTGATTTAATATCTGGGGACTACCAGCCTACAATTAGTAGTGCTACTTCAATTGTAGATGACATGCCTATAGACTCAGGTTACTTTGGTAACTTTGCTGAAGGGGACGAGCTTCTTAAACCTCTGACTATAAAGAGAGGGTATATTGATGTTAGGAACCCCTTGTTAATTGAAAGTGATTTATCTGGATGGGAAGCTGAAACAATTTTAAAAGCCGGAGGAGGTTTTGATGAGTATTTTATGCCGGAGATTTTGTCTCGTGGTATAGAGCTAAGCAAAAAACAAACTGCAACCCTTGAAAAACTTGAAAGCCGTGCAGAAATGTTTCCGTGGGACACTACTCAACAATCGCCAAAGATTTCTGATTCTATTAAAAGTAAAATGCAACGTGCTGAAATTAATACTGACTTCCGAGCTTTCTTAGAAGACTTAGGTTTTGATTCTATTAAATATAGAAATGAAGTTGAGATGAGTCTGAAGGGAGAAGAAGCATATTCTTATATTATTTTTAAACCTGAACAGTTCAAAGTTACTACTGGTAGATTAGTAGACACTCAAGAGCGATTGAAAAAAGCAGAAGGTGGGGAAGTTTACAACATTGAAAGCGGCGATACTCTTTCAGGAATTGCTAGAAAATATGGCACTACTGTAGATCAACTTGCAGCCGATAACAGTATTGCTGATGTTAATATGATTTATGCTGGCAAGGCACTTAAAGTTCCTACGCTGGGGAAAGTAGATTCTCAAGCTCCTATAGTATCAAAGCCTGCTACTGACAAAGCAAAAGCCTTAGATAAACAAGTTAAAGAAGCTTTTGAAGCAGCAGAAACTGTTGTAGATAAAGGTGTCGATATAGTTACAGATACAGCAAACTCAGGAGTCGAAGCTTTACAAACTTTAAAAGATTCTGCAAGCTCTAAAATAAAAGACACAGCAAGAAGAGCTTCAAGTGCTGTTGAAGAAGGGGCTGCTGATCTATCTGACATAGTTGAAAATGCAAGTGAATCTGTAAGCGAGGCGTATACAGATATAAAAGAAAAAACAACTACTGCTGCAAGTAACACGTTATCAGCTTTAAAGAGTCTAACTACAAAAGTTAAAGATAACCTTACAGAATCTATTGACGAACCATCACCAGAACTTCCTGATGTTGAAATTCCTAATGTTGAAATTCCTAATGTTGAAATTCCTACAATGATTCGACAGTTTTTGTACGACATTGGAGGAGGTGAAGAAAAACTTACAGAAAAAGATTTACTTTCTAGTGAGCTAGAGTTTTTAACTGCTAAAGCTATTGAAGGCATTACTAGTCTTGAGTATAAAGATTATGGGACATCTAAAAAAGGAGAATCAGAATACGCAGACGTTGGTGGAGGAGGAGGAATAATTGATTTCTTTAAAAAACTTGATGATCCTGCATATTCTATGAAAACAACAATTGGACAAGCGGAAATAATAAAAAATAAAAAAGGCGAAACTGTAGTTATAGATCAATATAACTTTAATAATAGTAGTGGCGCATTTAACTTTTTGCAATTCTTAGGAGGCATTAAAAGAGCAGGGTTTAGTCCGTATGCTCAAGCTAGAAACATTGGCGCTCAATTTGGAAGTCCTGAAGGAGAAGGAAGCATGGTAGAAATTAATTTAGGCAAGCTAGACACTAAAGAACTTAAACGCGCAACAGAAGTGGTAGCAGGAATATGAGCAACTTTAAATACTTCAAGCTTGAAGACTTTGACTGTCAAGAAACGGGCGAGAACGAGATGGACGTTGAGTTCATCGAAGCCCTTGACAGCTTACGAGAAGCGTGTGGCTTTCCGTTTAACATTACGAGCGGGTACAGGAGTAAAGACCACAGCATTGAGAAAGCCAAAACAACTGTCGGCACTCACGCACAGGGGATTGCCGCCGACATCAAAGTCTCTGGAGGCTCAGAGCGTCTAGCGATAGTCAAACATGCTTCAGCAATGGGCATGTCAGTTGGTGTTGCTAAGACTTTTGTACACGTTGATACACGAAAGACTCCAGCGATGTGCTGGTGTTACTAAGGAGAACGATATGCTTGACAAATTGATAGGGCCAATTACAGGAATCCTTGGTAAGTTCGTTGAAGACAAAGATCAGCGTAATGCTTTAGCACACGAGATAGCTACAATGTCAGAGAAACACGCCTTGGAATTGAGCAAAGGACAGCTTGAAGTCAACAAGGTTGAAGCGGCACATAAGAGCCTATTCGTTTCTGGATGGCGACCTGCTGTTGGATGGTGCTGTTGTTTGGCGTTACTCTACAACACAATCTTATCTCCGGTACTGAGCATTTGGTTTCTTGTACCAGAAGTTGATAGCTCTTTGTTAACTCCAGTGCTGATGGGAATGTTAGGCATGGGAGCTATGAGGAGTTTTGAAAAAGCCAAGGGCGTTCAGAGGGAAAAATAATGTTAGCCGAAATAGCAGCAGCCAATGCAGCCTTCCAAGTAATTAAAGGCGCGTTGTCCAACGGAAAAGAACTCTATGATGTTGCAGATCAAGCGACTAAGTTCTTTGACAACAAGTCTGCAATAGCTAAGAAGGCCAACAGGTCTGGAAGCGGCGATGAATTACAGTGCTTCATGCAGTTGGAGAAGATCAAAGAGCAGGAGGTGTGGCTCAAGGAATACATGATTTACGCGGGTCGAGCAGACATGCATACGGACTGGCTAAAGTTCCAATCAGACTGTAAGCGCAAGCGAGAAAACGATGAGCGCACACGCATAAGACACAGAGCAGCAAGCTTTGCAATGTTTTGGTCTGCTTTGCTCTGGGGTACAGGTGTTTTAGTTGTGCTTCCACTGGGCTTGTACTTAGGTTTTAAAATATTTGGAGTTATTTAATGGCAGCAAAAAAATCAAAAGTAAACGAAGCGGGCAACTACACAAAACCTGCAATGCGAAAACGACTGTTTAACAAGATTAAAGCAGGAACTAAGGGCGGCAAAGCAGGGCAGTGGAGCGCACGTAAAGCTCAAATGTTAGCTAAAGAATACAAAGCAGCAGGAGGAGGTTACAAATGAAAGGCGTTAAACATTTTAAGAAAGATGGTACTGAACATACAGGCGGGACTCATAAGATGCCTGACGGATCTTTACACACCAACAAGACGCACACTAAGACCAGTGTAAAGTTATTTCATTTAAAAGATCTGTCTAAGAAGGCTCAAATGAAAGCAAAGGGTACGCACAAATGCCGCTAAAAAAATCTCAAAAGTCTTTAAAAAAATGGACAGGACAGGAGTGGACAACAAAGTCTGGGAAGCCCAGTGCTAAAACAGGTGAGCGTTATCTGCCTAAGAAGGCTATCAAGGCTTTAACACCTGCACAGTATGCGGCAACTACTGCAAAGAAAAAGAAAGATACAAAAGCAGGCAAGCAACACAGCGCACAGCCTAAGAAAATTGCAAAGAAAACCAAAACATACAGGGTCTAGATATGGCAACTCCAAGAAAAGGTAAAGCTAGAGTAAAGGTAACTGCAAGCGGCAAGAAAGTTAGCTACGGCCAAGCAGGGAAAGCAAAGGATGGCGGCTCTAGAGTACGTGCAGGAACTTCAAAGGGTGATAGCTATTGCGCCAGAAGTCTGGGCATAAAGAAAAGACTGTCTAAAAAGAAACAAAATGATCCGAACACACCCAACAACTTATCACGTAAGCGTTGGAAATGTTCAGGAGCTAAGTCTAAAAAGTAAATCAAGTATGGATGAGTGCGGTCTTAGGGTTAACGTACTTAGGAACACAGTAAGCTACGACAGGTGTGTGATACGTTCTGCGAGTACCTTGGACAGTAAGCTTCTCAGCAAACCACCTACACCTTTCTAAGCTCTTCCAGTAACTAGTTGCTGCGGGATCTACTTCACCATTTACTTGCACTAGTAGTACAAAAATTAACTGCTTCACAGTTCTTGGTGGTTCAAAGCACTGAGTTCCGCTTCTAAAAAATCATGCATTCTATCTAGTTTTTGTTTCGTGAGTTGTATAATGTTTCTTATAGTAGACAAGTCTTCTCCTTTAAATACTTTATGTAGCTCGTCTTCGGGGATGCCGCTCATTTCTGTAACGACAACCCCTTTAGAGTTTATTAAAACTTTAAAGCCTATGATGTTGGCTTCCTTTTTTTTATTAAGCAATTTCACATGCGCCCCCTGTACACGCTAATTCTTGAGAGCCTGTAGTGTTATCTTCTTGTTCAAAGTTTTCTAAGTCTTCCCAACTAACGCCTTGAGGCATAGCAGCTAACAACTCATTGTACTTCTCAATACTGATGTCTTCATACGGAGCTTGCTGATAAACATGGTCACTGACTGGCAACAAACTAATACCGGAACAGATCTCAAAGTTATCCCATATCCACTGCGCTACTTGGAGGAACTCATTGTCTGTATAATAAACTGTTATGCTTGGTTTATGTTCACACCAATGATTCTGGTAGGTTTTCCAAAGCTCTAGCTGTTGCATAGCACCAACCTCTGCGACAGTAACAGACTTCTCAGGAGCCTTAACAGGAAAGCTAAAGACAGCGGAGGCAGGGGACATAACGTCTTGCTCTACTGGGAATCCTTTGTTTTCCATAAAGACTGCAAGCGGGTCTTTTTTGTCACTACGTACTCTTCTAATATATTGCTTAGAAAAACGAGGGTGAATACCACTAGCAGAATCAACGAGTTGAGAAACAGTACCGCTAGGCTTAACGCATGTAATAGCGACAGACTGTGCAATGCCAAGCTTTTCAGCCCAGATTTTATTTGTTGTGATAGCAACTTCTTTTAACTCCTCTAGCCACTGTTTTGTTTTATCCGAAGAATTACCAAGAGTAGGGTGATCCATGATCCCTGTCATGCTCAAGCCCAACAAGGCTTCTTCTTCAGTGTTTCTTTTCCAAAGGTTCCGCAAGTACCGGAAGTCTGTCAGCGTTGCTTGAAGAGTCCCAATGATTGCAGCAGTCTCAACCTTCTTCTTCAATGAAGCGAGGGTATCGTTTTCTCGGATAACTACCTCCGATAAATTGCAAAACTGGTTACTACGTAAAATTATCTCCGAACATGGATTAGTTCCGAAGTCCTGCTCTGCGTCCCTACGTCCATTCCGTGCTGCAACTTTCTGTGCTGCTACGCGGCTAAAGATACCACGCTCTCCGGCCTTCGACTCATACATGGTGTGCATCTCAGACAGGAAGGCTTCAAAGTCTGGCTTCTCTGTGTATGCAACTGAGTTGTTAGCCAACGCTCTGTGTCCTTCGTTCCTCCACCAGTCACCTGACTTAGCTTTAGCCATACGTCCGTCAGAAAGATTAGACAGGCTGATTAACGCTGAACGTCTAACGCCACCAACAACTACGATGTCTGCAATCTTGCAAACAATATCATGGCACTCAATGGAGGTTAGCTTTCGACCCGCCGCTTTACGGAACACTTCAATGCAAAAGTTAAATAGATCTACTAAAGGCTCTGGCCCTGATGCTCTACCGCCAAAGGTCTTTAGTCTTTCACCTGCTCCACGAACCCTGCTGATGTCCCAGTTAGGGATCTTACCTGCATATAGCATAGCAATTAACTCACGAAATGCTGATGCCCAGCCAATCTTACTGTCAGATACAACAATAACACTCTCAGTAGGGTGAAAGCTTTCAGCAACCTCTGGTAGTTTGTTAATGAAGTTACGCTCAACGCTAAACCCCACACCTGTACCGCACATAAGGACGTACATCAACTCATCAAAGGATCGCGGTGAGTCTATGTGCAAGTAGCTACAGTTAAAACCTGCTACGTTATCTTTATCTAGTGCTGTCCCTGCTGTCATCATGCAACGCATTGAAGGCATAACTTCTTGGCTGTGTATAGCGTTGAACAACTTCAGGGCTACCTCCTCGTCTATCTGCCCACGATCCTTCCAGAAGTCTACGTATCTGTTGACTGTCTCATGCCACGACTCTCTACGCCCTGCCTCTGGTATCCAACGTGCATAGCGGCTCTTGTGTATAAACTGTTGATACTGATCCATTATGTATTGTCCTCTAGTGTGCTGATTAATTTATTTAAGTACCACTGGGATTTCTTGCAGTCCTCTAAAGCTTTTCCCTTATAGGACATCCTCCAAATGTATTTCAAAATGTTGCCCTTTAAGTACCCTTGAAATGCTTCAAGCTCCATGCTTGCTTCAATGGCTTGAATGCACTCAACGCCTCCAGAGTTATAGTGTGTTGGGTGATTCACTAAATCTTCTTTACCCCAATCAATCTCAGTAGTGCAGCCCTCTAAGCTAATCTCCTCTGCCTCTTCCTCCGCAGGTACTGAGTAAGCCGCCCACGCTGCCTGTCTACCCTCTTCTGTAGTCATGTCGTAAGGTATGTCACTACGTGCGGCTCTGTCCCACTCGCTAGGAGTCACATCATTTAGTTTCTTGTTCATAAGGTATCTCGTTATTTAAGTTTTTGTTTTCTTTGCGTTTAGTTTCTTTAAGCTTAGAAGACCCTTGTATTTTTTTAAACTTCTTCTTCCTAAGAAAACTATCTCGCCTTTCATCTTTGCGATTTGATTCGTCCATTAGTCAAAAGTCTCTTTGTTTTTTACATTAATCCAACTGTCTGGAATACTATCCTCGCTGTACCACACAAACCCATTAGCACTTGCCCACTCACCGTGGCTCCGTCTAGTTCCATCCTTACGCATCTTAGCCGCTGGCATTGGTGCGCTGGGATTTGCAAAAAGAAACACTAGCTCAGTGTCTTCTGGCAATACTTTATTTATCCAGATATATTTACTAAACTCTGCAAAGTCCCAGAACCTTCCTTTAGCTTCAAGCAAGATTGTCTTACCATTAATCTGTGTAACAAAATCAGGCTCATACTTGTGTTCAATAACATACGGTACTTTATCTGGATGAAAACTCCAGCCATCTAGAATACCAGAGTGTAGCTCATACTCCCAGTTGGAATCGTAACCAGCCACTACATCTTTTTCAACAGGGCGTTTAACTCTCTGCGCTCTGTACCCCTTCTTAAATTTTTTCAATGTATGTGTGCCTCTCTCCGTTCTAGCTCTGCTTCTAAAAGAAGTTTTAAATCTTTTAAGAACTGTGTTTCTATGTTTGTAACGGAAGCACTGGGAGCCTCATTAAAAAGATAGGAGCCAACGGAAATTATCATTTCTTCAATACTCATCCTTGTTTCTTTGTTGCTTTCCATTGTATTAACTCCAAATTAATTTCAGTTGTTTTCTTACGGGGGAATAGTTTTTTAAGTTGTCTGATCTTTTTAACAATCCACTTAGGGTGGTAAGCGTTTAAATACATTGTGCCGTTTGCAAAGAAGTGTGTTTGCACAGGTAGAAAATTCTTGTAGTTTTCAATGTTAATCTCAGCCGCTTCTTTTTCATCTAGCAATGACTGTATCCACGAAACAAGTACTACTGGTGTATGCCGCCTAATTTCTTTAGCTCTCTTACCGTTCATAAAAATTCCTCAACTCGTGGCTCAGATACTACCTTAGTTAAATACGCAAAGCCGTTAGAGTATTTAAAAGTTCTTAGTCCCTCGCCATCATTAGCATCTTTGTGACAGGGGTATTTATATTTACACCAATTACAACCTTTAGCAATTTTCATGTTCCCTTTCTTCCCATCTGGTACTGTAGGGTAGCAGAGTTCAGGCGCTGTGTCAAGCTTTAATGCTGGGATGAGCATGTTTATATGTGTCTTGATGTTAGGCTTATCAAGATCATCAGGAGTATACATACACAACTCACCGCTCTCTTTATTAATTACAAGGAAGCCTCCGTTGTTTGTTCCTTCAGCAGCTTCATACCCTGCAAGCTGTCCCATATAACCAAAAGGATCGTCTTGTGCGAGCCGTCCTTCTTTGAACTTGTTAAACGCAAATCGAGATGCAGACTTTACATCAACTACCTCCCCATTAATTTTACAGTCCATGTGTCCAACAATCCCTTCGACTGCTACTTCTTTTTGTTCATCTGTTACTGTGTGTCCTGCCATACGGACTAACATTAACACAACTTCTTCTAGCAAGTGACCGTACAAGAACTTGATCTGAGTTGCACCGTCAATACCACCACGGCCATTCTCGTCACGCTTCTCGTACCACAACTGTCGGGCAGGCTTTCCAATGTTAGACATACGCAGAGTAAAATCTTTGTTACGTTCTCTAGGTGTAGCCCAAGAAATTAAAGCCTCGCGCATTCCTGCCATTGTTTTATCTATGTCTGCTTCAGTTAGAGGTAGCGGTACACCGTCTGAAAGCATTGTTAATTGTTGATAGATGTCGGGTACTAAGTTTTCAAGCTGCTTCATGTTGATCTCCAAGGGCGGCTTCTACAAACCGCTTAGCTATTTCAGGTGAGCATTTAAACCACTCGTTCTTCCGTTCAAAAATATCAGACAATCTACTGTGTACATTAGACTCTAGTTCTCTACGGCTATCTGTTTTAAAAACATATAGAAGTTTATAGTCTCTAAGGGGCGAGGATGTCTGATAGTTTTTAAGTCTGTCAGTTGCGTCTACGGCCATGCCTACCTTGACCCAACCGTCCCATGCAGGATTAAATATAATATATACTTCTCCTTCAGGGTTAGTTTTATAGTTCTCTAAAGAACTAAAAGCTGCTTCCTCAAACCCCCTGTAGCGTCCTGCCTTGTATAGAGGGTGCGACTTGGGAACGTACTTACTGTTTACAAACATACGGGTGGTGTTCTTCCTGTTGTGTGCTTCTATGCTTCTTCTGCCGCCATCGTTAGTACCAACGTACCACCACTTGCCGTCTTCATGGGTGCAGTTTTTAGTGCTTGGTTTAATGAGGCTCATTCTTTTTCTCCGCTTTAGTGTTTCGATATTTAGAATCAAACTTAGCTTGCCGTGCAGCGAGGTCTGCTTCTTCTTCGTCCATAAGCGCATCCATTTTCTGCTCGCTCTCGTCTCCGTCTGGGATAGCCTCCCATCTTTCTTCAAGATATTCCTCAGACCACCCAATAGACCAACCTCCTACTACTTCTTCGTAGTCATAGTTATAGTGTCCGTTGCTCGCTATGAAAACTTCGCACCTATAAAAAGTTCCTATATAAAACCACTCCGGTATATACATACCCTCAGAAGCATATACATTTCCATACACAGCATACTTTCTAGTGTGTTTCACTCCAGCTCTCCCCGACTTTATAGTCTCCGT
>Ga0114997_10001942_pt1 | contig 16878 bp, 10 predicted proteins | sample ArcticOcean_MG_C_2_FD_87045 | JGI IMG/M metagenome (GOLD analysis project Ga0114997, IMG submission 87045) | Marine microbial communities from western Arctic Ocean - ArcticOcean_MG_CB4_136 | ecosystem: Environmental > Aquatic > Marine > Oceanic | place: Arctic Ocean: Canada Basin | collected...
ATTCGTCGTCGTCGTCTCGTTCGTCCTCATCTCTCTAAACTCCTATGTGTGTATATGCTGCTCTTTAATGCCTTTTCTGTGTTCTTCTTTTATTGTTGTTCTCCTTTTAAAGAGAGTATGTGTGAATACTCGTCGTTCGCGTCGTTGTTTCTGATGACTTTTCCTCACTTTTCGATTTCCCCAAACGTGCGTCTCTGGATTGGATTCACGACGAGAGAGAGAGAAACGACCGACGACGACGGTTTGAAACCCGCCTTTTCCCTCTCAGAAGCGACGTCAAAACAACGGGAGGACGAGAACGACGAGAATAACGAGACGCTGTACTAAAAGCGCGCAGTACTGAGGGAGAGATTTACTACTCGCACGGAGCGCGCACTTTCTCTCTCGTCATCATCGTAATCGCAGAAGAAGAAGACAACGACAACGACAACGACGAAGAACACAGACGACGATGGAGAATAATAATAACAACAACGACGAGGACGACGACGATTGGTTGAACGATTTCGACGAGGAGAAGGAGAAGGAGAAGAAGAAGGAGCAAAACAATTTCAACGACTTTTACCACCAAAGAAACAACCAACAAGAATACGAGCAAAAACGAGAAGAAGAAGTGAAAGAAGAAGACGCGATGATGCGGCATGATCATCATCGAGAGTATTATCATCACAATAATAATCAAAACGACGACGACGACTCGTCGACGTTTGACGCGAATGCGCCTTCGCCAATCGTGAAGACGACGAGGACGCCACGGAACGAAAACTACAGCTATAGCAATACCAATAATTATTACGACAACAACAACAACAACAACAACAACAACAACAACAACGATAAAGAAAGACCTTTTTCGGCGGCGTCTAAACCGTCGGATGATACCGTGGACGAATGGTTGAACGAAGAAACGCCGCCGCCGCCGGTGAAGGTACAGGACAACTATGCCCCCTATTATCAACAACAAGGAGGACGAGGACCAGATGCGCGAGGACATCAGGAACAGCATAATTATCAACGAGAAGAATACCATTCGCAAGCAACATCGGCATCAGCGGTAGTTCAAAGCGATAATACAAATTTTAATGGATTATTCGCGGGAAACGACGACGATGTGGCGCTTTTTGACACGTTAGGTGGTGCAGAGGAAACGATGGCGGCGCCACCACCGCCGCTCGTTTATGCGCAGCGCGTGGAAAGTAAAGGCGTTGATAGCATTTCGGCTACGAATGCACCGGGTGTAGATGATGACTTTTTGAACGATTTTGCGGATGTCTCAAATCCCCCCACACAGATGTACCAGCAGCCGACGGCGGCGGCTACGATTCCTCCTCCACCGGTGACACAGCCCGCGGTTCGAGCGTACGAGCCACCTTCGGAGTTTGGGGGTCCGCCGCCGAAAATGTTCACACCTCCTCCTCCGCCACCATCCATATCGAGTCTACCGGTTGTCCAGCAACAGAATAGTCATGCCGTGGCGTACGAGCCTCCGAGCGATTTTGGAGTACCTCCTCTCGTCCCAGCTCAAGCACAGAATAGTCATGCCGTGGCGTACGAGCCTCCGAGCGATTTTGGAGTACCTCCTCTCGTCCCAGCTCAAGCGCAGAATAGTCATGCCGTGGCATACGAACCTCCGAGCGATTTTGGAGTACCTCCTCTCGTTCCAGCTCAAGCGGCTGTGGCGTACGAGCCTCCGAGCGATTTTGGAGTACCTCCTCTCGTTCCAGCTCAAGCGGCTGTGGCTTACGAGCCTCCGAGCGATTTTGGAGTACCTCCTCTCGTCCCAGCTCAAGCGACTGTGGCGTACGAGCCTCCGAGCGATTTTGGAGTGCCACCACCAATCATGCCATCTCCACAAAATCAGCCGCAACAATTTCAGCAGCACAACAGCAGTAGTCACGTGAGCAACAGCTCAATTCAAGCACACGCGCAACCTGGAACCGTTCGATCTCCGGATGGAAAACCTCCTCATCGCTGCATCGTGTTTGGTTTTGGTGGTACGCTCGCAACGGTGTCTCAAGCGCACGAAAATTTGTTTTCGTTGTGCACACATTCTATTCATGACATGTTTAGATCTAGCGACGACTTTGGTGCTCGCGAATTTGTCGAGGTTGCGAGCGATGAGACGTTCTTTTTGAGCAACTCTGAGAATTTAATGACCGATGAGAGTTTGTGCTCCAAGTGTGAACGTTTGGCAAATAATTCATCGCAAACGATAGGAGAGAGCGAGATGTGGAGAATTTTGTCTCTCTTTCTTTCGAGAAAGAAAACGTTCGACTCGTTGCGAAGTTTTGGTGAAGTTGCGTTTAAAGCTGAAGTGGCGAGTGTTCTCCACGTTCAAAATCGCGCCGACGGTTCTCCTTCGTCGTTGACAAGTGCGTCTGTTTCCGAGCGAGATGCGTCGCCTTCAATACTGATGGAGATTGAACGGCAGATATCAATAGGAAACATTATCGCTGCTCTAAATATTGCACACACGCATAAGTTGTGGAACATGGCTGTAAAAGTTGCCAGACTGACTCGCGATGAGACGATTATATCAGATACTTGTTTGAGAGCTATTCAGGAAACTATGCAAGTTGGGACACCTTTGCGAGTGCTTGAATTACTTTCAATCGGACGAGCAGACGTTGCCGTCAAGGATCTAATAACGAGAAACAATGAGAACATTGCACTTTCTGACAGATGGAGAGAGGTGATCGCCATGGTTTCCTTAAACTCGAACGAACGAGATAAAACGATAACGAATGGATTAATTACTCTTGGCGATGCTTACCGAGAGAGCAATTATTTGGGCATCGCTCATTTATGTTATCTTCTTTCTGGTGACGTTTGGCCAAACGATGCAGCGCGCATGCGCTTAATCGGGAGTAACGATAATCCTTGTCGAGACCCTCGCTCGTATCACCGCTCCTTAATTGCGGAAAGAATCATGCTCTCCTTTGTCGAAGGCAAAGGTAGCGAAGCTTTGAAAGCTTCGTTGTCGGTGCTTATACCTCATCAAAGGATGAAAGTTTCCTACTGTGTGCTTTTAGCCGATTTTGGTCACTTTCACGTCGCTCTTGCGACGCTCAAGAACGTTCAGAAATATCTCAAGCTCGTACGAGACGACTCTCGCAGTGATTCGGGGGTAAGCGTCGATGTCATCTTAGCGGAAGCAGCAGATTTAGAAAAACGAATCAGAGAAAAGCTCGGTCAGGGCGTCATTAAAGGAAAAATTGCGAATGTCGGTAAAAAGATAGCGGGAGGACTTTCAAGATTCGTTGGAGGAACAGTAGATGCGCTGTTTGGAGGTGACGATGGTGATGTGATCGGTAGTCGTGGCCTCGATGATACTCCGCCGCCGCAGCAGTTTCATCATCAAAGATCGAGCAGTCAAGACACCGCGTTCCAGCATCAAAGATACGGTTCGAGTTCGAGTTTGGAAAGCGTGTCGAATCAACCTCAACAGAATCCATACCATCAACAACAGTCAGCAGCATACGAGAGTGCGAATCATTCGAGGTCTCACTCGCTGGCAAGCCTCGACGAACACGGAAACAATAGTCATAATAATACAGGAGAGAAAAATTATCCCCCCTTGTCGCAAACGACTTACTCTGGCCAACAACAACAACAACAACAACAACAACAACCTGGAGTTCCTTTTAAGCTGGTCAAATCATTTTCCAAATTATTCTCTGCGGCAGTTCCCATACCAGACAAGCCTTACGAAGGTCCGAAAGTGGCGCCACAAGAAACCGCAGGTTTGCCAGAGAACACTTTCTATTACGATGAAAATTTGAAACAATGGGTTGATAAAAGTAGCTCGGGAGCGCAATCAACTGCTGCAGAGGCACCAGCCCCGCTCGCTCCACCGCCGACCATGACTTCCGGTGTTGAATATCACAGAAGCGGCGGCGGCGGCGGTATTCCAAACTCATTAGGCGCTAACGTGGGAGCTCGTTACGTTTCAACCTTTAATAACACAGGACAACCGAATTTTCAACAAAACGAAGGAGCAAATTTTAACGAATTTAAAGAAATGCGTCTCGAATAATAAAAAGTAGAATATCATAGCAGAGAGTAGTTCATTAGCTTGTATTGGGATGTATATCTCTTAGTAGTAAGTAGTAATATTGTATAGTAATGTATGTTCGTGTCTCTCTTCTCGCTACTTTGCGCGCTCGAAGTGTCCTTTCAACTTCTTCCACCTCCTCACCTCCTCAATTAGATGCTGTGAGCGGCAAGCCTCCTCGAATCAACAGCTCCTTGAAATAGCAAATGTCGCACAATTTACCTTCCAAGTGCAAGACGCTCTCTTTCCACCTGTTGTCTAAATCCTCCGAGTTGCAGACGCAACACTTTGAAGACAACTCGCGAAACTTCTTTTCCTCCTCCAACTCTTCCTCTGTTTTTGGTATGACCGCTGCGCGCAACAACTTCTCCGCATCTTCAGGAGAGATGTCCGGGATGATAACCGGTCTCTTTTTTTGGTAATACGACTTCTTCACCTTCTTTGGCGGAGGTGGCGCGACTTCGTGCGGCAAATGCGTTCTCTTTCCTCCGATACCCCCAGCCGCGGTTGCGTCCCTCGCCCCAGACTCAGCCTCCTCGGCATCATCCGATTTCTTCCTCAACTCCAAAATCCCCGCCTCTTTCTTCAACTGTTCCATGTCAATCTTCCCCTCTCTTATCTTCGTCTCTTTCCTGTAACACTGCGTGCACAAATCCGCCCCCGGGATCATCTTCGAACGCGTCCACTGGCTGCTCTTCGTCGTCGAGCACGCTCTGCACGTCTTATCCACCATCGATCTCGCCTCTTTCTTGTAGCACTTTTGGCACAAACACTTCGAATCGTCCTTCTTCGATCGGTACCAACATCCGGATGTTTTCGAGGTGCCGCACGCCTGTGGTTGTTTGGGGATAATATCAGAGCGTTAGTTAGTAAAAAAGGTGAACAACAAAAAGTCTTTTCGTTTGTTCGGGTGACGACCCTTCCTTTCCCTTTGGGAAAAAATAAAAAACGACGGACTCTCTGCGACGTGTGTACGTACCGCGCAAATCTTATCGCTCAATTCCACCAACTCCTTGTGATAACACCTCTTACAAATCACCTTCCCGACGTTCTCTTCCATCTTACTCTTGAACCACTTGTACGAATCTTGCGTTTGACACGTAAAACAGGTATATTTTTGCCCACTTTTCAACGTCGGTAACGCCTCGGATTCTTGCTCTTTCGTCAGCGGATTTCCATCCGCTTCTTTGTCCTCGTCGTTTTCTTTTTCTTCTTTTTCTTCTTTGTCTTCCGGGTCGTAGGCGACGATCTGATCTTTAATCGATTTCAGAGGGTCCAACTTTTCTTCCGTCGTCTGAATCGTCGTCGTCGCGGGGTTGTCTTCGCCCATCTTTCTCTTTTCTTCGTTGATTTTTTTGTGAGATGTTTTGTGACGAAATTCAAAATGAAGAGCTCGTACTCTGTATTGAGACTGCGAAACGCGTACGTCATCTCAAAAACAAAGGGAAGAAGAAAAGAGACGCTTTGGCGAGGATAAAAAGAGAGGAGAGAAAAAGGAACGAGAACAACCAAGAAGAAGAAGACTAAAAGGGTTCAATAATACTGTTATTCTTCTTCTTCTTCCTCTCGAGTTTTACCGCGTTCTTCAAAACGCGTTCTTGGTATTTAGTATTCTTGTGTGTTTGTACGAGCGTAATCGCTCGCTCGTTTCTTCTGGTATTCTCATCTTCTTTTTCTCTCTCTCTCTCTCTCTCTATTGTAAACTCAATGAACTTAATGCCCTTCTAAGCAATTTTTCGGCCATCTCGGATACGGAATCACGTCTCTGATATTTTCCATGCCCGTGGTGAACAAAATCAAACGCTCAAAGCCGAGACCAAACCCAGAGTGCGTGACCGAACCGTACCGTCTTAAATCCAAATACCAGCTGTACTCCTCCAACTCCAAGCCGCAATCTTTCATGCGTTGTTCCAAAACGTCCAATCGCTCCTCGCGCTGGGAACCACCGACGAGTTCGCCAACTTTTGGGACCAAAATGTCCATCGCAGCCACGGTTTTACCGTCCGGATTTAAGCGCATGTAAAACGCCTTGATGTCCTTCGGGTAGTTGTACACCACTACCGGTTTCTTGTACACTTCTTCAGCCAAATACCGCTCGTGTTCGGTGGCCAAATCGATCCCCCACTCGACTGGGTACACGAATTCTTTCTTCTTCGTTTCCACGGCGTCTTTTAAAATCTCAATAGCCTCGGTATACGAAACTCTCCCGAACGGATTGTTCGCGACGTTTTCCACGCGTTCCAAGCAGTTTTTATCGTACATCTTTTGAAAAAACTCCAAATCTTTTCTGCACGTTTTCAGCAAATATTTGCAGCAGTGTCTGACGTAATCCTCCGCGCACTGCATGTCGTCGTTCAAATCCGCAAATGCCAGCTCGGGTTCAATCATCCAAAACTCCGCGAGATGTCTCGTCGTGTATGAATCCTCCGCGCGAAACGTCGGCCCAAACGTGTACACGTTGCTCAGAGCGCACGCGTACGTCTCCACGGCTAACTGACCAGAAACCGTCAAAAATGTCTTCTCGCCGAAGAAATCCTCGGAATAATCAATCGTTCCATCTTCGCTCCTTTGTAAACCTCCAACTTTACGAAACTTGCGTTCCAACTCGCTCAAATCTTTCTTGGCTTGTTCCAATTTTTTGTTCTGTTCCTTCAAACCCGATTTCGACGGTTTCTCCTCCTGTTTCATCTCCGCGATTTTCGTCTCGATCGCCGCCGTTTCTGCTCTCTTCTCCATCACCACCGCTTCTTCCACGGAACTCTTCGTAAACTTCTTCCCGTCTTCCTCGTCGCACTCGCCCAACAATGTCGTCACTTGAAACATCTCCCCGGCGCCTTCGCAATCGCTCTTGGTAATCAACGGCGTGTGCACGTAACAAAACCCGTGCAGGTTGAAAAACTCGTGCGTGGCAAACGCCAAAGCGTTCCGAACTCTCGCTATGGACTGAATCGTGTTCGTCCTCGGTCTCATGTGAATCTTATCTCTCAAATACTCCAAAGTTTGCTTCTTCTTTGCAATCGGGTACGTGCTCGCGTCGCACTTCCCGACGGAGAGAACTCTCGACGCGTGAAGCTCAATCACTTGCCCTTTGGCCGTTTCCGGCGGCAACTTGATCTCGCCTTCGATAACCACGCTCGTCCCAGTCGGTCTCATATCCGCCAATGAAGACACAGAAGAATCTTCCGATGAGGAAAAAATCTCGCTCGAGACGACCACTTGTAAACTCTGCGGCGTGGACCCGTCGTTCACCTCTAAGAACAAAATCTTCCCGGCGTCTGCTTCTCGACCGGTTTTCACCCACCCACCGATGACGAGCGTTTCACCGACTAAAGATAAACCTCCGTTCTCGTCCGCTTTCTCGTGCACGCTCATAATCGGCACTCGATTGAAACATTTCGAGTACGGAGAGGTGAGGCGATGTGGCAACGTTTGCGTCAAATCCGCAGCTGTCGTCTCCATTTCTTCTTCTTTCTCTTCTTCTTTTTTTATATTAAAAAATATATATAACTCTCGCGGGAGGAGAGAGAGGGGCTCTTTGTTCTCGTATTCGTTGTCTACGCTGCGTGTTTATGTGCGCGTGCAAAGCGCGCGTAGTGCGTCTTTTTTTACAGAGGAAAATGAAGATAAATGTTCTGATTGATTTTTCCCGAAAGGGAGAGAGAAAACTCCGCAAAAAATACGACTGCTCCTTAGTAAAAAATGACGACGAAAGAAGAAGACGACGACGAAGAAGACCAAGAGAAGAAGAAGATAAAAAGCGAAAAAACGCTTCTCATAGAAGCCCTTCGAAAAGTGGCGATTGATCGTCGCGAGGCGTTCACGGCGCGGTGTTTACGACGAGGCATGTTTTCCTCCTCTTCTTATTCTTTAAAACGACAACAACACACGTCAAGTTCTTCCTCCTCTTCCTCCAAATCGTATTTACACCTCGCCGCGAAAGCGACCGAGATGACTCGAACGCAGAAACGAATCAATCGCGGGGGCTATTGATAGATAGATTTAGATAGTACGTAACGAATCTCGCGCGCCGCTCAAAGTAAACTATTATAACAGATCAGATCATCTCCAAAGCTTTCTTCTTCTTAGTATAAAAAAGGCGTTTTTTTTGGAAAACCCTCAAAAATTCTGCCCTCTTTTTTCCCTCATTTGACGGCTACTACCACACACTCTTTCTCGTTTGCTGCGGGGTTGAAGAAGAAGACAAAGAAGAGAGAGAGAACCTCTTCTCAGCGACGACGATGATGAGTAGCAGCAGCGCGACGAGAGCTTCGAGCGGTTCGACCGGAGCGACGTCTTCTTCTTCTCCTGTGAGGAGTTTGAGGAGAAATGTCGTCGCGCAAATGTCGTCGATCAATTCTTCTTCTTTGATGAATGTGGTGTTATCCAGTCGCCAGGAGAATTCGGTGAAAGCTTCGACGATTCAGACGACGACCCGTCGACAAAACGGTCAACAGCAGCGAGGAGGAAAAGGAGGAAAAATACACGGCGGAGTATACATCGTCGCGAGGCAGATAAAACCAAAAGGCATGAGCCAAGAAAAGTGGGAGCAAATGCAAAAACAGCAGGATAAAAACTATAAACTGTTCAGCAAACGAGCGAAGGAGAGGATTGCCACGCAAGGGCCGAGAATTAACGACACGAGAGGCACGGAAACGTATTTGACGTACGAATCGGTGGCGGAACCGTTGGATTTGAAGGAACCAAAGTGGTCGAGGATGAAGGAGTTACCGATGCGGGAGTTTCAGAGGGCGATTAACAGTTCGAAACCTGGAGGGATGGTGAGGACGTTTGAGGTTTGGGAACCACCCATGTGGGGCTATCTGCCACCGCCGCCGTTGAGGACGATGCCGAGGAAACGATGGTATAAGGTGACGTTAGGGTACGATTTGGTGGATAGTTTAGACGCGACGAAAATCGTCGCGACGAAAGATACGGAGTACATCGTGAAACCGGCGACGGAGACGTTAGAGAAAGCGTGTAGGTTGATCGCCGAGCAGAGAGGTGTTTGGTACACGTACCACCAAAAATACGCGACGAACAGGTACGGACAGTTACAGTTTATCGGTATGGCTGTGGGCGGGTTTGTGTTTTTAATGGGGTCGATTTATTTAGGCATCATGAAAAAGAACGCCATCCCGACGGATTTGATACAGGCCGTACAGTTCGCGCAGTCCGGAGTTTCCGCCAGAAAAGATGGGACCGTGAACGTCACTTTAGAAGATATTGGTGGTTTGGAGAATATTAAAGAGGATTTGGACGAGATTATTCGGTTTTTGAAGGATCCGACGACGTTTACGAAGGTTGGCGCGAAACCGCCGAAAGGGATTTTGATGGAAGGTGGACCTGGGGTTGGCAAGACGTTGCTCGCAAAAGCAATCGCGGGTGAAGCAAAAGTGCCGTTTTACAGCATGGCTGGTTCGGAATTTGTGGAAATTATCGTCGGCGTTGGCGCGGCGAGAGTGAGAGATTTGTTCAAACGCGCGCGCCTGAACGCACCGTGCTTGATTTTCGTAGATGAAATCGACGCTTTAGGTACCGCGCGGGCGAGCGCCGGAACGCGAGGAACAGAAGAACACGAGCAAACGTTGAACCAGTTGTTGACGGAGATGGATGGTTTCACGCCGGATACCGGAGTTGTTTTTATCGGCGCGACAAACAGAGCGGATTTGTTAGATCCGGCGTTGTTAAGGCCCGGGAGATTCGATCGTAAGATTGAAGTGAACAAACCGAACGTGGACGCGAGGCAAAAAATCTTGCAAATTCACCTGTCAAAACGAAACGTGAATCCAGACATCGATACCGCGAGATTGGCGAGAAACTTACCGGGAATGACGGGCGCGGAAATTGCGTCGGTGGTGAATGAAGCCGCGGTTCACTGCGTGCGACGAGAAGGCTCGCAAATCGAAGAGGAAGATGTTATGTACGGATCAGATCGCGTTTTATACGGCGTGAGAGGCAGGGCGCACGACAAAGATGAACTTTTAACGAAATTGATTGCCTGTCACGAAGTTGGACGCGCGGTGGTTCAGGAAACGTTGAGGAAAGAAACGAAATTGTTGGAGCCGTGCGAGTTCATTTCGATCGTTCCGAGAGGCTTTCAAGCGGCGACGACGTTATTTTCTCGATTCGACGATAACGAGTACATGTATCCAACGCGAGAACGCTTGATGGAACGCGTGGAAGTCTTAACCGCCGGAGTTGAAGCTGAAAAATTGGTGTACGATGAAGTATCTTCCTACGGCACCGATTACGGTAAAGAAGCGATCGACTTGTTGCGAAACGTTGTGATCAACCAAGGCTCGGGACAGCCCGGGATGTTGACCGCTTACACGCACGACCCGACGGTTTTGAGCGGGTACGATTTGAAAACCGAACGCATGCGATCGACTATTTCCGCCAACGGTGAGAACGTGGACGTGGAAGAAAATAAAATTTTAGCCGGCAACATGAGAGTGACGGACAAAGGGCACTTACAATACGCCGAACGCAAAATCTTTCAAATCATGAAAGAGGCGCGAGAAAACTCAAAGTCCATTTTGACCGCGTACAAAGCCGCGGTTAAGAAAGCAACGGAAGAATTAGTAGCGAATGAAACGTTATCTGGCGATCGATTACGGCGAATTCTCGAAGAGTATCCTCCGGCGGGCGATTACGCGAAGACGGGTCCAGACACGCCGTGTAAGATTTTGCCGACGGAAGAGGAGGAAATGCAAAACGGCTGGCGAAACGAACCAGATCCTTTGAAAAAGTTTGAATATTTGAAACAGTTCTACGGCGATATTAGTCTCGACCCGCCCGGACCGATGAAAGATCGCCGAACGAAAGAAGATAACGCTGGTTTGCTTTCGTTTCAAGAACACACTTGGAAGTACGCAGTGGAGAAAGTGTTGCCGAAAAAAGGGCGAAGACAAGGCGTGCACTGGGAACCATGGACCGTCGCGGCCATGAAGATGAACGAAAGAGAAAATCCAGGATGGCGAGCGATGGAAATCGCGAGGTTGTGGAAAGAACACGAGGCGTACCTGTTGCCGAAGATGCAAAAAGTTGTACAAGAGTTGAACGAGAAGCGCGACAGCGGAGAGAAATTGACGCGCGAAGAAGAGCGCAAATTGATCGTGCTTCCAGAACAGATCGCAGAATTCGAAGGTAGAATTGAAAATGGCTATCCCGAAGGTGCTGGCTTAGGCGTCATGGATTTGAAAATTCCGGATAAGTTTGTCTTCAACATTGAAGAACGCTCGGTGAAGGAGAAGCAGCGACGGTGGTACAAAGATAACGTGCACCCGATGCTTGAGAATATGGATTTGGACATATTCGCCGAAGACGATTTGCGCATGGCCTATAGGAAGAAAGAGGCGATGTTACACAAACTTGACCCGGACCGTCCGTTACCGGAAGGCTATACGGCGCCGTATAAACCGGGCGTGACCAAGGAGAGATGGTTTTAAAAAGTAGACATTATAATAAAAACGCAGATTCTAAAATCTTCATTTAGTTCTCGTCCTCGTTCTCGTCTTCGGAGGGTTTCTCCTCCTTTCCTTCTTGTTCTTGAGCAGTCTCTTCTTCTTTTTGCTTCTCTGCCGGCATCGTTTCTTCCGTTTCTTCTGTCGGTTCCACCGTCGCCACTTCCGCCTCTTCCGTTTCCATCGTCGTTTCCATCGTCGTCGTCGTCGTCGTCGCAGGCTTCAAACCTTCCGCAAAGTCGAATCCGAGCTCGTCGCCCATACCAGCACGTTTTAAGTCGAGCACGTCATCGTTCTCAGGTTCGACTGGAGCGATAACTTTCTCTTCTTTCTTTTCTTCCTCCTCCAGGAGCGTCCCATCTTTCACGAACGCGTCGATTTCGCTATCCGAAACCGTCGGTAGCTTCATCTTCTTTGCCGGAATTGGTTCCGCTTCCGCTTCGCTACTAGAAGTCTCTTCTTCTTCTTCTTCTTTTTCTTCATCTTCTTCTTTCGGAGACGTCTCAGAAGAGTTGTCCTCGTCGGAGTTTAACACGACCGCACTTTCATCATACTTCTCCATTCTCTCCTTTTGCGTTTCGTCTTCGCTTTCTAATTCCTTCTCCTTGACGTCTTCCTCTTTTTCTATCGCCGATAATTCGTCTTCGCTGAGCACATTGTCCGCGTTTTCCTCCGTCGCGACGAGACCGGCGCTAAAATCAAAGCCTTCGGAAGAACTCGCATTGCTCACGTCGAGCATCATTTTTTTCGCGTCGTCCTCCGAAAGTTCTTCGTCATCAGTCTTCTCCTCCTTCTTCTCTTCATCCGCCACGGCACCAGCTTCCTCTACTTTCTCTTCTTTCTCTCCTTCTTCTATGTCTACCGGCGGTGGATACAAAACCTTATCTTTTGGCTTACCGATATTCTTGGTTGGCACTTTCGTGAGCGCAGGTTCCGTGTATTTTTTTGGCGGCGCGTTTGACTCTGGTTTCGGAGGAGCAGAGAGATGATTCGCTTCTTCTTCTCCCTCGTCTCCCTCTTCTTTCGGAATCGCGCCGACGAGTTTACCAATGTCGGGATGCGCGCTCATTTCTTCGTGATTACTCTTCAACGATTCCAAGTGATCGCTGCTCGAGTCGTCATTTCCTTCTTCTTCCTCTCCTTTCGGAACAAACTCACCGTCAATTTCAGGCGTTTTCGCGAGCGACGCCCCTTCTTCTCCTTTTTCTTCTTCCTCTCCCACCTCCTTTTTCTCTTCTCCCTCGACGTCGTCTACTTGCGACGACGAGTTCTCTTCCTCTTCCTTCGGAGGAAGAGTTTGTCTATTTACCATCGCCACGACTTCTTCGTTCGTCTCTCCAAACGCGTTCTTCGCGAACGGATGATGATTATGACTTTGCTTCTCCACCTCCTCTTCCGCGGTTGCCGCCAAATCTTCCTCCTCCTCCTCCACTTCCTTCGCCTGTTCCGGTTGCGCTTCCTCCTCTCCCTCTTCCGCCGGAGGATGCTCGTACTTCTCTCTCTGTTCCATCAACAACTCCTCGGAATCCGCGACATCGTACCCGCTTCGTTTCCCTTCCGCTCTCTTCTTCTTACTCGCCGCGGCGGCGTCGAATCCAATCGACGCCGGCGCGGACCCGCTCCCCGCGCGTCTCGGCGCCGACCCCCCGGAAGAAGAAGAGGACGCCATCACCGTCACGCTCTCCATCCTCTTCCTCTCTTTCCTCGCGCCACTTCCGCTAAAATACGTGCTAAACAGCGCAAAAATGATAACCAACAACACGCACTGTCGAACGCGTTTATTCTTACAGAAACCTTTCCTCCCGCCAGCCGCGAGATCGGAGGAGGATCCGAACCCGGTCGTCGGTCTCCTCGAGGAGACGTGCGCGTTCGCCCCAAAATTCCTCGGCGACGGTTTCGACTTCCCCGGTTTCCAATCGTCAAAATCTGCTTCCGTTTCATCCTCGTCCGACCAAGACGTGGACCCGGCGCTGATTTTGCGTTGTTGTTGTTGTTTCATTGCCGCCGCGGATGCCGCCGTGGGAGACTTTGGTGGACCTCCAGAACCACCACCACCACCACCCAAGTGAATCTTCGCCGTCGGCGTGCTCTTCTGCGTCTTCACTTTTTGCGTTGGTTTTTCCCAGGAATCGTCCTCGTAATCCGATCCATCTCCTCCTTGTTTAGACGACGGCGGAGTCGTCGTTTCTCTCAGGTTTTGCTTCAACAACTTCTTCTTCTTGGCTGGTGTGCTTGATGTCGATGACATTTTCTCCCCAAAGTGATGAGAATAGTAAAGCTTTTATAATCGTCCGCGACTTGCTTTTGCTCCCACTGCTCAGAGCGAATGCGAGAGAGAGAGAAGCCTCTTCCTCCTTTTCGTGCTGCGCTCGTCTTTTGCGAGGCTTTTTTTAGGAGAGAGTATAAAGTTTTCTCTCGCGCTGTTTGTTTTGGATTAATGATGACTTTTTGTAATGTGTGGTTTCCCCAAAGTATCTCTCTTAAGTCTTTTTTGTGGTCCTGAACGATGACGATGACGATGATGATGATGATGATGATGATGATGATTTGTGTGCTACTAATATATAATATAATAAATTATTTAATTCTTTTCGCGGCTAGTTTGACGTTAATTCTCTTCCTGGGATCGTTCTCGCACAAATCGCAGACGACGTCCCACATGTTCGCCTCGTCCAAGACGGTGAAATCGCACGCGGTTTGGGTGAACAGAGCGCCTTTGACTGGAGCACCATCCTCTCTCCATTTCCTCAAATCGTTTCCGTAGGTTTGGATTAAACTCGTTCGCATGGAGCTCATGCTGCTTTCGCTGTAGAGTTGCGGGACGGCGAAGCGTAAGAGGGTCATGCCGCACGAGTAGCTGTCGAATTTTTCCGTCGGGACTTCGCCGGTGGAGGAGATTTTCGCGCCGAAGTTTACGCCGAGCAAGTTTTTGGTCATGCCGCCAAAACCGTAGCCAGACCCGGTGGTTTCGAACTGTTCGGGAGCGCCGTAGGTCGGGTCGAATATCGCCCCGCTCTCGAGGATTCTCTTCTTGCCGATTTTCAAATCGCACGCCGCGCCGGCGTCGATCATGACGAACCTCTTCGCCGAAGATTTCCCGTAACTCTCCTCCGCGATTAAAATATTCGCCGGTTTCACGTCCCTGTGAACGATGCTCGCCGCGTTCACTTTACCTACCGACTCTAACAAAGTCTTCGCTCCCAACTTCAAAATCTCCGCGTCCGTCGCCTTCGGTTCTCCCATCGCTCGCTTCACCTCCCCGAAGCACCCGTTCTCGCCTTTTCTTAAACACGTCTCCAACGTCGTCGACCCTTGGTACCCGAACACTAAGTACACGTTCGCCCCGGCGACGCCTAAAAATGGTGCCGCGCCGTCGTTGTTTTTCAATCGGTTCAAAACGTTCAGCTCGTCCTGGTAAAACGAATCGACGTCTCTGCCCATTTTTTTGTTCATCGATTTCAACACCACTTTTGTAGTGGTTTTCCCTCCTTGTTTTGATTCATCTTTCAACTCTCCTAAAAACACCGACCCGAACGCGCCTTCGCCGATTTTGGTTCCTTTTTTTATCCTGGTTAAAGATATGTCGATTTTGGGTGCGTTTAATTCGTCTTGGTCCACCGAGCCGAGTTGGAAGGCGTGGACTTTGAACGAATGTGATTTTGATTTCGACGGGGAAAACGACGACTTTGAGTGGAAAGAACAGGACGCGAAGAAGGAGGAACTGTGTCTCGCGGAGAATAACAACGACTTTTGATGCGCCGCAGAAGAAGAGGATGATGATGATGATGAGTACGATGCGTTTGGTCGTAGTATTCTCGTCGTCGTCGGCGTGTAAGATATCATCGTTGCTTTGTGTTGATGTGTTAGAAAAGTGGAGAGATAAGAGATATTCGAGAGAGGAGTTTGACGTGCGAAGCGGTAAGAGTAGAGCATCTAAAGCTAAAAAAGAAACGACATAAACGAGTTTTGTTGTTGGTCTCCTCTTCTGTTATTATATTATTACAACAAAGACTGCTGAAAAAGTGTTTCCCACTTCTTTCGGTCTCGCTCGGGCCCGCCGTCGCCTTCCTTCGTGCCGATGACGAACGCTTTGTTTCTCGCTATCTCGCTCGCCAAAGTAAACGCGACGCAATCCGCGACCGCGATTCGACTCGTTTCTTGCGGGTCGAAGTCGTCTCCTCGTTTGATTTCCACCTGACGTCGTTCCGAGCTGGTGGCTTTTAAGAGCGTGTTCAAATCGTAAGACGTGTACGGGCCGTCGGTGAGTCGTCCCGGGCGGACGATGGTGTAATCGAATTTATCGTCGTTTTCTTTCTGCGTCTGTTCTAAATATTTCTCCGATTTCCGCTTATATTTCAAAACGCCGAATAAGTTCAAGATGACGTACGGCATTGAATCCGTTCTCGTCACCCCAACCGAGGAGATCAACACGAACCTGCTCTTACTGTTGTTCTCGTTATTAGTATCACTCGTATTCCTTTTAAAGCAAATCTTCTGCGCCGCGCGGATGACGTTCGCGGTGGCGATATCGTCCGTCTGTTCCGGCCCGTTGTTCTCTTTCCACCGCTGCGACGGGAACGCCGTTGTTCCTAAACAGCACACGATATCCACCATCACTTTCGCTTCTTTTCCTCCTTCCATCATTATCGCATCTAAAACCTTCTCCACGTTCTTTTCCTCTCTGACATCCACTTCGGTCACTTGCAATCTTGCGTTTGTTGATGATGATGATGATGAAGCTGAAGAAGCGTTTTTCGTCTTAAGTTTTGCCTCGCCCGTCTCTCGGTTTCGGCACATCGCGTGGACGACGTCGTATCTTCTGCTGCCGTCGTCGAGAAGGAGTTTCGCGCAGACGAGTTGTCCGACGCCACCAGTCGCTCCAAACACGATTGCAATTCGTTTCGTTTCTTCTTCTTTTGTTTCGGTTTCGTTCGTCGACGCAACAGAAGCAACAGCAGTTTTGCGTCGTCCTCGTAGTAAAGGTCTTCTCGATGACGAAGACGAAGTCGCCTTTAACAAAGGAGCCGCAACAGAGCGCATTGTTATGGTATTAAAACGTGTGTTTGTAATGACGAAAAGATACGCGAGACACTCAGATACATGTAAAAAATGTCACATGCATCACTTCTTACATGTAGTATGTATATCACAACAAGCTGAGCGAAGATTTTGTCTTTTTGACGAGCAGAAGAAGCACATCTCTCGTCGTGCTTTTAATATGTCTCTCTTTTATGTCTCGCCTTCCCTTTGTTTGGCTCGGAACGACGGGATGATATGATCAATTTTTATTAACCGAGTCCAACGCCTCCTCCGCCTCCGAGACCGCCGCCGCCGCCTCCGAGACCACCGCCGCCGTTTCCA
>Ga0114997_10001947_pt1 | contig 16857 bp, 17 predicted proteins | sample ArcticOcean_MG_C_2_FD_87045 | JGI IMG/M metagenome (GOLD analysis project Ga0114997, IMG submission 87045) | Marine microbial communities from western Arctic Ocean - ArcticOcean_MG_CB4_136 | ecosystem: Environmental > Aquatic > Marine > Oceanic | place: Arctic Ocean: Canada Basin | collected...
ACCGACCGCAGCTCCAACGCGGTCATTGACCTCAGCGGCGCGCTCACGGCGGCGACGTTCCAGTTCGCTACGAAACTCGCCTCGATGGTTCACCCACTCCGTGACCGTCGTGCGTGCCACACCCGCAGCGTCCGCCGCTTCACGATGCGTCGCACCGGTGAGAAGCGTGTCGATGGCGATGAGCTTCGAATCAGAAAGCCCCACTAGTCGGGTTTCGTCGGGATCGGACATCAGCGACTCCACGTAGCCGACACAGCGAGGGCGCTCGCCGATTCATGTACTGGGGCGTCTCCCATCTGATGTGTTGCCTCGGCAACTAGCTCCGAGGGGCTATCAGCCTCGATCAAGACCATCTCAGGAGCGAAGCCCGTAGCCACTCTGTAGAGCCGGTTTCCCGCGATCGGGCCTTCGCTGAACGATTTCGCGAGATACCCCGCGCCGGTCCTGAGCGACTCGAAGTCGTCGCCCACATCCTTGATGTTGATAGTTCCTTCGTGCCATCGGCTGTTGAGCAATGCGGCGTACGACGGCGATACGAGGGCGTGTGCATGGACCCGACGACAGTGCTCGCCTCGTTCGAGGGTCCAGACAAACGGAAACGCACCATTCCGTTCTCGGCAACGACGAAACGCCAGCGACACCTCGTCTAGTGCTTCATCAGGCGACGGTTCTTGCGCGAATGTCAGCGTCACGAAGCTCGACAGACAGTTCGATACAACGAACCGGCGAACGTTCCGAGACGCCCGGTGCACTCGATCACTTTCGTAACAACGATCGTTCGCGCCAGAAGGCGTCACAGTCGCTCGCGGTTGACCGCGGAGACGAACCGAACCAGACAACTCACCCGCACCCGGAAAGAACGAACCTCTCCAACGCGCCCGACCGTCAAGAAACGTCGCGGTATCAAGTGGCTTCAAAGGGGTCTCTCGCATCATCAAGTCACCTACTACCGGCGACCCGAGTTGTCGTCACGTTGACTGTCCAGCCAGTCGTCGACGTCGGTCAGCCGATATCGGACGTGACGGCCGATTCGATGCCCGAGCGGACCCTCGGACCGGTAGCGCCAGGCGTAGAGGGTTTGCTTCGGGACCTTGAGCATTTCGGCAAGGTCATCGATCGTGAGGAGCTGATCAGTGGTCATAAGCGATGAGTCTGTCAGACTATGTGCTATTATGTATGCGTGACAACGAAAAGCAGTGAGCCATCCAACGTTCGCCACCTTCTGGAGAACTCTGGGATATCTCCAGGAGAGAGCGGGCGGCAGTTTCATCACGCAGCGATCAAGCTCGACGAGCTGCCCGGCTGGAACGCCGTTCTTCGATTCGAGGATGTCGGTGGAGTCGCGAGACTTCGAGAACTTCGGATCATCGCCGGAGACATCGACGCACAGATCGCCCGACGCGAGACTCTGACTGACCTCGGCCTCGACCTAAGCGAGATCGACCCAGACGCAGAGCTGACCTCGACAATGCTTCGAAAGGTGGCACTCGATCGCCTGTCGAAGCTATCGAGGACCGGCATCCATCCGGAATTAGCTGCGCTACCAAGACTTCAACCCTTCCTTATCGATAGGGCACGTCCTGGGCGACGCGGGCGCGATGACATTGATTACGCCAAGTTGGCCCAGCAGTACGTGAACGAAGTGAACAGCGGCAACCCGAAACCCACGAAGACACTCGCCGAAACACATCACGTCAGCCCGAGCCAAATGAGTCAGCTCATCAACACGGCACGCCAGCGCAACCTCCTCACTCCGGCTCCCAGGGGCCGCTCCGGCGGAGAGCTAACAGGACACGCGTACGCACTGCTCAACAAAGACGACCCGCATCCTGAGGAGAACTGATGGCCGCGATACAGAAGCGAACCCGAAACGGAAAGACGAGCTACCGGGTCCGGTACCGCGACCCGTCCCACACCCAACGGTCGAAGTCATTCGACCGTCGGGTCGATGCGGAGCGATTCGCCCGCACCGTCGAAGTCGAGAAGGACGCGGGGACCTGGATCGACCCCAAGGCAGGCCGCACGACCCTCGCCGAGTGGCGGACACGGTTTGTTGCTACCGAACTCGGCAACAGAGCATCCACACGTGCCCGTGACGAGAGCTACTGGCGAAACCACATGGGTCCGATTCTTGGCCCACGACCGCTCGCCTCGATCGACTACGCGACTGTCCAAGGGTGGGTCGGGGACCTTTCGGCAAGAGTCTCTCCTGCCACAGTCGCGAAGGCGTACGGCATCCTGTCCAAGACACTCAATGGGGCGGTGAAGGCTGGCCTCATCCCCGCGAATCGGGCTGAGGGAGTCGAACTCCCAAGAATCGAACGCGAAGAACAGCAGTTCCTCACTGTTGGAGAGATCGACCGACTCGCTGACGCCATCGATCCTCAGTATCGAATGCTGGTGCTGGTCGGCGCGTACGGCGGACTTCGCAGGGGCGAACTCTTCGCGCTGCGGCGAAGCAGGGTGGACCTCATGGCAAGGCACGTCAACGTCGTCGAAACAGCAATTGAGGTGAGCGGACACCACTCGTTCGGCCCGCCGAAATCAAGAGCCGGGCATCGACGGGTACCTCTCCCCCGCCGCGTCATCGATGAGTTGATCCCCGACCTCGTTCGGCTAGACCCCGACGACCTCCTGTGGACCTCATCCGAAGGTCACCCTCTCCGATCGAACTTCCGGTCCCGGGTGTGGCTCCCAGCGATCAGACGCGCTGGGCTGGAGAATCTTCGGATGCACGATCTCCGACACACCGCCGTGAGTCTCTGGATCGCCGCTGGAGCGAATCCGAAAGAGACAGCCACCTGGGCAGGACACTCCTCCGTCAGCACGATCCTCGACATCTACGGGCATCTCCTACCAGGCTCCGAAGAACCGGTCATGGACGCGCTCGACAGAATGCAATCAAGCCCCGCAGGCGCTGTCATCGAACTACGCCGGTGACCCTCAGCGAGCGGCATGTGGCCCCATTGTGGCCCCGACGACCGGTACAAGCCCGCAACCACTGACAGCTCAGCGGCCTTGACCTGGGGTTTTGTTGGTGGGCGATGGGGGACTCGAACCCTCGACCTCTGCCGTGTGAAGGCAGCGCTCTAGCCAGCTGAGCTAATCGCCCGGAAGCGACGACGATATCGCACTTACGCTGGTTTTCGACATCGAGCGTTAGCCAGGAATCGCGAACACGGAGACGAGCGTCGCGCCACCTTCCGAGCGAAACTCGGAGTGGGTGGTGCCCGTCTCTGCGGCGTAAGCGTGACCGGCGAGCATGGTCACACCGTTCGACACCAGGTCACCTTCGAGGATGTAGCTGAACTCGGCGTCGGTGTGGTCGTGGGCGCCGCCGACGTATCCCGCTGCGAAGCGGAAGAGCGCGATCATCCGACCATCGGCCGCTCCGAGCGACTTCATCTCGACACTGAGGCCGAGGTCCATCCACGGCTCGGCGTCTTGATCGGCAAACGTCCATCCAGCAGTGAGGTCGGTCATTTGTCGACCCAATGTCATGCGAGACTCCAACCATGGCCGACGCTCGCCCCGTACGCACTCGCACTCCCCCACCGCCGCTTCGGCCCGTGCAGGTGATCTCGACGGAAGCGTTGTCATCTCGGATGCTGCGGATTCTCCTCGGTGGCGACGCGCTCGATGGCCTAGTGATCGACGAGATCGCGGCCAGCGTCCGTGTGGTGATCGCGTGGCCGGGCGAAGTGTTTGTGCTACCCGAGTGGAATGGCAACGAGTTTCTGTTGGCCGACGGACGGCGACCGGCGCTGCGCACGTTCACGCCGGTGGTGCTGGTGGACAACACGATCACGCTCGACATCGTTCGCCATCCCGGCGGCGCGATCTCCGACTGGGCCGAGACCGCTCAACCTGGCGATCCTGCTGCCATTTCCGGCCCGGGTCGAGGCGAGACCATCGACCCCAACGCCAACCGCTACGTGTTGCTCGGCGACGAGACTGCGATGCCGGCAATCCGTCAGCTGATCGAAGCGATCCCAGCATCGATCGACATCGAGGTTCACCTCGAAACCGAGACCGCCGACGCCGCCCTTCCCCTGCCCGACAGAGCAACAACGCACTGGCACGTCGCCGACCCCGGCGGCACACCGGGAAGCACCCTGCTCGCGGCGTTGCGCACGATCGAAATTGGCGACAACGACTGCGTTTGGGCTGCGGGCGAAGCGGCCGCCGTGCAGGCCTTGCGCAAACACCTCTTCAACGAGCGCGGCATCGACCGCAGCCGCGCCACCGTCCGCGGCTACTGGAAAGTGCCTCGCCCCACCGAGACCGACTAGAGCGGGGCGATCGGATCGAAGCCAAGCAGGTCTTCGATCCAGGCGGTTGTCTGCAGCACGCCGAGATCGTCGAGCTGATGCCCGACAATCTGCAGCCCCACCGGCATGCCGTCGGCCGTGAACCCGGCGTTGGTCGTACCCGCGGGCCGGCGAGTCACATTGAACCCGTAGGTGTAGCTCACCCACGCAGAGGTCTCTTCGCCATCGATCGTGCCGCTCTTCTCGGAGACAGGTGTCTGGCCGGCAACTGTCGGCGAGAGCAAGGCATCGAAGCCCTCCATCTTCTCGGCCAACTTGAGCGACAGCGACTGCGCTTGTTTGCGGGCCTCTTCCACCGAGTCCGGAGTGAGGAGATCGCCGGCGAACGAAAGGATCTCCTGCAGGCCGGGCGTGACGAGCGCGAACTTCTCAGGGTCGTTCATCGCCTCCCGGAAGACGGGCACCATGCCGCCGTAGAACAGGAGCGCAAACGGACCCATCAGGTCAGCGAGTACCGGGCCGATCTCCACGACTTCCACGCCCGCTGCTTCAATCTGATCGACGGCGCTCTTGCACACCGCGAGGATCTCCCCGTCGGGTGCTTGGCCTTCGATGCTGGGCGCCCACAACACCCGCTTCGGGGCGGGCGGGTTGTTGAGCGCAGAGCGATATGACTCGGCCGGAGCATCGAGCGAACGCAGGTCGCCGGGTGTTGGGCCACAGACCACATCGAGGGCCAGCGCCACGTCACGAATTCGTCGAGCCATCGGGCCAACCGTCGAGAGATCAGCCGCACCCATCGGCGAGGGCCCGCTCGGCACTCGGCCCTGTGACGGCTTGTGACCAGACATGCCGGTGAGCGCTGACGGGATACGGATCGAACCGCCACCGTCCGAGCCAGTAGCCAGCGGGACCATGCCCGAGGCGATCGCGGCAGAGGTGCCGCCCGACGAACCGCCCGGCGAACAGTCGGTGTTCCACGGGTTCTTCGTTGCCCCGAACACCGGGTTGAACGTATCGCCGATCCAGCCGGCCTCCGGCGTGTTCGTCTTGCCGATCACGACGCAACCGGCGGCCCGTAGACGGGCGACCTCGGTTGCGTCTTCGGTGCAGGGCTCGGTGCCGCTGGTGACAATCGAGCCGCGGGTGGTGATGAACCCGGCCGCGTCTTCGAGATCCTTCACGCCGATCGGAATACCGGCGAGCGGGCCAACGTCTTCCCCGGCGTCGATGCGGGCGTCGATAGCGGCAGCCTGCGCACGCGCATCGTCGGCATTGATCGCCACGAATGCGTTCAACACCGGATTTACCTCGTCGATGCGAGCCAGCGCGGCATCGGTCACCGCCGCAGCCGTGAGTTCGCGGGCGCAAACCCGGCGAGCGAGCTCTTCAACGGAGACGGTGCGGAAATCGGGGACGGTCATGGCGCCAAGTTAGAGGCCCATAGCGGCGACTGCCGGATGTCAGGTGTTGTCGGCGACCAGCTGCCGGATCTGTTCGGCTTCGCCGGGCCGAACGTTGCCGTCTTGCAGGCGAAGGTCGGCCGCGGCCGGCAACCACTTGACCGCCTCGGTTCGACCGCTCGCCTTGAGAAACGCGTTCACAAAGGTGTTGCGGCCCATTTCGACGATGCGTTGCTCGAACGCGCTTCCGTCCACCTCGCTCGACGCCATGATCACCCAGGTGTAGGCGGGTTCGGCCCCGGCTGGTCCGATCGCCACGTTGTCCCAGTCGATCACGATCGGTCCGCGCTTCGTGAGAAACACATTGTCGGGATGTAGGTCGCCGTGCATCAGCACACCACCTTCCCCGAACGGCTTCGCGAGATCGAGGGGCGGCAGCGCCACGGCGGCGAGCTGACGATGAAGGTCGGCCAGCATGCGAGCCCACGAGCGGATTCGCCATGGCTTCACCGGGAACGAGTCGAGCATCGTTCGCCCCACGATCTTCTCCATCACAAGATCGGCCCCGTCGATGTCGAACACCTCCGGCACCGGGAACCCGGCATCGTGGAGGTACTGCATGACCTGCGCCGATTCGTTGTGGTCGCGCCCGTTGCGATTCCGTCGCAAGACGCGGCCATCACCAACGTTGTAGATGTCGGCCTCTCTACCCCGCCCAAGCAATGGTCCCGGGTCGGTCTTCATTCGGTCACGAAGTCTCTCGGTCGGACCCGTAGTGTTTCAACTCGACGGTGTTGCCATCGGGGTCGCGCACGTAGAGGCCAAGGCCATAACCCTGCGCGCCCCAGATCCGCGACGGGCCGGAGATCACGTCGAACTCTCCCGAAGCGGCGACGACCTCAAGGTCGACATCGTCGGCGACCCGCATCGAGAAGTGGTCGAGGTTCACCCCAGTTCGTTCGGCAACAAACAGGTCGATCACCGTGTGTTCGTTCACCCGCAACGAGAGAAACGGCACCTCACCCGCTCGCCACTCCGCTTCACGTTCGCTCACGAGACCGAGCTTGTCTCGATACCAAACCAGCGACCGCTCGGGATCGGCCACGTTGAGCACAACATGATCATGGCCAACCACTTCCACCAACGGAGTTGCTCGGGCGGGAGGAATCATGATTCGCGAACCTAGTGGGTTCGCTAGTGTCACCCCAGTGCCACTGGTCACGTGCCCCCACTGCGCCGAGGACGAGAACCTCGAAGGCGCCAACGTCGACGGCACCATCACGATCACCTGCGGCGAGTGCGGCGCAATCTGGGATCGAGACATGACCCCCCGGTGTGACAAGTGCGACAGCACCGACGTGCGCGAAGCGCTGCAGGCGATCCTCGACAAGTCTCGCGGCACCCAGCTCTCGATCCAGTCGATGAAAGTCGTATGGCTCTGCCCCGAGTGCGACCCCGACACTCTGCGTCGCTACCTCGACTCCAACACGCCGCTCCCTCCCGACGTCATGCCGGTCGACCCGAAGTAGCTGGCGATGGCGTACCAAGCGGTGTTGTTCGACTGGATGTTGACGCTGGCCGACTATCCCCTTCCCGCCACGATGCTGCAGCAACAACAACAGCCGCAGCAACCACCGCAGCAACGGGCCTGGCAAAGAGCCGCGCCAACCATTGGAACGTAAGCCACCCGGCCGGACGAGAAACCGGCCGAATATTGAGACTAATTGTCGACAAGAAGTTGAGCGAGCCGTTCGAGTCCGGCGACCCTTGAGCCTTTGACAAGCACAGCGTCTCTCTCACCGAGGGGCGGGTCGGACCGCATCGAGACCAGGAGTCGAAGGGCCTCGGGGATACCCGACGCGAGCGCGGTAGCGGTCTCGCGTTCTGCGTCACCCACCGGCAGGTAGTCGGATGCCCCAACGGCAATCAGATCGATGCCGAGTTCATCGGCGAGTGTGCCGATCCTTTGGTGTTCGGTCTCGCTCGTGGCTCCGAGCTCCGCCATCTCGCCGAGCACTGCAACACGCCGCGCTGCGGGCAGAGCGGCAAGCGACCGCAGTGCCGCGGCCATGGACATCGGGTTGGCGTTGTAGCTGTCGTCGAGAATAGAAGCGCCACTTGCCGACCGGTGGAGTGCCATACGCATTGGCGACAAGACCGGCGACGCCAGTCCGGTAGCCACCGCATCGAACGGCACCCCCGACGCCAGCGCGGCAGCCGCGGCCGCGGCCGCATTGTCGACGAGGTGAATGCCGCGCGCTCCGAGAGTTATGGCGCCACCCCCCCACGGCGACTGGAGTTCGAACGACGGCACGAGCTCATCGTCGAGCCTGATGTTGCGGGCCGACACATGGTCGCCCGCAGCGGGGCCAGTTCCAAACGTCACGACGCGGGCGTCAGTGCGCGAGGTCATGGCGGCGACCAACGGATTGTCGGCGTTGAGGACGGCAATGCCCCCGTCGACCGCGGACGGCAGCGACTCGACCAGCTCTCCCTTCGCCTCGGCCACGCCCTCGACGGAGCCGAACTCGCTCGTGTGAGCGGACCCGACCGTCGTCACGATGCCGATGTTGGGGCGGCCGACCGAGCACAGGTGGGCAATGTGGCCGATTCCGCGGGCGCCCATCTCGAGCACCAGGGCCTCGGTGTCGTCGGGCGCTCCAAGGATGGTGAGCGGCACACCGATCTCGTTGTTGAACGAACGATGGCTGGCATGGGTTGGCCGATCGGCGCTGAAGATCGAGGCCAGCAGATCCTTCGTGGTCGTCTTCCCGACTGAGCCGGTGATGCCGACCACGATCTGGCCGTCGAGCCGCGTCCGAGCAGCCGAACCAAGCTCGGTGAGGGCCCGGGCGGTGTCGTCGACCTCGATCACAACGAGCGCGGAGTCGGTGTTACCAAGGTCGGCGGCCGCACGGGACGAGAACGTCACCGCCGCTCCCGACGACGCCACGAAGTCGTGCCCATCGCGCTCGGCGAGCAGCGGGACGAACAACGACGATGCCCGGTCGAGGTGCTCAGCGATCTCTCGGCTGTCCTGGGTGACCCAGGTGACAACGGTCGATGGGTCGCCCTGAGAGACGACCCCACCAACGACATCCGCGATCTCTGCGGCGAACCAGCGCATATGGGCAGTGTGACACGACTACCGTCGAGCCAGATGCCTGGTCCCGAGAACCCTGTGGAGAATTCCGACACCGACCAGATCCGTCTGGTTGTGCTCTTCGGCGGCCGGTCGGCCGAACACGATGTGTCGTGTGTGTCCGCCCGCCATGTTCTCGCCGCGGCAAACCCGCGTCGCTACGAGGTCGAACCGATCGGCATCACCCGCAACGGCAGCTGGGTATTGGCCGAAGCGGCGCTGAAAGCGCTCGCCGAGAGCGGCGACAATCTCCCCGAGAGCCTCACGGCCGACGGTCCCGCCGTCGACGTACTCCCCATCCTTGCCAACAACACCGCATTACCAACCGTGGTGTTCCCCGCCCTCCACGGGCCGATGGGCGAAGACGGCACCGTGCAGGGCCTTCTCGAACTCGCTGGCGTCCCCTATGTCGGAGCGGGCACGCTCGCCTCCGCGCTGTGTATGGACAAGGTGAAGGCCAAGATTCATCTCACCGCCCATGGGATCCCGCAGGGCGAATTCCGCTGGCTCACAGTCGACACTGATGAATTCGGCGGTGTCCGCCGCCCCGACGGCAGTTCGTCCACCGTCGGCCAAGAGGTCGACGCCGCCATCGAAACTCTCGGCACACCCCTCTTCATCAAACCCGCCAACATGGGTTCCTCGGTGGGTGTCTCGCGGGCAACCAATCGGGACGAAGCGATCGCCGCTGTGGAACTCGCGGCCTCCTACGACCGCATCGTCATCATCGAAGAAGAGATCGTTGGCCGAGAGATCGAGATCGCCGTCCTCGGCAATGAAGACCCCGAGGCCAGCGTGGCCGGCGAGATCATTCCCGGGGCCACCTTCTACGACTACACCGACAAATACGAAGACGGCGCCGACCGGCTCATACCCGCGCCACTCGAACCGCCAGAGCTGGCCGAGATTCAGCGCCTCGCTATCGCCACGTATCGCGCCCTCGGCGTGGAAGGGCTCGGCCGTGTCGACTTCTTCTACGAAACCGAACGAGCCGACGGGCGCCCCGGTCGCGGGTGGCTCGTCAACGAACTCAACACGATGCCAGGCTTCACCCCCATCTCGATGTACCCGGAAATGTGGGCGGCCAGCGGCCTCGACTATCCGTCACTCATCGACAAGCTCGTCGAGTTGGCGCTCTCCCGCCATCGGCGCCAGCAGGGCCACACCCGCACCGACCACTAGAGAGGTCGAGAAGCTGGTCAGGATTTCGGCAACGGGGCAAGCGCGGCTCGCAGGAAACGAATGAGTTCCTGCCGTCGACCAACCGTGGCCCGCAGCGTTGGGTCCATTCCCAGCGCGCGCTGCACTTCGAGTTCGGTCGCTACCCCCACCACCGTGGAGTAGAGCGACAGAAGTAACATCGAAGGGTCAGACGTACGTAGACGCCCGCCATCCATCTCTCGCTGAAGGAAGTCGCGAGCCCGGTCGAAGGTTGGTGCAACGTGGGCGCCCAGCCGCGACGCAGCATCGGATCCGGGCCTGGTCACCTCTCGCACCAGTCCAAGCAGTTCCGGTCGACGAACGGCCAGGCGAAAGACACGGCGCACGATCGCTTCGACCTGGGCGATGCCGGACAATCCACGTGATGCCTCCGCCTCAAACACTTCGACGAGGTCCGCGGCCGCGTCGTCGACGACCGAATCAAACAACGCCTGCTTCGACGGGAAGTAGTAGAGGATCGTCTGCTTCCGGACGCCGAGTTGTTCCGCTAGGGCATCCAGTGAGGTGGCGGCAAATCCGACGGTGCCGTACGCCCCAAGCGCAACAGCGAGAATGCGTGCTCGTGTCGGTGTCTCCGGCATAAACGATGGTCTACACCCGTTCTCTACCAATTGGTAGAGAGTCCTGATAGAACAAGGATCGTGGGAATGGAGCACCGGTGATTCGCGAAGAGCTGAACCAGGCGAGAATCGCGGTTACGGGCTCCACCGGTTTTCTCGGTACGGCGCTTGTCGAGCGACTCCTGCGCAGTGCCCCCGAGTGTGAACTCGTTCTGATTGTTCGGCCCGGCCGGCGAGGCGCCCAGCATCGTGTCGATCGAGACATCCTTCGCAACGACGCTTTCGACCGACTCCGCGAACAGACCCAAGCACAGATCGACGCCGGCGAATCCACCGAGACGTTCGACGAGATGTGCGCCCGCCGCGTGTTCGCGGTTGGCGGCGATGTGGGCACCGACGGTATTGGACTCGACGAAGATGGGCTCGCGCTTCTCGCGACCTGCGATCTCGCAATCCACTCCGCCGCGGCCGTGAGCTTCGACTCCGCGCTCGACGACGCCGTCGAGGTCAACCTTCTCGGCCCGACTCGAGTCGCCCGGGCGCTGCAGAGCGCCGCCGACATTCGTACCGCACCCACCCGCACCGGACGACCTACCGGCGAGCCCGGCCACCTCGTTGCCGTGAGCACCTGTTATGTCGCGGGCAGTCGCCGCGGCAGAGCGCCTGAGCAGCTCGTCAACGAGTCGCCGTTTTTCGTCGACATCAGCTGGCAGGCCGAAGTCGACAACGCTCGCCGAGCCCGAATCGACTACGAACAGGCCAGCCGCACCCCCGAGCGCCTCGCCGAACTCGGCAAGGAAGCCCGCCGTCAACTCGGCGCCGCGGGCACTCCCGCGATCGCCGAAAAGGTCGAGCAGCTTCGTGACCGCTGGGTCGGTCAGCGCATGACGGACGCCGGACGGGCCCGCGCCAGCAGCCTCGGCTTCCCCGACGCCTACGCGTTCACCAAGTCTCTCGGCGAGCGAGCCCTCGGTGAGACCCGCGGCAACGTGCCCGTCAGCATCGTGCGGCCCTCGATCATCGAGTCCGCCCTCGCCGAACCAGTGCCCGGCTGGATCCGCGGCTTCCGCATGGCCGAGCCGGTTATCGCGGCCTACGCCCGTGGTCTCCTCGTGCAGTTCCCGGGTGTGCCCGAGGGAACGATCGATGTCATCCCGGTGGATCTTGTGGTCGCCACGATCATGGCGGTCGCGGCCCGCGGTCCCGAGTTCAACGACAAGGGCGAACACACACCCGACGTTGTGCAGATCGCTTCCGGCGGCGCGAACCCGCTGAAGTACGGCCAGCTTGTCGACCTCGTGCAGGCGTACTTCACCGAGCGCCCGGTCTACGACGAGTACAACCAGCCGATCTCGGTTCCCGACTGGAGCTTCCCCGGCCGCGGTCGAGTCTCTCGCCAGCTCAAGCGGGCCCGCAAGGTCCTCGACGTGAGCGAACGAGTACTCGACGCCCTCCCCCTCCGAGGCAAACAAGCCGACATCGGCGCCGATCTCGAAGAGAAGCGCGAACAGCTCGAGCGGGCCGGCGGCTACGTCGAGCTCTACGGCGCCTACGCCGAGTGCGAGGCGATCTACCAACTCGACCGCCTCTACGCGCTGTGGGGCAGCCTCGACGACGAAGACCGCGAGAACTTCGTCATGGATCCAATCGCAGTCGATTGGCCCACCTACATCAACGAGGTGCAGCTCCCCTCCACGGTGAAAGCCGCTCGCCTCAAGATGGCGCCCGGCCGCAAGGTCAACACGAGCCGAGCCGACCGCATCCGCAAGAACGTGCTCGCGCCCGAACGGCAGCTCGCCGTCTTCGATCTCGAAAACACGCTGATCGCCAGCAACGTCGTGGCCAGCTACACCTGGCTCGCCACCCGCAATCTCGACACGCCCGAACGCATCCGGTTCGCCGCAAAGATCATCCGGGAAGCACCGACGCTGCTCTCACTTGACCGGGCCGATCGCTCGGATTTCTTGCGCTACTTCTACAAGCGGTTCGATTCTGCATCGGTCGAGGGTCTCGACGCCGAGGCGCTCGAGATGATGAGCGACCTGCTGATCACCAAGTCATTCCCCGATGGCATCCGGCGGGTTCGTGAACATCGACGGATGGGTCACCGCACCCTGCTGATCACCGGTGCCCTCGATCTCGTCGTGAAGCCGCTGGCGCCACTGTTTGATGACATCATCGCGGCCGAGATGAGCGAAGTCGACGGCGTCTACACCGGGCGTTTGCGCGGCGTCCCGCCGACCGGTGAAGCTCGCTACCAAGTGCTCGTCGATTACGCCGACGAGCACGGCCTCGACCTCCGCGAGTCCGTCGCCTATGCGGACTCCTCGTCGGATCTACCGATGCTCGAAGCCGTCGGCTTCCCGGTCGCCGTCAATGCCGAAACAAAACTCGCCTCGATCGCCCGCCGCCGCGGCTGGCTGATCGAGCACTGGTCCAAGTCCGCGGGCGCCCCCAACCGGGTCGTCCCCATTGGACCGCGTACCCATCGCGGTCCAATCCGTAACCGAAGGGGTTCTCGTGTCTGATCCTCGTAACCGAGCACCACGTCCCGGCTTCGTGCTGGATGTCGACAAGTCGACGCCGCCGATCCTGTTCCACCATGGCGAACAATTCCGCCTTGAGAAGCTGCCGGCCGACCGCAGCCGCGTGATCTATCCGGCCGAACCGCTCCCCGGCATCGAAGATCCCGACGAGGCAATTCGGCAGGCGCTGCTCAACCCGATCGACGACGATCCGCTGCCGACCATCCTCACGCCGGGGATGAAGCTCACGATCGCGTTCGACGACATCTCTCTGCCGTTGCCGTCAATGCGAAAGCCCGACATTCGTCAGCGGATCATCGAGCAGGTACTCGATATGGCCGCCGCCGCGGGCGTCGATGATGTCCATCTCATCGCCGCCCTCGCCCTGCATCGGCGCATGACTGAGCCCGAGCTTCGCCACGCCCTCGGCGATCGCGTCTACGACGCCTTCGCTCCGCAGGGTGCGCTCTACAACCATGACGCGGAAGACCCCGACGGCATGGTCGAGTTGGGTCTGACCCGCCACGAAGAGCAAGTCACGATGAACAAGCGGGCCGCCGAGTCCGATCTTCTCATCTACGTGAACCTCAACATCGTGTCGATGGATGGCGGCTGGAAGTCCACAGCCACTGGCCTCTCCAGCTACACCGGCATTCGGCACCACCACAACGTGAAGACGATGCTCGAGTCGAAAAGCTTCATGGACCGTCACAAGTCCGAGCTGCATCACTCGAACTGGCGCCAGGGCGAAGTCATCAAGGCCCACGGCCCGCGTATCTTCCAGATCGAAACCACGATCAACAACAACACCTTCGGCTACGACGGCCCCCTGCATGTGCTCCAAAAGCGCGAGTGGGAATGGACAGCCCGCGACCGGGCCACGTTCGTCGGCATGAAGACTGGCCTCGACGCAATGCCGGCGAGCGCTCGCCGGAAGATCTTCCAGGGATGGAAGGCGCCATACGAGCTCACTTCGGTGCAGGCCGGCGAGGTCGAAGCCGTCCATGAGAAGACGCTCGAGCATTGTTTCGCTCAGCACATCGTGCCGGTCGAGGGTCAGACCGATGTCCTCACGTTTGGTCTCCCCTACATCTGTCCGTACAACGTCAACTCGGTGATGAACCCGATCCTCGTGATGTGCCTCGGGCTCGGCTACTTCTTCAACATGTACCGCGGTAAGCCGCTGGTGCGTGAGGGCGGCGTGCTCATCATGAGCCACCCCACCCCATGGGAATTTCATCCCGTGCACCACCCGAGCTACATCGATTTCTTCGAGCAGGTTCTGACGGACACGACCGACCCGGCCGAAATCGAGAAGAAGTACGAGAAGCAGTGGGCGGAAGACGAGTGGTACCGCCACCTCTACCGCACGAGCTACGCCTACCACGGCGTGCACCCGTTTTACATGTGGTATTGGGGCTCACATGCCATGCAATACCTCGGCCGCGTGATCATTGTCGGCGGCGATCCTCGGTCGGTTCGCCGTCTCGGCTTCACCCCCGCATCGACGATGCAAGACGCCCTCGAGATGGCCAGCGATGTTGTCGGGCCGCGCCCCACTATCACCCACCTCCACAACCCCCCAATCCTCATGGCCGACGTCACATGACCCCCGGTTTTCGCTTCTGCAACGAATTACCCGCCTGTCAGGCGGACAAATCGTCACAGAACGGTGGGGGTGGGTGGTGAGCAAGCTGTCGCGGCAGGTGAATCTGCCGAAGTTGCCCGCCGCGCTTTCACCGGTGAAGCAGTTCCGCTCGCTCGGTTTTCCGTATCGCTCGCCATCGACGCCACGTGGCGTCGATCCCGCGCCAGCCGAGAAGACCACCGGCGCGCACTACGACACGGCGTGGGCGCGACGGACTCCGGCCCGCATGGCAAGAGCAGCGATCATCGACGGGCCGATGCGTCTCATGGTGTCGGGCCTCGCCGCCCCCGACCGGCGCGGCACCGACCGACTCGATGCACTCGAGGGTCCCGCGATCTTTGTCGCGAACCACCACAGCCATATGGACACGCCACTGATGCTGACGTCGATTCCGGAGCCGTGGCGTCACAAGCTCATCGTTGGCGCTGCCGCCGACTATTTCTTCGGCACCAAGATCACCTCCGCGCTCTCCTCACTCGTCATCGGTGCCGTGCCGATCGAACGCAGCAAGGTGAGCCGCCGCTCCGCCGACCAGGCTGCTGAACTCGTAAACGAAGGTTGGAGCCTGCTCCTCTTTCCCGAAGGCGGCCGCAGCCCGGATGGGTGGGGTCAACCCTTCCGAGGTGGCGCCGCTTACCTCGCGCAGAAGACCGGTCGTCCGGTCGTCCCCGTCTACCTCGAAGGCGCGGGCCGCATCCTCCGCAAGGGTCGCAGCCTTCCGCGACCGTCCACCACCTCCGTCACGTTCGGACGACCGCTCGTTCCCAGCAACGACGAGAACGCCACACGATTCGCGGCGCGACTTGAGGCCGAAGTCGCGGCGCTCGCCGACGAGGCATCGTCTGACTGGTACCGCGCCAGAGTCCGAGCCCACGCCGGCACGAGCCCGGGCCTAACCGGTCCCGACTCGGGCGATTGGCGACGGTCCTGGGCGCTCGGCGATCGGTCCAGCGGCGCAAAGCGCCGAGCCCGCCGCTGGCCCGAGACCTAGAGCTTCATCGGCTAGAACACGTCTATGCGTTTTTCTCTCGCCGAATCGATGATCGAGCCCTCGATGTATGCACCCCTGGTGCAAGCAGCAGAAGGCGCCGGATACGACTCCTTCGTTGTGCCCGACTCGATCTGCTACCCGGAGGAAGGCGACAGCACCTACCCGTACAACGGCGACGGCTCGCGCGAATTCCTTGATGACAAGCCGTTCATCGAGCCGTTCTCACTCATCCCGGCGCTCGCCGCGGTCACCGAGAAGATCCGGTTCACGACGTTCGTCGTCAAACTTCCCATCCGTAACCCGGTCATCGTTGCGAAGCAGGTCACCTCAGTCGGCGTGATCACGGGCGGCCGTTTCGGATTCGGTGTCGGCACCAGCCCGTGGGCCGAGGACTACACGATCACGCAGACCCCGTGGGAGAAACGAGGCGCCCGGATGGACGAGTGCATCGAGGTCATCAACGGCCTGCAAACGGGCGACTACTTCGACTACTCCGGCGAGTTCTACGAATTCCCTGCCTGCAAGCTCTGTCCCGTGCCAGAACAGAGAGTGCCAATCCTCGTCGGCGGGCATTCGAAGATGGCCCTCTCCCGCGCCGGCCGACTCGGCGATGGCTGGATGCACGCCGGCGGCGATGCTGAGGAACTCAGCCGGATGATGACCGTGATCAATGGCCATCGCGAAGCAGCCGATCGAGCCGACGGGCCGTTCGAGGTTCATGCCATCAGCATCGATGCGTACTCACCCGATGGGGTCGAGCGTCTCGCGGCTGCGGGTGTCACCGATTGCATCGTCGGCTTCCGCGATGCTTACCAGCCCGGCCCCGACCCGCAGACACTCGACGAGAAGCTCACGGCGATGCAGTGGTACGCCGACGAGGTGATCACGAAGTATCGCGGCTAGCGGCTGTCCGTTGGTCAGTACCCCGGCACCCACGCCCACGAGGGCAACAACGATCAGAGGAACGGCAAGGACGGCCGGGAAACGGTTCGCCTTCTCCCGTCAGCCGTCAGTCCACCAATCTCAAGCCTGCGGGAGACTCTCCTGCGCCGACGCTCGGCAATTCCGCGCTGAACACCGTGCGATGCCCGGGGTA
>Ga0114997_10001948_pt1 | contig 16857 bp, 20 predicted proteins | sample ArcticOcean_MG_C_2_FD_87045 | JGI IMG/M metagenome (GOLD analysis project Ga0114997, IMG submission 87045) | Marine microbial communities from western Arctic Ocean - ArcticOcean_MG_CB4_136 | ecosystem: Environmental > Aquatic > Marine > Oceanic | place: Arctic Ocean: Canada Basin | collected...
ATGGGTCACCATTCTCATGACCGGCTGCAACCAAGAAGCAGCCCTTGATCATTATCTCGTCGATAAGAGCAATTTATATTGCTTAGCCACAGGACGGAATGCTCCACAGTGGAGCCCAGCAAACTGTGCTTGGTACCACGATTTACAACGAGTGGTTCGTTGTGATGGTGACGATCCGGATGTGATGGAAGACCCTTCCGATTCAACTCGCCCTATTAAAGCTCGGAGATACTGCCCCTCAGGAAGCCCTATCACCAACATTACAGATAGAAACCTATTCCCTACCGCTACAACATCCTACGGCTCGCCCGGATCTATTGACGAAGAGGACATGATTAATTATGCTTGGTGTGCCACTGGCACCTGTGCCCCCGCTAGTGGATCATGCTCTTCCGGAAGTTCACTGTTTGAAGTAGGAGATTACGTCAATCTCACGAACCATGCAGTTAGTGGTTATAGAAATACACAAGGTGGTTTCTCAGGAGCCTTCGAAATAGACCTTACACAGTCCGGAGCTGGCCACGGCGGAGGTCACTCCTCAGTCGAGCCATTCTCCACAGGATGTGCTGATAATATCTCCTTGTGCGCTTGGACATTCTCGGAAACGGGCGCAAGCGGACCGCAATACCCCGGTATCGGATATTGGCAATTGTCGAGTTCTGGCTCATGTTGTGACTGCAATATAACTCCAACTAGCGGCTTGCAGCCCAACGGCACTTACATAGCCAACGACAATGATACCTTCGGTTATGATTGCAATACTGCCACGAGCGGCTGTAGTATTCTAAGCAATAGCTGGAAAATTTTGGATAAACAGTATGGTGACTCAACTAGTACGCCAGACTCCCTCGATTGCACATGGGGATATGCTATCACCTTTACCGGCTGTCCACCTTCGACTGGAGCATGCTCAGTCACAGGTGTCGCGCCTTACTTTGACTCAGACTGGATACCAGAAATCTACTTCACCTCAGGATCAAGTTGTTAATGACAAGAAAAAGAAAATCCTCCTCTAATAATACTATAATTCAGAGAAGAAAAAAGCTTAAAGCCAAGACGGACAATCAGGAACTATACATTGACTCAATGCAGGACTCAGACGTTACGTTCTGTTCTGGCCCAGCAGGATCAGGAAAGACCAGCGTATCCGTTGGGTTAGCCTGCGAATACCTGATGGAAGAGAAGGTAAAGAGGATTATTATAACTCGTCCGGTTGTTGAGTCTGGAAGAGGTCTTGGTCATCTCCCCGGAACATTAGTAGAAAAGATAAACCCATATCTCGTTCCCATTCTAGAGGAAATGAATATGTATCTTACTAAAGCTAGGGTCGAGAACTTTAGAGAAGAGGGAGTTATCGAACTATGCCCTCTTGAATATATGAGAGGAAGAAACTTTCATGATTGTTTCATGATTTTAGACGAAGCTCAAAACGCCACATTTGAACAAATAAAAATGTTCATCACTCGCATAGGTAGAAATTCTAAAGCCGTAATCAACGGCGATCTAAAACAGTCTGATCTAGGACATCAAAGCGGGGGTCTCTTAACCTGTATGGATGAGCTCTATGATATCGACGGAGTTTCTGTCTCCGAGCTCGATTACTGTGACATTATCCGCAGCGATATTGTTGGCAAAATTCTTAGAAAATTACATGAGTTTAATCCCGCCAAGTAGCTTATTGACGGTATAATAGTATAGCTACTTCATAAAGGAAAAGACTTAACCAATGCCAGAATATAGTTATATATGCGAAGAATGCGACCATAGTTGGTCAATATTCTGCCATAGGTCTAAATATAAAGATAAAAGAAACTGCCCTTCTTGCAAGAAGAAAAAGTCAGCCTATAGGAATTTCCAAGAGGACGAAGTCTATGCAGCATATAATTACTCTCTCTCTGAAGCCAAGACAATAGGTCACTATGCTGACAAGCAAAGCAAGAAGCTCGGTAAAAATAAAGTTGAAGACATGATAAGGGAACAGAAAACCAAAAAAGAGGACAGGCTATCTGAAAAGCTGACGGATGGAATGAAAAAAATGGACAAGCCGGATAGTTCTACTAAGTGGACAAAAGAGTCAACAACAAAAAAAAGAAGAAAGAAGAATAGATAATGTTTCATAAAATTAATGAAGAAAAAACAGAAGACAAAAGTAAGACAGTGGACGTGTTTACTATTTCTGGGAAGCAGACAGAAAAAGACAGTGACGGGTTTCCTAGGCTAGATCAGGAGCAGGAAGACCACTATGACGCCTACGCAAAGAAGATCACGATAGGGAAAAGAGTAAAGTACTTTGTAAAAAGAGGCAGATACGGAAGACTCTATAATCCTATCGGCATGTATTCAGAAGGTACCGCTAAAAAACAAATGAGGCATGCTGGTAGACCCGAATGGGAATTTAAAGAAACAAACGAGACCGTTTTTAATAAGTATATTAATTTTCTAAGAACCAAGAATATCGCTTGGCTCAACAACGCAGAAAGAGACTCATAATGGGAAAGCTATCAAACGCAAAGAACCTCACAAAGACTGAAAAATACTCCATCGAAGGCATGTATTCTAACGATATGTCAACCAAAGAGATAGCCAAAGCTCTAGGTAGAGAAGAGTCTGCTGTGTCAAAATATATAAGAGACCTTCAGGAAGACAAAAAGGAGCCCCATGAAAGTAAGGGTATGGTCGTAATGACTGAAGCTGACTCCCAGAGAGTAGACAGTCTTCGCGAAAACATGCCTCAGAAACCCCATCATTCAGCCATACACAATATCAACTAGTGGAGCACTAGAAATGTCAGTTTCGATTACAGAAAAAGCAGCGGCAGAAGTCGCAAAAGTAAAGACAGAGCAAGATCTTGATGAATCAACCTTCTTGCGAGTGGGCGTAGTTGGCGGTGGCTGTAGCGGATTTAGCTATTCACTCAAGTTCGAGTCTGAATTTGATGAATTATCCGACAATAGATATACTCATTATGGCGTTGATGTTGTGGTTGATAAGAAAAGCGATCTTTATCTAGATGGGACTATTATTGACTGGTACGACGGCCTCGAACGACGTGGATTCACTTTTGAAAATCCGAACGCAGTCAAGTCATGTGGTTGTGGAAGTTCTTTCCAAGCATGAGAGTTTCAGGAATGGGCATAGGCGATAACAGACAAGGCCAGCGAGACAGGACAGAGAAATGGCAAAAAACAGAAGTGATAAAAGTCGCTACCCCTCGCGATATTCTCCCAAGGGTTGGGTATCTGGCTCTCAGTACATAACAGAGCTCGTCTGCGAGAAGAAGGCTCAAAGGGAAAAGAAGGAACTCCCGATGAAGTTTTGGGAGGACAAAGATTGGTGCAAGTATTACAAGTACCAGATCACTCTAGCCAATAGGCTCATTAAAAAATACGGCGAAGAATCTATAGTCGCCGCCCTGAGAGACAAAAGGTGTTGGTCTACATATTCTCTAAGGTCTCCCTTCCTTGAAAAAATAGTTGAGGAAAAATCGAAACAAGTTATCGAGAGACCTGCGAATGCAGAGTATAATATTAAGGACGCAGAAGAAGTCAAGCACAAGACAAACAATAATCAGAAATCAATTATTTCTAAGCTAAGGGATTTAGATGAATAAGGATATTATCAAGGAGTACGGAGACGTTCTTCACGACCCTTCTTCAATCGTAGATAGACCTCTAGAAATTCTGTCTGTTGGCCCCAAGCTAGATATAGCTCTGGGAGGAGGAGTTCCTGAAGGGTCATTGTTTATAATGACTGGTCCTGAGAAAGTAGGGAAAACAGTAACTGCTCTCACCTTTTGCGCAAACGCACAGAAGCACTATCAGCGTAAGATCTACTATGCCAACATAGAAGGTCGCTTAAAAAAACGAGACCTAGAAGGCATTGCGGACTTAAGTCTTGACTCAGAAAAGATGCAGATCATCGGCTCTACAGAAGGGAACATTCTGTCTGCTGAAAAATATCTGAGCATCGTTGACAATATCGTTCATACGCAACCGGGCTCTTTGGCTGTCGTAGACTCCTTCTCAGCTTTATCTAGCGAAGCAGAGCTCACAGGAGACCTCTCGGACATGCAAGTCATGAGCGTCCAAAAGGTTTTAGCAAAGTTCTGTAGAAGAATTTCCAACGTTCTCCCAATCAATCGAGTGACCGTAATTGGAATAACCCACCTCATGGCTAATATGCAGAGGTTTGGAAGAGGGAAAACAAAGATAGAAAAATCAGGAAACGCATTGAAGTATCAGGTTGATGTAAAGCTACATGCGAGCCACTCGGTTCCCCTGATGCAGGGAGACACTCAGATTGGCCAAACAATCCACTGGCAGATCACAACCTCCGCCATAGGCCCTCCGGGACAAAAGGTAGAAAGCCATATTAGATATGGAAGAGGCATATGGAAGGAGATGGAAATGTCCGACCTTATGATTGACTTTGGTCTCATCTCAAAGGCAGGAGCATGGCTAAAGCTACCCAATGGAGAAAAGATTCAAGGGAAGGCCAAGTTAGCAAAATATCTAGAAGACAACCCAGAAGAGTACGAAAATTTCAGAAAAGAGGTTTTAACTATGGTGGGAATGTACAATGAAGACTAAGGTTATTGGAACGTTTGAATGTAGACTATATCTTGGATCTATATATGAGGATACCAAAGCCCCTTTTTATAAGAATAAACTATTCCAAGAGATACATCGAGTTCAGAAGTCTTTTGGGAAATACGTTCCTCTTAGGGTCACAAAAACCACATTTGTTTGTGCTCCGAAATACGTAGAAGACGGCTGGGAAATCGCGGCAATCAATTACCCAAGAGCCAAGACAGACCCAGAAATAATTGAAGAGTTCATGGAGGTGTTAGCTGAAGATTTGCTAGTTACGTTCCAACAGAAGAGGATAACTCTCGTAACGCCCGCCATATCAATTATGTACGAATCAGAGGCTCCATACATGCCTCATGCAGTAAGTTAGACTTCTTAACTGCAAATGTATGATAGATCAAAAGTCGGGGTTTCATTCGCACCCCATCCAGTAAGTTTCAACCCTTCTTAGCTGCGAAGCGAATGCGAATTCAAAAGGGTTTTTTTAAAGGAACATATAAATGAATAAAATAGTTAAGACAAGAGGAATCAAATTTCTTTCTTTAGATACGAAAAAGATAGAAGAAGAAATCAATATCATTACTAGGGTTTGTAATGACTTCTCAAAACAGATAAGAAAAGATATGAAAAGCGGACACATAACAAAGGTTACTAGCTTTGGATTTAAAGATAGTGATAAAAATACTATAACCTTTAAAGAATACAGAGACAAGCATAAGCATATATTTAATTCAATTGGTTGGACAAAGCCACTCAATGGATATGAGAGAGACTTAGTGGGCTATGTTGGCAGAAGATACAAAGGTTTCTTCAAAAGAAATAGAACAAAAAAAATGCCGACGATAAAATTTTCTCAAAAAGGTATTCATGTAAAAGATAGGTTCGTAAAAGTTAAAGACGACCACATTCTTTTTCCATGTCACAACCAAGAGAAAGGCTCCCAACCTGAGCTAAAAGTGCCGTTTGGAAAATGCACTAATTTCAATAGCCTCAACGAGCTAGATCTAAAAAAAGGAGTGGGAGGAAACTTATCTTTAGAGCAAAAGTTTTTTATGTGCACCACAGTAAACGAGGTTGACCCTCTCTATAAGTTTGAATCTACAATATCGTTTGATATAAATAAAGATAAAGACTATTGGATTTCGTTTGAGGACGGTGAGATCGTCTGCATGCCCGACGATGTCGCAGACGAGCTAGAAAACCTAAGGCTTCTCAACGAGATCTTAACAAACAAAAAACGCCATGAAAGCTTATTGAAGTCGTCCCAAAGAAGGCACTACAGAAGAAGATGGAGAAACAAACATAAGAAAGTTGAGAAGATGATAGAGCCATACGTCATGAAGATCGTGGATAAAGCTATCGAAAACAAGTCTTTAGTTTGCATAGACAATGTATCAACAGGTCACAAGAACGGTAGCTTTGGCCAAGATAAGATTATCTCCATTCTACAAAAAAAATGCGAAGACTTGAACATACCATTTTACGGAGTTCCGACATTCTTCACCTCACAAATGTGCAACAATTGCGGACATTGTGACGAGGGTAATAGAGACGGTAACGATTTTGAGTGCCTCTCCTGTGCTCACACAGACGTATCTCATCTAAATGCAGCAAAAAATATTAGAGATAGAGCATTGCTATTCTATGAGAACAAAGTTCCCTTTTCGATGTACAAAGATAGTGAAGAAAATGTGCTGAAAAAATACGGGAGCTAGACTTCCCAACATAGTAAGTTCGCACCTTAACTATAAAGTCTAGGAAAGACAAGTGCGTAGGTCTCTCTATTACCTAATACGATATGTTATGATGTTCATAATCGTAAAGTGGAGAAAAACCAAAACATCATGGAGTTAATATGAAAATCAGAGATTTAAATAATGAGGTTCATACGTGGAAGCTTAGCGGCTACGCTGTGGCTGCAAACGATATGCGTCCACGCTCCAAGCTTCATCTGGCGGCGAGGAAATTGCTCATTGAGCTTTTTCCCACCGTTCAGGTGTTAGAGGAAGTTCTTGCCCCATTGACCAGATATGAAAAATCATATTTTGACTTTTATATAAATACTCTTAAGCTCGCCGTAGAGGTGCACGGTCAGCAACATTATAAATTTAATTCTCTTTTTCACACCTCAGCACAAGATTTTGCAAATCAAAAGAAAAAAGACCGGCGAAAACAAGAGTGGTGCGAGTATAATAATATCACATACGTTGAACTACCATACAATGAAAGTATAGACAAATGGAGACTAAGGATACAGCAAAGGAACGACTAGAGCAGGTAGAAGCAGTGCTCGATGAGTACGAGGGAAAATTAGGAATAGGCAGCTACCCTGAAGACTTCCATGACCAATCTGTAAAAAAGTATATGTCTATGCCAAGACAACAAATGGAGAAGCTAACTGTTGAGGAGTGCGCGGAAGCAGCCCTTCTTCTCGGAGGCTTTTCCTTTTATCTACAAAGATCCTATAATAGAGAAATAGCTAGGGTTAATTGGGCGACCTCTAATCTGAAGAAAATGATCTCAGGAAGAGAACAACAATACAGTGGGTCGTGGGATAGTCAGTACTATCAAGCTATTAAAGAAGATGGGTATGCAACCAAGCTAGATAACATTAAAACATATGCTCAACAGAGGGCTGATAGACTAACCTACTTGGCTACCTCTGTAAAAAACCTAAGCGACCTATATATTAACCTTCAGAGATCGAAAATAAATAGACATGGATAAACAACAGCTAAAAGATCTACTTAAACAATTCAGTCAGGAAGAGATTCGTGATGCTTTGGGTGATGAAAAGAAGAATAAGAATAGACGTCGTGGAAAAGGCAAGAGAAAAAAGTCTAATAACAATAAAAGACCTCAAGACAATTTTGAAAATAAGTTTGATGATATTATATCTACTATCAGGCTTAGTCCAGAGGAAGAAAAAGAGCTAAAGGAGGCCGAGAAGGCAGACAGTGGATCAGAAATAAATCCGAACAGAGGGAAGCGTGGATCAGCAGAAAAAAAACCGATTCGCTGTTCATCATGTGGAAGAGACTATAAAATGTTTCCATCCCAAATCTTTAACAGAGAACGATGGAAGTGTAATCGTTGTATAACAGGCGGCCAATAATATGTTAAATGATCTACCAGCAGAAAGAGCAATCCTAGCAGGAATATTTCGCTATGGGGCAGAGGCTTATTACGATGTTTCAGATATTGTTAGCGAATCTTCTTTCACTGACGAATCCAATATCGTTCTTTTCTCATGCATGAAGCATGTCTTAGAAGCTGATGACAGCACCCCTATGGACGCACCTACCATGATGTCTGCAGCAAAAGAGCTCGGGTTTTCAGACTTCTTCAATACGCAAGAAGTACAGCACATGTCCTCTGTGATTAAATTCCCAGTACTTCTGGAGAATGTTCGTAGGTTTGCAGCCAAAATACGCAAGCTAGAAATAGCCAGAATGATGTATGATCAACTAGACCTAACTAAACAGAAATATCTTGATGTCAAGGGCGACGAGCCTATCGCAAAAATCCTAGGGATAGCTGAAGACGCAGTCATGGATGTCACCTCCGTTATTGCTGGAGAAGACGAGTCCCCAACAAAGATGTTTGATGATGTTGAGGCTCATTTAGACGAACTTGCAGAGGAATGTGTCGATCAGATAGGGGTTCCAACAGGCTTCCCAAGATATGACTTCGCTATTGGAGGAGGTCTTAGAAAAGGAACTGTCAATGTTATCGGAGCACGCCCAAAGACCGGCAAGACCCTACTGGCAGATAACATAGGTATACATATTGCAAAGAGCGGTATTCCAGTTTTAAATCTAGATACAGAAATGAGAAAAGAAGACCATCAACACAGGATGATGGCCATGCTTTCTGGAGTCCCTATAAACGATATTGAAACAGGAAAGTTTGCAGACGATCCGGCGACTAGAAAAAAGGTAACGGACGCTGCTAGAGAGATCAAAGATATACCATATTACTTCAAGACTATTGGAGGAGCTGCTTTTGAAGAGCAGGTGGCGGTCATGAGAAGATGGATTAGCAGGGTCGCAGGATTAAATGATAAGGGAAAGGCCAATGATTGCGTAATTATTTACGACTACCTTAAACTTATGGACTCAGCCGAGATTAAAGGAGATATGAAGGAATTCCAGATACTCGGTTTTATGATAACGGCCCTGCATAATCTGTCTCTTAAATATGAGGTTCCTATTCTGACATTCATCCAATTGAATAGAGACGGAATAACAAAAGAGAGCACAGACACAGCTTCCGGTTCTGACAGAATCATCTGGCTTTGCTCTAACTTTAGTATTTACAAACATAAGTCTGATGAAGAGATTGCTAAGGATGGCCCAGAAAATGGTAACAGGAAGCTGGTACCTCTTATAGCAAGACATGGAGAAGGCCTTGAGTCTGGAGACTATATTAACGTAGAGCTTACAGGAAAAATAGGTAAGGTAACTGAAGGTCAGACTGCCTTTGAGCTTGATAGCGGCGTTAGCGTCATGGAAGAAGGAGAGCTTTTTAATGGTTCAGAAGATGTCACATTCTAAAAAATATGATTACGCCAAAGTACGAACACTAGCTAAAATATCTGGCCAATATATAGATCAAATATATTCTTATTTTGGAATGACTATAGCGTACAGAAATGATATACTAATGAAGTCTGTCTGCCCCATACATGGAGGGGATAATCCAACAGCCCTCAACTTTTACCCCAATGGCGAATTTAAGGTGCACTATAAGTGTAGGACTCATCAGTGCGAGGAAATCTTTGGCAACGGGATGATTGACCTAGTGAGGGGGATTTTATCTAGGGTAAATAATGGTTGGGAAAAGGAGGGGGACAAAGAGGCGACCTTTAAAGAGTCTGTAGACTTCCTGCTTAAGTTTTTAAAGAAAGACTTCAACTCGCTAGAGTCTGACAATCACAATGTAGAGAAGCTACACTTTAATAACTTGGTGAATACTTTAAGTTCAGAAGCCGCCAAGAAAGGTGGTATCACCCAGAAAATATATAGAGATAAAGTAGAAGTTCCCTGTAAGTATTACTTAGATAGAGGGTTTTCTCAGAAGGTTCTTGAGGACTACGACGTAGGATATTGCGACACACGTAATAAGCCTATGTATCAGAGAGCCGTCGTCCCTATTTATGATAATGACCATGAATTTATAGTCGGATGTACAGGAAGAAGTATATTTGAAAAGTGTTCATCTTGTAACAACTATCACAGCCCTGAAGAAAAATGTCGTCATTTTCCCAAATGGATGCACAGCAAGGGCTTCCAAAAAGAGAAATGGCTGTATAATTATTGGGTAGCCAAGGATGAAATATCTAAAAGCGGAGTTGCGATTCTTGTCGAATCTCCGGGAAATGTTTGGAGACTTGCCGAAGCTGGAATACATAATGTGGTTGCTATATTTGGAACTGCATTTAATAATGACCAAAAGAATCTGTTAGACGAGTCTGGAGCATTGTCTCTTATTTGCCTTATGGATAATGATGACGCAGGCCAGAAGGCAGCTAAAAAAATAGAAGAGCAGTGTGGAAGGCTCTATAGATTATACTTCCCAAGTTTTGATGGGGCAGATATTGCAGAATTAAATGTGGATACTGTTACTTCAGATATTAAACCCTTTATTGAAAACGCTATGAATGTTTATAAGGAAATTTAGAATGACTAGAGAAGATGTCAAAAACTATGCTATTAGCTATCTATGGCACAAGGCAATTGCAGACCAAGAAAGAGCCAAATTATCTCTTGAGCTGCTAACAAACAACGCGGCTGGGATTGGAGATCACTCAACTGGTGACTTTCACCAAAATCTAGATGAGGCCCTAGATCTTCTTGTGGATGCCCTAGACCGTCTCGAAGTTTTGGCAGACACTTATCCAGAGCATAGAAGCTAAGAGGTTTCGCTCACACCTCATCCAGTAAGTTTTGACCCTTCTTACCTGCGAAGTGAACGAAACTACAAAAGGGTTATTTTTATTATAAACGAGGAGCAATCATGACTCAAATACTTGGGTTCGCTGGAAAAAAACAAAGCGGTAAAAACACTGCTTGTAATTACATTATCGCGCTCAAGCTGGCTGAACTTGGCATAAGCAAAAAGGCCAGACTCTCCAAAGGTGGAGAGGTTGAAATCACTGACATATTCGGAGAGACCGTGAACGGTGAAGAGTGGTTTAGTTTTACTAATAAAAATTTAAATGTAGACAAGTTATTTAATGATAGTCTGGGTAAGTTTGTAAAAATATATGGGCTTGCAGATACTTTAAAAGACTTATGTGTTAGTATTCTTGGACTAGAGTACTGCCAAGCATATGGAACAGATAAAGAAAAGAACTCCGAGACAGCTATTGAGTGGGGTCGCCTCCCACATCCTAATGAAAAAATCAAGTCGCAAAAGATGACAGCAAGAGAGGTTCTACAGTATGTCGGCACAGATATTTTTAGAAAGCTAGACCCTGATGTTTGGATCAATAGTCTATTCCGTAAAATCCAGAAGGATAAGCCGGAGGTGGCTCTTATCTGTGATGTTCGATTTAAGAATGAGATTTCTTGTCTTCAAAAAAAGGGTGGCTTCATCCTTGGGCTAACTAGAGACCCATACAGCAAAGCGGATGAGCACTCCAGCGAAAAAGAGATCGAAGAATGTTTCGCTCTGTGTGACTCGGTGATTGATAATAAAGACATGAGCATCAAGAAACAACTCAAAATGATCCACATCGCCATCAAGCACTTACCAAACGTAATTCCAATAATGGAGAAACAATGAGTATCCCGATTGTATATTTTAGAAGCAGCTCTTTTAATTCTCATAGGATGTGTCCTATGCAGTATTACCACGAATACACACTAGGTTGGCGTGGTAATTCGGGCAAGAAAGCAGACAAAGGAACTATCGTGCATAAGGTGCTTGAGCTGGCAGCGATGTGCAAGAAGTCGTTACAGGACGGTCACAAAACATTTAAAGACACCGAGATAGGTGAGATTGAAACATCCAACTACGACCCAGAGTACCTAGATGAGATTATAGATAAGGTCTACGAATACTACACCTCTAGGACTACGCACCACGACTGGAAACCACTTGACCTTAAGCACTGCCGTAAGTGGGTTTGGAAAATATTCAACGATGACGATGGACTGTTCGACCCTAAAAATAGACTTGTGGTAGACGCAGAGCCTCACTTTGACTTTGAGGTTGAAGAAGACTGGGCTAAATATAGCTACACACTAGATGATGGCTCAGTACTGGAGGGCAACCTTTCCTTAAAGGGGACTATTGACCTAATAACGGACGTAGGAGATGATACTTATGAGATCATTGACTGGAAGACAGGAAGACGCCTTGACTGGGCGACAGGGAAAGAGAAGACTCCTGCCAAGCTGCAGAACGACCCACAGCTTAGAATGTATCATTTGGCTGTAAAAAAAATGTATCCACACGTTAAGTCCTTTTTAATCACTATACATTTCATGAACGATGGAGGGCCTTTTACTTTACATTTTCAAGATAGCGACATTGAAGAAACTATGAAGATGATAAAGGCTAAGTTTGAAGTTATAAAAGAGACAACTCGCCCACAGCAAATAAAAAGCTGGAAGTGTAGTAAGTTATGCGCGGCAGGAAAAAGTACCTATGAAGATACTCATGTCGAGCCTTTATATAATATGTTTGGCGCACCCCTCACAAAGTGCGAACAAACAATGGCTATGATTAAAGAAAACGGAATAGAGTGGGTGACTGGGAATTGTACAGCACCAGACCACACCATTGGGAAGTATCAGGCCCCGGGAGAAGTATGACTATAGAATTGCCATTTGATAAAGAAATGATAGCTAGGGCCAAACAAAAGGCTGCATCTCTTGGCTATATTAATAATTCAATCCTTAAAGGTGCAGGAAACCTTGCTGGATATCTAGGAGAAGAAGCTCTCGCTCCTTATGTCGGGGCTGAAATAGTGAGCAACAATAGAGGTCTAGACAAGTACAATCATGATCTTCTGGTTCAGACTCAGCACGTTATAGAAGAGACTCAGAGAATAGAGGTCAAAACAAAGCGGCGTACTGTTGCACCAAGGCCGAACTATGACGTTTCTGTTGCAGAAACAAGCTCTCATCAAAGACCTGATATTTACGCCTTTATTAGTCTAGAGTTTAACAGAGTGACAAAGGCTCACCCAAAACAATATTATGGCCTAAAAAAGGTCTGGCTTTGCGGCTTTATGCCAGCGAATGAGTTTTGGGAAAGATCCGAACTTTGGGAAAAAGGGAAAATTGATAAAAGTAATAACTTCAAAACGCATGTTAACATGTATAATTTAGCTGTAAGAGATTTATACACAAACATATCCGAGGCCTTAGTATGAAATACGTACCGTTACATGTCCATAGCGAATATTCACTTTTAGATGGCCTGTCCCAAACAAAGCACATTGCAAAAAGACTAGAAGAGATAGAGGTAGACGCCTGCGCACTGACAGATCACGGAACTGTAAGCGGAGCAATCGACTTTCATAAAACCATATCAAAGGGATTCAAGCCCATTCTGGGGTGTGAGTTCTATATCAGCAACAGAGAAGCCACGGTAAAAGAACCTGACAATTCAAAACTGGCTCATCAGGTCGTCTTAGCAAAAAATTTGGAGGGCTGGAAGAACCTACTTTCGATGGTTTCCATTTCAAACAAAGTAGAACACTTCTATCATAAGCCTAGGGTTGGCACCGACTATTTCATGGAGCTTGCATCAAAAGCTAATGGCTCTCTGGTTTCATTTAGTGGACATCTAGGATCTAGGCTGGCAACTGCAGTGATGGACAACCCCAACTGGCAAAGCGATGGTATACGAGAAGCAGAGAGGCTGCAAGAAGCATTTGGAAAAGGTAACTTCTATATAGAAATCCAACTTATTGATTCTCTTATAAATCAAAAGGCTAAAGAAGTTGCAGAAAAGCTAAGAGAAATTTCTAAGCTGACCAAAATTCCTTGTGTGGCTACTCCAGACGCGCACTATTGCCGTCGTGAAGATGCTCATGACCAAAGGGTACTATTATGCACATCTCTGAGGAAAAGCATTGGTCAGGTACAGTCAGAATTGAAACAAGGGAAGTCTAAGTTCTTAGGGACTTTCTTTAATTCTAACAACTATCATATCCCTACCTATGACGATATGAGAGAGTTCCACACAGAAGAGGAACTTGAACGTACTATAGATATCTCTAATGCGTGTACCAACTATGATATTCTAGGGCCTCCCAACCCTCCAGTGTTTGACTGTCCAGATGGAATGTCTCCAAACAGTTACTTGAGGGAATTATGTAGGGTAGGCTGGGCAGATAAGATGGACCATGTTGCAAAGGGTTCTCTGTTTAGCGATTATGGAGATAGAGTTAATAAAGAAATTAAGATTTTTACAGAGACCAATCTCTCAAGTTATTTTCTAATTGTTAGAGATATCATACAATATGCTGAGTCGAGAGGATATCTTACAGGGCCCGGAAGGGGAAGCGCTGCAGGATGTATGGTTTCTTACTTAATGGATATAACAAAGATTGATCCGATGCGTCATGATTTGATTTTTGAAAGATTCTATAATGCTGGTCGTAATGCTGGAGGTAGAGTATCAATGCCCGATATTGATATTGATGTTCCTAAGCAGTCCAGAAACGATATTATAGATTACATTAAACAAAAGTATGGGGAGGATAACGTTGCCCAGATTGTAACTTTTCAAACCCTTAAAGGTAGAGCAGCTCTAAAGAGGGTAATGGCAGCAAGAGGAAACATTAGTTTCAGTGAGCAGAACGCTATCACATCACATATCTTAGATGAAGCAAAGATTTCTGACGAACTTCAAGACATGAAGGATGAACTAGGGACTGCGTCTGTTATCACATGGGCTCTTGAGAATAGAGAAGACAAGCTAAAGGAATGGTGTTACGTCGATGATGATGGAAATCTTCAGGGTAAGTTTGCAAAGATATTCGAGCAAGCTATCCGACTTGAAGACACAAAGATCATACAATCTAAGCATGCTGCTGGCGTTGTTGTGTCACCACAGCCAATATATGACGTATGTCCAATGGTCATCGATAAAGAAGGTAAGGGTCAGCTCGCTGGCTTTGAGGGGCCTTCGTGCGAAGATGCAGGATTGCTTAAGTTAGATGTATTGGGCATCAAGATGTTAGATAAGATTATGGAAATGCCGGGAATTATCAGGGATACATATAAAGTGCCGGTATAATATAGTGTCGGGGTTTCGCTCACACCTCATCCAGTAAGTTTAGCCCTTCTTGACTGCGAAGCGAGCGTGAACACAAAAGGGTTATTTTTTATTATAAACGAGGAACAAGATGATTAACAGAAGATGGATTATGGTATTTGACTTGGAGACAGACGGAGTAGATCCGTATAGCTGTAACCCAGTGGAGCTGGCGGCTGTCCCTGTTGACCCAAGAACATTAGAAATTAAAAAGGATCAAGCTTTTAGTGTTACTATTAAGCCCGATGGAATTGACGATGAAGAATATTTCACCAAGGCCCGACAAGACACTATAGCTTGGCACGCGAAAACAAGAGGCGTAGAGTCTGAAGATATCATCAAGGATTGGAAAAGTGGTCAGACAGAAAAGGTGGCTTGGAAAAACTTCATGTCGTATTGCGCTAAGTATGAAGTAGATAAGAGGCCGGGACAGTGGTACACAGAACCAATCCCTTCCGGTTATAACATTATAGGGTTCGACATGCCTATCCTAAAGAGACTTTCTGAAAAGTATAAAACTAAGATGCCTTTATCTACAGTTACGAAGATTGATATGATGGATATTTTATTCACTTGGTTTGAAAACTTGGACGAACCCAACGGTATGAAGCTAGATACCTTTCGAGATTTCTTTGGCCTTGAAGCAAGCGGCCAAGCTCACGAAGCATTATCTGATACTATTGACGAAGCAAAGCTAATGGTTAAGTTCTTAAAGTTTCAGAGAAAACAATCCAGTGTAAGTAAATTCAAAGGTGCCTTTAGCGAATGATTACTTTGGAATGCGGATGCCAGCTAGAACAAGATGAAGAAGGAAGAGTCATCTTCAATACTGATATCACTAAAATGAATCTAGAATGCCCAAAGGTATGGGACCTTCTATGTGAGGGAAATACTAAGGGTGTTTTTCAGTTAGAATCTCAACTAGGAAGATCTCTTTCGAAACAGGCTAAGCCAAGAAATATAGATGAGCTCTCAGACCTAATAGCTATTATGCGTCCGGGCTGTTTAGAAGCTGTTGTTAAGGGCAAGACCCTTACAATGCACTACATAGACAGAAAACATAAAGTAGATATTGTCGAGTACTTCCATGAGTCGCTTGAGCCTATACTCAAGAACACTTATGGTATCTTAGTCTTCCAAGAACAGGCCATTCTTATCACTCAGGAAATCGCTGGGTTTAATCTTCAAGAGGCAGACATTCTACGTAAAGCTATTGGTAAAAAGAAAGCCAGCGTTATGGCAGAAGTTAAAAAGTCATTCATAGAAAAGTCTGAGACCAATGGCATTGTAACTAGAGAAGAGGCCGAAGAGATATTTAGCTGGATTGAAAAGTCACAAAGGTATTCTTTTAATAAGTCTCACTCTGTAAGCTATGCATACAACTCATATATGACTGCGTATGCCAAAGCCCATTTCCCGCATGAGTTCTTTACTTCATACCTGAAGCATTCCGTCGGAAAACCAGACACATTTATTGAAGTTCAAGAGCTTGTTAACAATGCTAAAATAATGGGTATAAACACAATGCCTCCTAGTATAGCTCATATGAATGAGGAGTTTGAGCTTATAGAGCAGCACCCAAGATACGGGCTTACAAATGTAAAAGGTGTTGGGTCTTCTGTCTTTCGTAAAATGATTAACCACATGGATTCAGAAAATATTGATCCTAAGGAGTGTGATTGGTCGTGTTTCCTATTACTTGTTTCTCCAAAGGTAAACAAAAGAGCGTTTGAAAGTCTTATACTAGCTGGAGCATTTGATTGCTTTAAAATATCTAGGTCTAAAATGCAGCATCACTATGGAGTTGTAAAGGAATTTAGCAAGAGAGAAATATCTTGGCTGATAGATTATAAGGCAAATAATCCCAACAAAATAACTGAGGATTGCATACAGGCTATGATAGACGCCTCACAAGATAAAGATAAGAATAGGCCAATATTCAGAAAGGCACGAATGCCTATTATTGTGGATTTACTTAGAGCATACAATG
>Ga0114997_10001952_pt1 | contig 16831 bp, 17 predicted proteins | sample ArcticOcean_MG_C_2_FD_87045 | JGI IMG/M metagenome (GOLD analysis project Ga0114997, IMG submission 87045) | Marine microbial communities from western Arctic Ocean - ArcticOcean_MG_CB4_136 | ecosystem: Environmental > Aquatic > Marine > Oceanic | place: Arctic Ocean: Canada Basin | collected...
AAGTTTTCTACTTGGAATACTCATACGCAAGAACAAATCGTAAATAAATTAGGAGACTTTGATATTGCTTTATGCGAAGGCGGTGTATACGGTCCTATTATTTCCAATTATGTTTATGGTATAGGAAAATCGGCGATTGATATAGGAGACATATTGCCATTATACTTTGGTTTATGGACAAATAGTGATATGAAATCTAATAAAGACATTATTCAGTTGTATTTGAATGAATACTGGAAAAAACTATAAATACATAAATATACATTTAAAATTTTGTTAAAATGTATATTTAAAATGAGACCCTCTTCCTTTTGTTGTTTATCAACCTATACATGCCACCACGAATTATTTGGTTTATTATTAAGTTTATCAATATATCACCCTGGAGAAAAAATGCATTGTTTGGTGGACAGTAAAACAAAAAAAGCCATCGATGAATCAACACCAAAGATACAATTAGATATAGTATGGCATGTAAAATTAGACAAATATTCGGGTATGAACCGCAGAGAAATGGAACAAAAAGGCATTTGGTCTGATTTCCAAATGATGAAAGCCGAAGTAATAGATTTGGCATTACAAACAGACTCAGATACATTATTTTTAGATGCTGATATGATTGTATTAGACACGATAGATGATATAGATAAATCAAAACAACTTGGTTTATCACCCCATTATATTAAGAAGAGAGATACTGATTTATATGGGTATTATAATGGGGGTATGTTATGGACCAATCAAAAAACACTCAAGGATGATTGGATTCAATTTACAAAAACATCTAGATATTTCGATCAAGCTTCAATAGAGGACTTAGCAAACAAGTATTCTTTTTTCACATTTGGAGAGAATTATAATTTTAGTTGGTGGCGTGTTGCACAATCGGATATTCCGCCCCAGGCAATAATATCAAATATATCAGTTAAAAATAATAAGTTGCATTATAAAAATAAGCCATTGAAGATAGTTCATACGCATTTTCACGATAAAACGGGAACTGTTGGTAAATTTAATCAACTTATGGTTAATTTATTAACGCAAATTAAAGATTATAAATCATTAATGATAATTTCAAGAATGGTTGATAAAAAATGGATAATACAACTTCCTAGGCAACCTATGGGCGGTAAATGGGTTCATAATAATGATAGTTTTAGAGAGTTAGTTATTTTATTGAAAAATAAGGATGTTGACATTGAATTAAGTAAAAATAGTGGTCATGTTTGGATAAAACCTAATATTTTGTTATATGATAGACCTACTTTGTATTGGTCCGACGCATTGAATAATCCAAGTTTAGTCATGTTAGGAAATGGTAGTATGAAAGAAGAAGGTACAATTTTAAAACAAAAGGGGTTAACTGTTAAACCTTGGATATTTTGGCCAAGAAGACCCATGATATTAGAAAAGGTATTGAAAGAGAATAAAATTCTTGGTTATGATGAACGAAAATCCACAACTGTTTTTATAGGGAATTATGAAAATAATGTGCAACAAGAATACCGTAAAACAAAACATGATTGGAAATCTGTATTAGATGAATATCATTGTACAGCAGGACATAAACATAAATTCACGCAAGAAGAATATTTGATGAAATTACGAGGGAGCAAATACGGTTTATGTTTGAGAGGATTTGGAAGTAAATGTCATAGAGAAGTGGAATTAATGGCTTTTGGTACAGTTCCCATTGTAACACCAGAAGTATCAATTAAGGATTATATGGATCCTCCTGTTGAAAATGTACATTATTTGCGAGTGAATAGTCCAGAAGAATTAAAAGAGAAGGTATCTAATATTTCTGGAGAGAAGTGGAAGAAAATGTCGAAAGCGTGTTATGAATGGTATCAGAGAAACGTTCATAGTGATAATTGTTGGGAAAACATGGTTTCAACAATTTTAACTTAAATGAATTATAATAAGATAAAATATAATGACCCATTATGATAAAAAATATTTTGATTGGCAAAAACAAGTAGGAGTTATTGGGGGATATTTGAATAAATTTAAATTTGAGTCACACGTCAAAGATACAGATGTTTTAATGGATTTTGGTTGCGGAGGCGGTTATTTATTAAATAATTTTAACAATGCAAAAAAGATTGGATTTGAAATAAATAAATCAGCGTGGGATGAGTGTAAGAAGCATGGGATAGATGTATATGATAAATTTGAAGATATAGAAGATAATTCTATTGATGCAATAATTTCAAATCATGCGATGGAGCATGTGCCTTTGCCTTTGAATACTTTAAATGATTTATACAAAAAATTAAAGATAGGTGGAAAGATAGTGATAGTGATACCTTGTGAACAACCTTCGGAAGGACAGTTTTATTACAAAGCAGGTGATATAAATCAACATTTACACACATGGTGTCCAATGGCATTCGGAAATTTAGTTACATTAGCTGGGTTTAAGGTTATCGAATGTAAACCTTTTCAACATCAGTGGTGTCCAGATTTTAAACAAAATTGGAATAAGCCAAATTTTCATGAAAGATGCCGTGAACACGCTATTAAAAATAAAAATATACAAATTAAATTAATAGCTACAAAGTAAATTAAACACATTCTATTAATATTAATATAATGTGTGGTATTATAGTATCCGATTTATCAATACCTAGAACGGCATATAAGTTTATAGAAAAACGTGGTCCAGATAATACCAATGAAGTACGATACAATGATATTAATTTTGTCCATTTTTTATTACATTTGACAGGTGAAAAAAGAATACAACCTATTATAGACAATAATATAGCGTGTATATTTAATGGAGAGATTTATAACTATAAAGAAATTTTCGCAGAAGCAAAATCAGACGTTGATAGCATTTTACATATTTATAAAGAAAAAGGTGTAAAAGGTTTAAGGGATTTAGATGGTGAATTTGTAATAGTGTTATTTGATTTTAATAGAAATGAGATTATAATTTCTAGTGATATTTTTCACACAAAACCGTTATTCTATAACTTAAATGAAAATATTGTAATATCAAGTTATGAGAGTGCGTGTCAAATTATCAAAAAGAATACATATACGAGTATTAATCCAAACGAAATTTTAGTTTTTAATTTATTTACACGTGAGTTAAAGAATAAATTAGTGTTTCATGAATTCGATTTAGAGCAAAAAAAGAAGAATTATGATGATTATATAACTGCGTTTGAAAAAGCAGTTATCAAACGATACCCAGAATATAATAAACCATTAGTGACATTAAGTAGTGGTTTAGATAGTGGTGCTATAGCGTGTTGTTTGAATAAGTTTAATAAATCAAGTTTATTTGTGAGTATTCCTAAGAATGAAAACATGCAAACACTAAAAAGTAGGAAAGTGATATTAAAAGACAATCATAAATTTATTAATCTATCAAATGAAGAAAAAACTTATTATTTTAGTTATTTGGATAATAATTGCGAACCTTGTATATGGGATTGGAGATACCATATAAGATTGAACCATTATGATAATGCATTTAAAATGGGTTCTATGTTGGGAAAAAGTAAAATAATTACCACAACAAAACAAAATGAGCCAAATATTAGGGTTCTTTTTTCCGGAATAGGTGCGGATGAAGTGATGGCTCATAATTCTTATTACAGTTGTGGTTGGGGAAATGTAGATGTTTTTCCTAGTAATCTGGAAGAAGTTTTTCCTTGGGTAAATTTCTACGGGGGAACGATGGATAATTATTTACGAGGTGATGAGTATATAGGAGGTTGTTTTGGATATGAAACACGTTATCCATTTTGTGATAAAGAAGTAGTTCAAGAATTTTTATGGTTAAAACATGAACTGAAAAATAATTATAACGGTTCAAATTACAAGCCTGCTTTATTGTATTATTTAACCAAAGAAAATTTTCCCTATTGTAATAGAAAATTAGGCTTTAATGTTTGATCTATAATTATTAATATAAATATAAATCATAGTTAAAATATATATAATGTCAAACCAAATGTTAAATTGTTTGGAGAGTAAAAATATACCTATATTTAATTTAAAGCATGACACAAGTAATGTTGATTTAATAACAATTAGAAATGTATTAAAACAAAATGGAATAGTAGTTTTAAAAAATTATTATTCAAAGGAAGAAGTAGTAAGTATGAAAGAAGAAATAAAAAAATTTGATGAAAAGTTTGTCAAAACAAAAAATGTTGAAAATTGCTCAGGTGATTTCAGATTATTTCATGTTGAAAGGTACTCTGCTTTATTACAAAGATTGGTTTCTAATAATGATTTATTTAATAAAATTGCGTCATTTTATAAAGATCCAAGGCATTTTAATAAAAAATTATTATTAAATAAATTAGTATATGATGCAGAGAATATAACCAGCAGTGGCGGTGGATGGCACAGAGATAATCATCATTGTCAATTTAAAACATTGGTTTATATGTCTGACGTAGAGTTAGGAAATGGTAATTTTCAGTTTATAGTAAATTCAACAATTAAAGATATTGGTATACCTCCTCATTGGAGTTATAATGACACGAGATATGCGGATGAAACTATAGATGATTTATTGAGAGATAATACCAATGATTGTAAATTATATGATATCATAGGTGAAGCTGGTACAGTAGTATTTTTTGATGCAACGAATATACATCGTGGTAAAGTAATAGAAAAAGGTGAGCGTGTTGCTTTAACACAGTATTATTTTACTTAATCAATTTGATAGCGCTATCTATATAAAGTTTAAATTTACGTATTTGATCATTATACACTATTTGAGCATCGACACTATTTTCTTTAACCCATAAAACATTTTTATTATGCCCTGCTATATTTAATTGTAACACTTCATTTTTACTTTCTTTTATAAAATCTTCAAAAGAACATTTGTAATTTAATTTTTCGTAAAAATGTTTCATTAACTTTTTAAAAGTATAAATGCTGGATATATTTTGGATATTTTTTTCCTCACACTTATATTTTTTTTGTAGTAGAAAAGCATTATTTAGTTGGGTATCAAAGTTGTTATAATTATATAATGTGTATCCATTTTGTGGTAGATTATCTAATCCTCCACCTTTTAAATTATCTTTCACAAATAAATAACAACCACAACATATAGCTTCATGTATGGCTCTACAACCACCTTCGTTTTCCGCACCATGTATAAAAATTTTTGAATTGTTTTCAAGTATAGCAATTTCTTCAAAATCTAGTCCAAATGTTAATTGATTTGTTTTAATATTATCGGCGTTTATAATTAAAATATTTTTTTTAATATTACTGTTTAAGGAGTTATATTTGTTATAAAAATTATTTACTAGTTGTTTTTGATGATGATGATAATAAACAAGAAATACAATTTTTTTTCCTTTTTCTGCAAATGGTATTAATTTATTTAAGGTTTCAAAAGGAAATTTATAACTAGTTATTTGTGAATTATAAAAAATATCAATGGGTTTATCGTCAGGTTCTTTCGATATAAAATCTTTATCAATATTATACTTTTCGAATAAGAGATATAATTTATTTATTTTATCCTCTTTTTTAAAATAAAACGCTTTATCAATAAGTACATGTGTAGCCATAGGAATATCTGTATTAGGATTCGAATAATTATATTTTGGCATCATATATAAATCTATTGCGGGGTGTCTAGGTACAGAAATATTGAATTGAACATGTTGAATAAAATAAAAATATGGTTTTAAATATTGAAAATGTTGTAAAAAAGTTTTTATTTCATTGTGAGTAAATATTAGAATTCCTTTGCCAGTTTTGCTTGATGGATTTTTTATAATAAATGTCATTATAGATAAAATTAAATTCTTTGTTTAATTTAATTTTATCTTATTAAACTTATACAACCCACCAAAATTCTTCCCCTTCGGCACAACCATATTTTTCTCCTTTATATATAGTATTTGTTATATTGTGTTTTTTTCTAAAACTTTCTACAGCTGTTCTACATCCTTTATAACGACCATCGTCTATAAGAACTATTCCTCCTTTTTTAACATTGAAATATAAATTTTCAAGAACAAATAATACTGGGTCATGCCAATCAACATCTATTCTTAAAAAATCAATATCTTTTAATCTTTCAATATTTTTTGGAATGGTATCTTCAACCCAACCTTTAATAATATTTAAATTTTTCATAGGAGCGTTTATCATATTAAATGATTGTATAACACTTTTTTCATTACCATATGGTGCTGTAACACCTTCCCATGATTTTAAATGTTGTTCATCATTTGATGATATTTTCGGCATACCTCTCCAAGCATCTAATGCATAAATTTTTGCATTTGGATTATTTAAAGCAACAAGTGCACATACTCCTCCTTTTGCAACACCACATTCGACATATTTATCAATGTTTTTTGTTTTTTGTAAAATAAAAGAAGCGTGTAAAGGATGTGTCATAGCTCTATGTCGCGAACCAGCACGATTAAGAATTATATTCATTGCTCTAATAATATTATCATTTAAATTACTCATTATTATTAGTAAGGATTATTTATATTTATATCTATGTTCGCGAAATAATATAAATGTTTATATGAATATTATTTATATGCTACCATTTTCAAAACCTTATTATAATAAACAATGTTTGGAAGATATAGAAAACGCTTCTATAAATAACATCTCTTATATTGACAAATGTGAAACGTTTCTCACGAATAAATATAAATTTCCCCATTGTATATTAACTACATCTTGTACACACGCATTAGAAATGATGGCGATGATATTAGATATTGGCATTGGTGATGAAGTATTAATTCCGTCATATACATTTGTTAGTACAGCAAACGCATTTGTTAAATTTGGTGCTAGTATTAAATGTGTTGATTCATGTAAGGATAATCCAAACATAGATCCAGATAAAATAGAAAAAGCAATAACAAAAAAGACAAAAGCATTGGTAATAGTTCATTATGCTGGTTCAGCTTGTGACATGGATAAAATATCTTTCATTTGTAAAAAACATAATATTATTTTATTAGAGGATGCTGCCCAAGCAATTAATTCATATTACAAGGGAAAAGCTTTGGGAACATTTGGATTATTATCGGCATTTTCATTTCATTCTACAAAAAATGTTAATTGTGGAGAAGGCGGATTATTGGTCGTCAATGATACAAGTTTGATAGGTAAAGCGCGTGTAATATATGAGAAAGGTACAAATAGATATGAATTTACGAATGGAACCATAAATAAATATGAATGGATAGCCAAAGGTTCCTCTTATCCTTTATCTAACATTAATGCGGCTTATTTACATTCGCAATTACTAGATATAGATGCAATTATAAATGAAAGAAAACAATTATGGGATTATTATAAAAAGAATCTACAGAATATAGAAAATAAAAAAATTTGCAAATTATCTAACAATCGTGGCAATTATCATATATTTTATATGGTATTTGAAAATAGATTTGATTTAATAAAAATAAAAAAATTTCTTAAAAAAAATAGAATAACTTCCAACACACATTATGTACCATTACATAAGAGCAGTTATTACACAAATAATTTTGACGATATTATATTGCCAAATTCAAAAAGATTCGGTGATAACTTATTACGTTTACCATTATATAATGGTCTTAAAATAGAGGATGCTAAAATAATATGTAATCTAATTAATAACTATTTTATGTTTAATATCGAATCTGTATATCATAAGGAAATAAATAACCAACAAATGAAAGATATAATAGAATTAAAGTCTCAATTCTGGTTATATAATTATGATTCCCAAATAAGTTGGATAAAAAAAAATGTTAAACCCCATGATTTGCATATTTTAATATATATAGACTCACAATTAATAGGATATGGTTTAATACTGAAAAGAAATTGTAATATCGTTGACAGTATAATAATAAATGAAAAATATAGGGAAATGGGTTATGGTGGTTATTTAATTAATTTCATAAATAACAAAATAAAAGCCAATGGTTTTTTGCTATGTGAAAAACACAATATTTTATATTATAACAAATATGGTTGGGAACAAGATGTCAATATTAAAATTTTCAATAAAAAAGTAGAAAACAACCTTTATATGATGAAATATAAGCTAAAAATTAATGATATATTGTATTGATTTAAATATTGCAGCTTTAATATTTTTATATGGAAAATTATAAAAATGTATTAATAACTGGTGGTTGTGGTTTTATAGGGTCTAATTTTATAAATTTTATATTTGAAAAATATGAAATTAATTTAATAAATATAGATAAATTAAATTATTGTGGAAATATAAAAAATATAAAAAAGGATATACGTAAAAGCGAAAGATATTTTTTTTATAACATTTGTTTATCTAATCAACATGATATATTAAACATATTAGTTAAACATGATATAGATTTAATAGTTCATTTTGCGGCTCAACGCATGTTACAACTTCATTCACAAATACAACGACTTTTATCAAAGATAATATACTGAGTTCATATTCTTTGTTTGAGGCAGCCAAACTTTATAAAAAACTGAAATTGTTTATTAATATATCCACTGATGAAGTATATGGAGAAAGTTCTTTAAATGGGATCAATAAAAAAACCGAACTGGATTTATTAAATCCAACAAATCCTTATGCAGCAACAAAGGCCAGTGTTGAAATGTTAGCAAAATCATATGCTTATTCTTATGATGTTCCTATTATAACTACACGGTGTAATAATGTATATGGTTTGAATCAATATCATGAAAAAGTAATACCCAAATTTATTTCACAATTAAAAAATAATGAAAAATTAACAATTGAAGGGACAGGTAATAATAAACGCACGTTTATACACACAATCGATGTATGTCGTGCACTACTTAAAATTATTGAACAGGGAAATATTAATGAGATTTATAATATAGGTTCTGAATATGAATTAAGTATTCTTGAATTAGCAAAGTTATTAATAAAAAAAATAAAGAAAACCGACAATTACGATCAATATATAACGTATATTGAAGATCGTTTATACAATGATACAAGATACTTAATAGATTATAGTAAGTTAGTAAAATTAGGATGGCAAATAGAGTGTGATTTTGATGAAAACATAGATATTATTATTAATAATATTTAAATATATAAACATATAAATTACAAATGTATAGCAAAGACGATATTTTTAATAGTATTCATTATAAGAAAAGTTTAATGATATCTCTTGATACGCATAAAAATATGATAGGAAACGATAAAAAATCAGCCAAAACTTGGTCTCATTATAATCACCATTTAGTAACGTGTTTAAAAATGATGAATCCACAATTAAAAAATTATTTAGAAATAGGTTCTTTTTTTGGATATTCTTTTTGCACCATATTAAATTCAGGAAATTATGAAAATCATAATTTCGTTTCTGTTGAAGCGGATATATTTCCTTGTGAAGATATGGAAATACCAAATATAGACAAAGAGGTTAGAGAAAAACAGAAATATAAAGAACAAAACCTCTCTCGTCCCATAGATATTCTTAAGGCAAATTCCGAAAAATTTAATAAAAATTCGAATGTAACAATTATAAAAGGCTATTCAAATGACAAAAAAATTATTGATAAAGTAAAAAATGTTCTTGATAAAATAGATATATTATATATTGATGGAGACCATACATATGAAGGTGTAGCTGCTGATTTTATTAATTATTTTCCTATGGTTAGTAAAAATGGATTTATAGTTTTTGATGATTATTTACCTTATACACGAGATAGTCATAAATCAATAAATGATATTGTTGAAAAATATAAGGATCAATTAAATGTAATTGGTTGTTTGGAAGATAAAATACGATGTAATAATTACAAAACATCGCAGTATATAATTGATCGGAAAATACCTTTTCTAGGAGCAGATATAAATAAAACATATAATATGTCTTTTATAGTTCAAAAAATTAAATAGATTTTATAACCACTTTATCATTTTTCTTTTCAACTTTAAATATATTTTCATAATTTTTAATATATTTATCATCTAAATTAACTAAATGCACACTATCAAAATATTTGAGAGAAAGTTCTAATATATATGGCGTTGGTTGAATAATGTTACAATCGAATGTTAAGTCTGTGGTATCAACCAAGCTACATAACGTAGCATCAATATAATTGTTTTTGTGCAACCAAATTAATATTTTCATTTCTTGTTTATAATCATGACAAGTAATATTGATGATATTTTTTGTATCTTTCTTGGTAAATATCTTATTAGTATATTGATGACTATCATTAATATTATTTAATGAATAACCAAATAAGAATGGTTTTCGATTCTGCATCAAAACATGCATCATGGACAGATGTCCAATTCTTGGTAAAGCGTTGAATAATACTGGAGAGTGAATAGACACTAGATACTGATTCATAATATTCCAATTATTAGTTTGTGGGGATATATCTTTTATTTTACTATTTACCAGTGCATTTTTCCATTTTTTTAAATGTGTATTTTTAATTAGTGAAAAACTTTGTTCGCCATATTTGTTAATAATATCCTGAATAGTCTTATCTTTATATACCCACACATGATTACAAAAAATATATTGTCCATACTTTGTACCATTATTGTTATTTGGTAATTGGAAGTTGTGTCTTATAGGATGAAATGTATCAATAATTGGAGAGATATTTATCTGATTATAACCTTTACTTCCTAAACAAATAATATTCATTTATAATAAAATATTAGAAATTCTGTTTAAATATTAGACAAGATGTTATACATATGAAAAATATATGTATAATAACAGGTTCAAGGGCGGAATATGGTCTTTTGAAAGGGTTAATGAAGGAGATTAAAAATAACGCTATTTTAAATTTGCTATTGTTTGTAACAGGAACACATTTGGAAGGAAAATATGGAAATACTGTAAAAGAGATAGAATTGGATCATTTTATAATTAATGAAAAAATATACATGGACTTATGTGGTGACTCTCCAAAAGAAATTCTTATTAGCATGTCTAATGAGATGAAAACAATGGCAGAGGTATTTACAAAATATAATATAGATATGCTTATTATTTTGGGTGACAGATATGAAATATTAGTAGCTGCACAAGTAGCATTGATATATAACATTCCCATAGCTCACTTATGCGGGGGTGATGTTACAGAAGGTGCGTATGATGATGCAATTAGAAATTCAATATCAAAAATGGCAAAATATCATTTTGTTACTTGTGAATCATCGAAAACTAATCTTATAAATATGAATATCCAAAACGACAAAATATTTTTAGTAGGAAATCCCGGTCTATATGATATTTTGAATTTTGATTCTGATACTGAAAGTTCATTTTTAAATAAGATGAACTTAGTTAAAAGAGATAAAAATATATTGGTAGTCTATCACTCAGAAACTTTATTATCACAAGATCAAAATAAAAACAACATTGAACTTTTAATTTCGGCTTTTAAAAAAATTACCAATTTTAAAAGAACAAATATTATTTTTATAGAGACAAATGCTGATAACTATAATAGTTACATTTCAAAAGCTATATGTAAATTTAAAGATGGCAATGATAATGTTTATTCATTTACATCCGTAGAAAGAAATGATTATTTTAATCTCATTTACTATAGTGATCTTTTTGTAGGAAATTCATCAAGTGGGATTTATGAAGTGCCTTTATTTAAAAAATTTACATTAAATATAGGAAAAAGACAAGGTGGTAGAGCGTGTGGTAAAAGCGTAAAACATCTAAATTATTGTCGAGATCAAATTATTAATGAAATCGAAAATGTCCTAGAGAATAATGTAGAAATAAATTTTATGGAAAATTATCCATATATAATAAGAGATTCATCGAAAGAAATTGTAAATATAATAAATAATGACTTTATTAATAATAATATGAAAAGAATTGCTATAATTGGAGGAGGAGGACATTCAAGAGTTATAATTGATGCTTTGTGTGAATTATCAAAAAAAAATCATATGAAACTTATAGGATTTTATGATGATAATATTAATTGTGAAGAGTATAGGAGTATAAAAAGATTAGGTAAAATAAATGATATTAATAGCAATCATGAAGTATATTATATCTGTGGAATAGGAAATCTAAAAACAAGAAGGTCAATAATAGATAAATTAAGTAATATTAATTGGATCAATGTTATTCATCCTTCTTCAATAATATCAGATACAGTAAAATTAGGAAAAGGTATATTTATTAATGCTGGAACCATAATAAATTCAAAAGCATATATAAAAGATCATTGTATAATTAATACTAATTCTGTAATAGAACATGATGTTTCTATGGGAGTAAATTGTCATATTGCACCTTCAGTAACAATTTGTGGACATGTGACTATTAAAGACGAAACTTTTATAGGGGTTGGAACAAAAATAATAAATAAAAATAAGAGAGGATTTATAAATATTGGTACTAATAATTTTTTAAATGCAGGTAGTCTAATTCTTCATTCTACAGATGATAATATGAAAATAAAAGGAATATATTAATCCTAGATAATAAGATTTAAATAGTAGTTGGTAATTTTTATAAGATGGTATATATAATAGCTGAAGCAGGTGTAAATCACAATGGTTCATTAGAATTAGCATATCAATTAATAGATATAGCTGTAAAATCAAAAGCAGATGCTATCAAATTTCAAACTTTTAATAGTAATAAATTAGTATCAGGAAAAGCAGAAAAAGCTGAGTATCAAAAGGAAACGACTGGAAAAAATGAAACACAACTTGAAATGTTAAAAAAATTAGAATTATCTTATGACAATTTTAGATTAATATCAAAAAAATGTAAAGAAGTAGGAATTGAATTTATATCGACACCGTTTGATTTAGATAGTGTAGATTTTTTAGATTCTTTGGGTGTTACCACATTTAAAGTGGGTTCGGGTGATTTAACAAATTTTTTACTATTAAAAAAAATAGCAGAAAAAAATAAGAAAATCATTTTATCAACAGGTATGAGTTCTATGGATGAAGTTAAAAAAAGTGTTAATTTTATAAAAAAACATAGTTCAAATGAATTAGTTGTTTTACATTGTGTTTCTTGTTATCCTACAAATAAAGAAGATTTAAATTTAAATTGTATAAAAACGATGAAAAATGAATTGAATATTCCTATTGGATTTTCAGATCATACCAAAAATGAAGTAGCATCATTATATTCCGTCTGCGCGGGTGCAACATATATTGAAAAACATTTTACAATTAATAAAAATATGGAAGGACCAGATCATCGATCATCTTTAAATCCAGAAGAACTAAATAATTTTGTTGAAAAAATAAGAGAATGTGAAATAATGTTAGGCAATGGTGATAAAAAAAGCACTGAGAATGAAGAGAAAAATAAAAATGTAGTTAGGCGTTCTTTATTTTTTTCAAAAGACTTAAAAAAAGGCGATATTATTTGCGAGAAAGATCTAATAGCTTTAAGACCATATAACGGTATATGTGTCAGTAAATTTGGAGAGATATTAGGAAAAGAATTAATTCAAGATGTTAAAATGAATTCTTATGTAAAATCTATTTTATTTAAGCAATAAAGAAATTATTTTTAAATCTGTTTGGTCATCTAAATCATATCCTTCTTCTTTTTCCATGATATATTTTATAAATACTTCTTCATTAGAATTATACTTATGCAAATTATAAACGTAGTAAGCACCATTATAAATATAGATAGTTTTGTGTGATTGTCTATTTTTAAAATGATTTTTTATTACTTGCGTATTATCTTCATAAATCATATAATAAGGAGTCTGTATAATCGGAGAAACTGACTTTATGTTTGTATAGTTGTTTTGTTTATGCAAATCAATAACATTATTAATTTGTTCCGATGTGCGAAATAATGATGATGGTTGTAAAATAATGAAATTTTTAATAGTATATCCTTTTTGTGTTAAAAACTCAATACAACTATTTACATATTCGTTACATGTTGATTTATCCGATGAAATACTACAATCTCTTAAATAATTAAATGTAACATCTTTTTCATGCAAGCAATATTTTCTATATAGTGTTAAGTATTCTGTAGAATCTGTTGAAAAAAAAATTTTATCTACATTGGACTTTATGACGGGCTCTAATGTATATCTAAAACATTCTTTTCCGTTTATTTTTAGAATGTTTTTATTTATAATCCCTTTTGACCCAGACCTGGCAGGAATTATACCTAAGTAATTAATTATCATTTTATCTATTATTTGTTATAGTTATTTATTATGTTTTTAATTTTATTAATATTTTTAACTGCGAGTTCATTAGTTATTGTTGGATCACATTTTAGCATTAACGCTGTTTCAAATAATTTCTGTGCATTTTTAAATTCATATTCTGGTTTATAATCCAATAATGCTATTTCTTTATAAATTTCACTACAAGAACCTACCTGACAAAATATATTTTCATCATTAATTTTTTTAATAATTTCATTTCTTGAAATAGTAAATTTTTCTGGTTCTACAAAAAAATAGTATTTATAATATGAATGATATATGTTTTTTGGTGGCAAGGTAATTCTAACACCACTAATATCTTTTAAATTTTCATTATAAATATTAGCAATCATTCTTCTATGCTTTACCCATTCATCCAATAAATTTAATGCTTCTATCCCTATAACCGCTTGGATTGGCATCATTCTCCAATTAGTTCCAATACGCGTATGTAACCATCTGAACCCCGGTGAATGTTCTTTATTAAATACAACATCAAAGTCTTTTCCATGATCTTTTAAAGACCAAGCTTTTTTAAATAGATGAGGACAGTTAGTAGTAATCATACCACCCTCGCCGCCAGTAGTGATAATTTTATCTTGACAAAAAGACCAGGCATTAATATCACCCCATGTACCTACTTTTTTATTATTGTATTTTGCTCCATGCGCTTGTGCAGAATCTTCTATAATATATATACCTTTATTCCTACAATAGCTTACAATTTCTGCTACATCGCAGGGCCATCCGGCAAGATGAACTAAAATTACCGCTTTAGTTTTTTCTGTAACAGCTTGTTTTATATTTTCTAATGTAATATTTTGACTATTCATATCAACATCAACAAAAACCGGTTTTATTCCATACCACGCGCAACAAGAAGCAGAAGCTAAAAACGTTCTGGGGGTGACAATAACTTCATCGTCCTTATTTAATCCTAATGTTTTAATACATAATTCCAACGCAACTGTCCCATTAAAAACAGCAACAGCATAATTACAGTTCAAATACTTAGCAAATTGTTTCTCAAATTTATTAACAACATCATTGTTCCATTGATTTAATTTTCCTGATTTTAAAACATTATTAACATCAGTACACATTTTATCTGTCATAAAAGGCCAACCTTCACTCATTAATGATATATTATATTTTGTAATTTTCTTTTTAGTTCTATTTTTGTTAATTTTAAAATTGTTATATCTTCATTTATATCCTCTATATATTTTTCAAATGAATTTGTACCCGATTGAATAATAAATTTGCTAGTAGGACTCATTTCTTTTAAAATTTCAAAAATATCCAATAATTTTATTTCATAGCAATATTTAGGATAATTTATTTTGTTATTATTGGTTAAAACTAAATCTAATATTTCCTTTGCTATATCATTTGGCATTATAAAATGTCTAACATAATTTTTATCATATAAAATAATCTCTTTATTATTCTTAATCGCTGTTTTCCATTTTTGCATGAAACTTCCATCTGAATTCCAAAAATTAACTCCTTGATACACTGAAAATCCATGACTTAATGTAATATGTTCACTACCTAATTTCGATATACCATATAATGAACTAGGATTATTAGCTTTATCAGTACTCATTGTTAACAGATTTGTAACTTTATATTTCTTACTATATTTACATAAATGCAATGTACCTAACATATTAGTTGTTATACAATCCTTTTGAAATAATTCACAATTGTCAATGTATTTTAATGCTGCTGTATGGATAACATAATCTATTGTATTGTCTTCAAAAACTTCTCTAATAAAATTTTCATTAGATATATCACCTTTGTATATTTTACAGTTATCATACAGAAAAAAATTTTCTTTGAATATTTTTTCACTATGTATCAAACAAATAATATTATTGAATTTTTCTCTATCTATGTGTTTTAAAATAAATCTGGATAAATAACCATTGGCACCAGTAATTAATATACTCATATATTTATATAAAATATATAAATTTTAAATTCTAATTAAACATATCTTCAATTAACTTATCCAACGTATCAAACTCTCTTTTCCATCCCAATTCTTTCTCTGCTTTACTCGCATCTCCTAATAATAAATCTACTTCACAAGGTCTGTAATATTTTGCATTAATAGTAACACGGATTATATCATTTTGATCAACTCCTACTTCTTTCAATCCTTCGCCCTCCCACTGAATGTTATATCCTCTAAAGGCAAATGCGCGTTCTTGCGATTCTCTTACTGTCTAAGTTTTGCCCGTTGCAAGTACATAATCATCTGGTTTATCTCTAGTAACAATTCTGCCAAATAAGAACCGTCTTTCCTGTAATACCAGTGATAAATGTTAATTATCACAAATTTTTCTTTAAGATTTGTCATATATATATATATAAAAGAAAGAAAGATTAAAAATCAACATCTTCCATATCAAAAGCATTAACATTCTTATTACCACTACTCAAACTGTAGTCTCCGACGCGCTTTTCGAAAAAGTTCGTTTTACCTTCTAATGAGATCATTTCCATAAAATCGAAAGGATTTGCTGTTTTGTAGATTTTATCAAATCCCAATTGCTGAACAATACGGTCTGCTACAAATTCGATATATTGCGACATGAGCTTAGCATTC
>Ga0114997_10001956_pt1 | contig 16819 bp, 14 predicted proteins | sample ArcticOcean_MG_C_2_FD_87045 | JGI IMG/M metagenome (GOLD analysis project Ga0114997, IMG submission 87045) | Marine microbial communities from western Arctic Ocean - ArcticOcean_MG_CB4_136 | ecosystem: Environmental > Aquatic > Marine > Oceanic | place: Arctic Ocean: Canada Basin | collected...
CTAATATGAATAATAAAAAATTAGTCTTTTCCGGAGTTCAGCCAACAGGAAATCTGCATTTAGGGAATTTTCTAGGAGCATTGAAAAATTTTGTAGCATTACAAAAAGAAATGGAGTGTATTTATTGCGTAGTCGATCTTCATGCAATTACAGTTTTTCAAAACCCTATTGAGTTAAAAAAAAATATTTTAGAAACTACAGCCGGGTTTTTGGCCTCGGGGTTAGATCCAAACAAAAGTATAATTTTTAATCAATCATCTGTAAGTGGTCACGCAGAATTAGCTTGGATTTTAAATTGTGTTTCAAGAATTGGTTGGCTAAATAGAATGACACAATTTAAAGAAAAGGCAGGTTCTGATAAAGAAAAAGCTAGCGCAGGTTTATATATTTATCCAAATTTAATGGCAGCAGACATTCTATTGTACAAATCTACCCATGTTCCAGTTGGAGCAGATCAAAAACAACATTTAGAACTTTCAAGAGATATTGCTCAAAAATTTAACAACGATTATAAATGCAAAGATTTCTTTCCATTACCAGAACCTCTTATTCAAAAAAGGATATCTAGAGTAATGAGTTTACGAGACGGAACAAAAAAAATGAGCAAATCAGAGGAGTCTAATTATTCTAGAATAGACTTAAAAGATTCTGCAGAAGAAATTATAAAAAAAATAAAAAAGGCAAAAACTGACTCTGCACCAATACCAGATAATGAAAAAGAATTAGTTAATCGACCAGAAGCTTTAAATTTATTAAATATTTACAGTGATATTACTGGCAGCTCATTACTCAAAGTTCTTGATGAAATGAGTGGTAAAGATTTTTCGCATGTTAAAAGCAAATTATCGGCAGCTTTAGTTGAAGTTATTTGTCCTGTTGGAAAAAAAATTCAAGAACTAATGAAAGATAAAGTCTATTTAGAAGGTATTTTAAAAAAAGGTAAGGAAAAGGCGTCGATTAAATCTGAGGAAAACCTTAAAAAGGTACGTGATATAGTTGGTTTTGTATAATATAAGTATCGATAATGATACAAGTCGAACAAACACCTAATCCCAATTCTTTAAAGTTTATATCAGAACAAACAATTTCTGCTGTAGGGACAGAAGAATTTCAAAAAAAAGATATCAAAAATATTAAAAATATTTTTGTAAAAGAATTACTTAGCTTAAATGGTGTTGAACTAATTTTGCTTGCAGATAGTTTCTTATCAGTTAAAAAAAATGATGAAGTTTCGTGGAAAATTTTAAAGCCAATGGTGATATCTCACATTAATGATTATTTTGAAAAAAACAATAAACCGATCTTAGAAAAAAATGACAACAAAGATATAATTGAAGACAACGAAGAAGAAGATACAATTAGCAAAATTAAAGATGTTTTAGATACAAAAATTAGGCCTGCAGTCGCTAGAGACGGAGGAGATATAAAATTTAGGTCATATGAAAATGGTGTAGTAAAAGTGGAGCTTCAAGGAAGTTGTTCAGGCTGTCCAAGTTCAGTAGTGACTCTTAAACAAGGTGTTCAAAATCTACTAAAACACTATGTTAAAGAAGTACAATCAGTCGAGGCAATTTAAATGAAAAAAAATTTAACTTATAGAGATCGGTTATTAGAGTTAGCAAAAATATATAAAATTTCTGAGATACAAAATTACATTAAAAGAAAGAAAATTTTAACTACTTCTCAATTAGAACATATTTTAAAAAAAAATAACATTACTATCCCCAATGAAATCAATGTAAGTTTTTATAAAAAAAATATCTCTAAACCAATTTCAAAAACTAGAGTCAATCTAAAAAACTCCTTTAACGATTTTTCAAAAAATTTTTTTAATTTATTAAGTAAAGCTTGGAAAAATGTAGGAAAGGTTTCATTAGGAATGTTGAACACCATGCCTAAGGTGATTAATATCTATAAAAGTGTTCTTATTAGTATCTTTGTTCCATTTTTTAGTAATCTTCATAATCAAAAAGTTGAAGTAAACAAAGTTAATAAGATTGTAACATTTGTAAGCGTAGCAATTCTAATTATAGCTGTAGGTAGTACAGGTTATACTGTACTAAAAACTTTTGACAAAAATAATTCATTGAACGTCAAAAAGACTGAGAACATTGAAAAAAAAGTTATTGATAATAAAAATAAGAATATCCAAGAATTAAAAAAAAAAGAACCTGAGAAAAAAGTATTAAAAAAAGAGAAAAAAGTAGTAAAGAAACCACTATTAGAAAAAAATGACAAAATCGTAGCAAAGCCTGAAAATAATAAAAAAAAACTCTCAAAAAAAGAAACTAATAAAGTTACGGGATTAGTTTTACCTGATTTAAATCTAAAAACCGAAACAGTTCTGAATTTATTTAAAGACGTAGATTATGACTTGAAAACTGTGAGATACCAAAAAAGAGTAAAACCAATATATTTTACTCAATTTCCCAAAGACTTAGATGAAATTAAAGATACTAAATTAAAAAAAGATACTTTCATAAAAATAGTTTTGCCTTTAGTAGTGGCAGAAAATGAAAAAATTTTAGATGATAGATTTAAACTTAAAAAGATTCTTTCTAGAAAAAATAATACCGACAAAGAAAAATTATGGCTAAGACAAAAATTGAGAGAGTACAAAGTCAAAAAATCGGACATGAAAGAACTAGAAAAAAGAATGGATATAATACCTGTTTCCGTTGCTTTAGCGCAGGCAGCAAAAGAAAGTGGTTGGGGAACTTCTAGATTTGCGCTCGAGGGTAATGCTATTTTTGGTCAATGGACTTGGACAGGACAAGGAATAGAACCTCTAGATAAAGGCAAGAATGAAAATCATAAAATTTTAAGATTTCCTATTTTAAGAGCATCAGTTAAAGCCTATAAAAATAATTTAAATACACACAAAGGTTATTCTCGATTTAGAGAAAAGAGAGAAAATTTAAGAAAAAAAAATAGACCTGTCACAGGCCTAGAATTAATATCATCGTTAGATAAGTATGCTCAAACTGGAATTGAATATGTTAGAACTCTAGAAAAAATAATAAAACAAAATAAATTAAATGAATACGAGACTGTAAAATTAACTAGCTCAGTTTCAAAAATCGAATATAAAATATAATCTTATTTTTCAGCCACCACAAATTGTATCCCAAACCATCTATAAAAACCCTCTACATCTCTCAATGAGCAATTAACTCTACCTCTTTCCGTGGTAAATTTACCCTGTAGTTTAATATTTATTGTAAAATCATTTAAGAAAATTATTTTAGAATTTCTCCATTGACCTTCTTCATTGGAAAAGCAGTTTATGTTCTTTAAATTGGAGTTCATTTTTTCAAATTCAACTATTATATTTGGCGGATTAGTTTTGTCATTTATATATTTTTCTTCTGGGATTATCTTTTTATATTTAAAAGGAAGTGTTTTTAACAAAGTTTTAAATCTTTTTATCTCACCATATTTTTCATTAATTGGAAATCTCGGAAGCTCAAATTTATCTTTTGTTAGATCTATAACGCCGGAATGTTGGCCAAAAGCGTATGTAAAGCCAAGCTCCCTTACTAAATTCTTAAATTCCAAACTATATTCTCCAAAGGGATATGAAAAAAAATTAGAGTTGTACCCTATTTCTTTTTTAAAAGTAGAAATTGATTTTAATAAATCTTCTTTTATTTGATTTAAGCTATAATCAATCAAATATTCATGTGTATGACTATGGTTTCCAATATGAACAAAATTTTCTTTTGAAATTTCTCTAATTTGCTCCCATGTCATGTAACCTTTTTTACCAACTTCCCTAGTACTTACAAAAAGTATAATTGGAATTTTGCGATCTTTTATTATTGGCCAAGCGTTTTCATAAAATGAAGAAAAGGCATCATCAATTGTTATCATCACTTTTCTCAAATTTGTTTGATCTATGAGATTTTGATTAAATTGATAAGGATTTATAAATTTAATTTTTTCTTCTTTTATTAAATTAAGCTGATTTTTGAAATTAGCTATTTTAGTATTAGTTGAAGGATATTTATTCTCTTCAAAACGATGATACATCAACACTATTATTCCATAATCCTCGATAAACTTCTCAGAAGTAGAAGAATTGTGTGGTATTGATAAAAATGAAAAAGAAAAAATTAAAACTATGATTGGTAATTTTTTAATAATTAATTTCACGGGTAATAATAATATATTAGGATTGAGAGTTGATAAAAAGTTTATTGTTGAAAAAATTCAAAATAATTCTAACATAAATGAAATACTTGTTAATAAAATTATGGATTTTTTAAAGAAAAATGAGACAAAAATAGATAAAAGTTTTTCAATTATTGTTAATCAAGGGCCAGGTAGCTTTTCTTCAATAAGAGTGTCTTTAGCCGTAGCAAAAGGAATCAAAATTTCCACAGGAGCTAGTTTATTTGGTTATAAAGACATACAATTAAGAGATTTTAACCTTGAAAACATTGAAGAATTAATTAATAAAAACTTATTAGAAAATAAATTGATTAAACCAGTGTATTTAAGCTAAATTAAGAAAAATTTATGATCGATATAGAAGAAAAATGTAAAATTAAAGGTGTCAGGCTTACTGACCAGAGAAAAGTAATTGCCAGAGTAATGTCAGACTCAAAATTAACCTTTGGATCAAAAGATCACCCAGATGTAGACGAGCTTCACAAAAGAGTTAGCTTGATTGATAAAAAAATTAGCATAGCTACAGTTTACAGAACAGTAAAATTGCTTGAAGAGTCCGGGATTATAGAAAGACACGATTTTAAAGAAGGAAAATCCAGATACGAACCTTCCACAGACGAACATCATGACCATCTTATAGATATAAATAGTGGAGATATTATTGAGTTTGTAGATAAAGATGTTGAAGATCTTAAAAATAAAATCGCCCAGAAACTTGGTTATAAATTAGTTGATCACAAACTAGAACTTTATGGTTCGAAGATAAAAAAATAACTTGTCAAAAAAAATATTTATTAAAACTTTTGGATGCCAAATGAATGAATACGACAGTAACCGTATTCTAGATTTAACCAAAAAAATTGGTTATGAAAAAACAAAAAATATTGAGGAATGTGATTGTTATATAATCAATACTTGTCATATAAGAGAAAAAGCTACTGACAAAGTTTATCATGACGTCGGTAGATTAAAAAAGAAGTTTAGAAATAAAAAAAAACCTATTTTAATTATTGCAGGTTGCGTTGCCCAAGCTGAAGGTGAGGTGATTTTAAAAAGAGAAAAATATATAGACGCGGTAATTGGGCCTCAATCGTATCATGAGGTAACTAACATCATTAAGGAAATTGAATTAAAAAACAAGAAAATAAATTATACTGAATTTGATGTGATAAGTAAGTTCGATCACTTAAATTTAGTTAAAAACAATAATAATAAAATTTCAACTTTTTTGACTATTCAAGAAGGGTGTGACAAGTTTTGTAAATTTTGCGTCGTGCCGTACACGAGAGGACCAGAACATTCAAGGTCATTCAATGAAATTATCTCTGAAGCCAATCAATTAGTATCCAACGGATCTAAGGAAATTATATTATTAGGACAAAATGTAAATGCGTATAAATCAGAAAAAAAGAAATTATCTGATTTGATATTTGAACTTAATAAAATTAAAGACTTGAAGAGAATAAGATACACAACTTCACACCCTAAAGACATGTCTGATGATTTAATAGAAGTTTACAAAAAATGTAACAAGTTAATGCCATTATTACATTTACCTGTACAAAGCGGTTCTTCAAAAATTTTAGAAGCTATGAATAGACAACATGACTTAAACAAATATTTAAAAATAATAGAAAAACTTAAAAAAACTAAAACGAATATAGAATTATCAAGCGATTTTATAATTGCTTACCCTGGAGAAACTGATGACGATTTTGAAAAAACTCTAAATTTATTAAAGAAGGTTAGATTCATAAACACATATTCCTTTGTTTTTAGTCCAAGACCAGGCACTCCATCGTCAAATTTAAAGATTATTGACCATGTCATAGCAAAAAAAAGGCTATCGAAATTTCAAGATTTATCTAATGAAATTAAAAAAAACTATAGAAAAAATCTTTTAAATTCAAAAATGAAGGTTCTATTTGAGAGCGAAACCCTAAGTAGAAATAAATATTTTGGCAGAGATGAGTACTCTAATGCAGTTATTGTTAGTAGTAATGAAAATCCAATTGGCAAGGTAAAAAATGTTATGATAAATGAATTTAATCAAACAACCTTATTTGGTGAAATAATATTAGAAAACAAAAACTATGCTGCTGCATAAATTATATGTCGGAAATTAGTAAAATAGATCAAATTTTAGTAGTAAAAAAAATTGATAAAACTTCAACTAATTTACAAATTACTAATAATTCCATGCTTCAATCTATTGTTGGAGAGTTTAATCAAAATCTTAAAGATCTTGAAAAATTTAGCAATACAACTATTTTTTTTAGAGGAAATTCATTAACGATCAAAGGAAAAAATGTTGATATAGAAAGTGTTACCGAGGCAATCAAATTTTTGATTAACAAATTTCTTTTGACCAATATTATCGAAAAAAATGATATAATATTGTCTGTGAAAAAGAATATAAGTGCTAGTGATAATTCAAATGTAAAGTCTTTTACACAATTAATTAAGACTCCAAAAAAATCGGTAATAGCAAGATCTAGAAAACAATCAGATTATATTAAAGCATTAAGAGATAATGAAATTATTATGTCATTAGGACCCGCAGGAACTGGTAAAAGTTTTTTAGCAGTTTCCGTCGCCATTACTCTTTTGATGGAAAAAAAAATTGAGAGAGTTATCTTGTCCAGACCAGCTGTTGAAGCCGGTGAAAAACTTGGTTTTCTGCCTGGAGACATGAAGGAAAAAGTAGATCCCTACCTAAGACCGCTTTACGATGCGTTATATGAATTATTTGGAGCCGACAAGATAGATAAAAAAATCGAGACAGGTGAAATAGAAATAGCACCACTTGCGTTTATGAGGGGCAGAACATTAAAAAACTGCTTTGCTATATTAGATGAGGCTCAAAATGCAACAGAAACTCAAATTAAAATGTTTCTAACTAGAATTGGAGAAAATTCTAAATTAGTAGTAAATGGCGATCCATCCCAAGTAGATTTAATAAACAAATCTGACTCCGGACTAATTAAATCCAAAAATATTCTTGAAGAAATAGATGAAATAAAAGTAATAGAATTTGATCATACTGATGTTGTTAGACATCCCCTGGTTTCTAAAATAATAAAAGCTTATCAAAAAAAACATTAATGTTAAAAATTAACGTTATTGTTAAAAATAATGATTGGAAAAAATATATAAAAAATTCAGAGTTTTATTTAAATAAAAGATCATTAATCTTACAAAAAAAAGTAAAAAGTTTTAAAAAAAACAATTTTAATTTTTCAATTGTTTTATCAAATAGCTATGAATTAAAAAAATTAAATAATAAGTTTAGAAAAAAAAATAAATCTACCGATATTTTATCTTTTCCATTCCACGAGAAGAAATTTTTAAGCAAGCTAATAAAAAAAGAGAAAAATATATATCTTGGTGATGTAATTATTAATCTCAATAAAGTGAAGAAGAAAAATTTTGAGTTAGAATTTAATAAACTTTGGATACATGGATTGCTCCACTTGTTTGGTTACCAACACCAAAAAGACAAGGATTATTTAAAAATGCAAAAATTAGAAAAAAATTTTATTAAACTAATCAATACATATGTTTGAAAAAATAATTAATAAAAGATTGTATATAGTTTATTTAATTCCAGCATTAATTGGATCCTTGTCAGTTCTAAGTTTTCAGCCGTTCAACTTTTCAGCGATCAATTTCCTGACAATACCGTCATTGTTTTTAATCTTAACTTACATTAGCAAGAAATCGAAAAGTAATTATAGAAAAAAACCTTACTTAAAAAATTTATTTTTAGCCGGTTATTTTTTTGGCTTTGGTTTTTTTTTATTTGGTAATTATTGGATTTCTTATTCTTTAACGTTTGATGAAAGTTTTAAATTTTTAATACCTGTTTCCTTAATCTTGCTCCCAATGTTTTTAGCTTTATTTTATGGGTTTGCCGCAATGATAGCTGGAATTTATATAAAAAATAACTATTCATCGATTTTGTTTTTTTGTGCTATTTTCTCATTCACTGATTATTTGCGAAGCAAATTACTATCAGGCTTCCCTTGGAATCTTTGGGCTTATAGCTGGTCCTGGTTTACAGAAATTTTACAAATACTAAATCCAATCGGTCTATTTGCATTTAATTTTCTGATAATTAATTTATTTTGTATTCCGGCATTGTTTTTTTTTAAAAAAAAAAAAATATATTTAATTTTTAGTATTATATTTACGGTGTTTTTCTGTTTGTATATTTATGGCTCATACGAACTTAATAAAAACAATCTTATTATTAAAGATTCAAAAAAAAAATCAATAAACATCAAAATTGTTTCACCTAATTTTGATTTAAAATACAATTTAACAAGTAAAGACTTAGAAAAATTAATTACTAAACTTGTAAAATATAGTGAGCCTAACAAAAAAAAACCAACCGTGTTTATTTGGCCAGAAGGGACTTTCGCGGGGCACTATCTTGAAGAATTAAAAGCATATAAAGATTTAATAAAAGATAATTTTTCTGAAAATGATTTGATTATTTTTGGAGCTAATACCGAAGATTTAGAAAAAAAAAATACATTTAATAGTTTAATTGTAATAAATAATAATTTTGATGTAATTTATAAATATAACAAAAAAAAACTTGTTCCTTTCGGAGAGTTTTTGCCTTTGCAGAATTATTTAAATAAATTTGGTTTAAAGAAAATAACCCAAGGGTATGGATCTTTTACACAAGGAGAAAAACAAAAAAACTTTATTTATAAAGACTTGAATATTCTACCTATTATTTGTTATGAAATTATTTTTACCGAACTGTTTCAGAGCTCGAGTCAAAACACAAATTTAATAATTAATATATCCGAAGATGCTTGGTTTGGAAATTCTACTGGCCCACCGCAACATTTTGCAAAAGCTATTTTTAGATCTATAGAAAATAATACATTTTTAGTCAGATCTGCTAACAAAGGAATAAGCGCTATAATATCAAATAAAGGCCAAATAATTAGTAGAATAGAGAAAAATGAGATCGGTAATATTGAGTACAGTTTACCAATTTTAAATAACAAATTAAGAAATAAAAATGATTTGATATTTTTTATACTTTTAATTACATATACACTTATCTTTTTTACAATAAGAAAAAAATTTAATGATTAAAAAAAATTATTTATTCACAAGTGAGTCGGTATCCGAAGGACACCCTGATAAAGTTTGTGATAGAATTTCTGATATGGTTCTAGACAGCTATCTGTCCAAAGACCCTTTTTCTAGAGTAGCGTGCGAAACTTTAACAACTACTAATAAAGTTATTTTAGCTGGTGAGATCAGGGGACCAGAAATAAAAAAAGATGAAATTATTGAAAAGGTTAGAACGTGCATCAAAGATATTGGTTATGATCAAGAAGGATTTAGCTGGAGAGATCAAACAAAAATAGAGTCATATCTACACTCTCAATCAGCTGATATTGCAATGGGTGTAGACTCCAAAAGTAACAAAGATGAAGGAGCCGGTGACCAAGGTATAATGTTTGGGTATGCCTGCACTGAGACAGAAGATTTAATGCCTGCTCCAATTTATTTTTCCCATAAAATTTTACGATTAATGGCCGTTGACAGGAAGTCAGGAAATCTTAAAGGAATTGAACCTGATTCTAAAAGTCAAGTTACAATGCTCTACGAAAATGGAAAACCAACCAAAGTTAAGTCTGTAGTAATATCCACTCAGCACACAAAAGATTTAAATCAAGAAAAAGTAAAAGAAATTATTTTGCCATATATAAAAAAATCTATTCCAGAAAATCTTTTAAAAGACTTAGACGATAAAGATATTTATATAAATCCTACTGGTCAATTTATAATTGGTGGTCCAGACGGAGACACTGGTTTAACAGGTAGAAAAATCATTGTCGATACTTATGGAGGAGCCTCACCACATGGCGGCGGAGCATTCTCTGGTAAAGATCCAACTAAAGTTGATAGATCAGCAGCTTACGCTTCAAGATATATAGCAAAAAATATTGTTGCAGCCGGTGTATCAGATAGTTGTTTAATTCAATTAGCCTACGCTATAGGAGTTCCTAAACCTTTATCAATTTATGTTAAACTTGCAGATGCAGATGAGAATAAAACAGAAGCGATTACTAAAATAATCAATGAAAATTTTGATCTATCTCCAAGAGGAATAAGAGAGCTTTTAGTGTTAAACAAACCGATATACGAGGTTACTTCAGCTTACGGACATTTTGGAAGAAAGCCTACAAATAAAGGTGAGTTTTCTTGGGAAAAAACGGATAAATCATCATTTTTTAAACTGTAAACTTGAAAAGACCGCAATAATTTATTAAGTATTACTTAAAATATTAATAAGTTTGCAGAATGGGCATTAGCCCATTTTTTTTTGGAAAATTAAAAAAGAGAAACATGTTAAATAGAGGACTAGATAAACAAGAACTATTAAGAATTGTAGAAGCGGTAGCTAATGAAAAATCTATTGACAAAGAATTAGTTATTGATTCAATGGAAAGTGCTATTCAAAAAGCCGCACTAACTAAATTTGGAAATAATAATAGTATTGAAGTAAGAATTGACAGGGAAACAGGGAACATATCTATAAACAAAGTTTTAGATATAGTAGAACTCGTTGAAGATCCTGACAAAGAAATCACTTTAGATGACGCAAAATTATCAAAAAATTCTGGCACAGACGAACTTAAAATTGGTGGTAAAATTTTCGAAGAATTACCCCAAGTAGATTTTGGAAGAATAGCAGCCCAAAGTGCTAAACAAGTTATCAGTTTAAGGGTTAAAGAAGCGGAAAAAACTAGGCAATATAATGAGTTTGTAGAAAAACAAGATCAAATATTAAGTGGAATTATTAAAAGACTTGAGTATGGAAATGTTATTATTGATTTAGGTAGAGCAGAGGGTGTTATTAAAAAAGATGAACTTATTCCTAGAGAAATTTTAAAAGCAGGTGATAGAGTTAAGGCATACTGCTATGAAGTCAAAAGCGAATTAAAAGGACATCAGATATTTTTATCAAGAGCCCATCCTCAGTTTTTAGCAAAACTTTTTTTTCAAGAAGTACCTGAAATTTACGAAGGCACTATTGAAATAAAATCTGTGGCTAGAGATCCAGGAAGTAGAGCAAAGATTTGTGTATTTTCAAATGACTCTTCTATTGATCCAGTTGGAGCATGTGTTGGAATGAGAGGTAGTAGAGTTCAAACTATTGTTAATGAACTAAACGGAGAAAAAATTGATATAATAAAATGGACAGAGGACTTACCTACATTAATTTCTGAATCTTTATCTCCCGCAGAAATACAAAAAGTTTTAATTGATCAGGAAAATAAAAGAATAGATGTCATTTTAACAGAAGAAAATTTAAGTAAGGCAATAGGTAGAAGGGGCCAAAATGTACGTCTTGCGTCTAAATTAACTAACTTTGAAATAGATATTTTAACTGAAAAAGAAGACTCTGAAAGACGCCAAAATGAATTTAAAGAAAGAACAGAAACGTTAATAAAAAATTTAGAAGTAGACGAGACTTTGGGTCAGTTATTAGTTTCAGAAGGTTTTCAAAGTATCGAGGAGATATCACAGGCAACTCCACAAGATATAGCAAGAATTGAAGCGATAGATGAGGACACAGCACAAGAACTGATTAGTAGATCAAAAGAAAATTTAATTAAAGAAAAGGAAGCTGTTGGAAAAAAACTTAAAGAACTTGGGGTTGAGGACTCCTTAATCAACTTAAAAGGCATGACCCAAGGTATGCTCGTAATACTTGGGCAAAAAAATATTAAAAAATTGGTTGATTTTTCCGACCTATCTTCTGATGAACTGATTGGTGGATTTGATGAGATTAAAGGAAAAAAAATTAGAATAGATGGGTATTTAGAGGAATTCTCATTGTCTAGAGATGAAGCTGATCAATTGATTATGTCTGCTAGAGAGATTGTATACAAATAATGCTATGGACGATAAAAATAAAAAAAAAACACTTACCATTTCTACTGATTTAAAAAAAAAAATCGATATAACGAGTATTAATAAAGATGGAAAAAAATCTTTTTCTATTGAAAAGAAAAAGCCATTTAGATCTACCAGAGAATCTGGTAAGCTAAACTCAAATTTTAGTAAGCCAAGTAATAGCCAAGATCCAAAAAAAAAAACATTTGCAAGAAAATTTGTAGAGCAGCAAGCTACAAAAGCTTTTATCAAAAAAGAGGAAAAACCAGCTGGAAAAAGTAAGTTAAAATTAAAAGGACCAGTAGACAAAAGAGACCTTAAGCTAACAGTTTCTAGGGCTTTAAATGTTGAAGAAATTGAAATTAAACAAAGAAGTTTAGCTTCAGTAAAAAGAGCGCGCTTAAAAGATAAGAAAAATATTAATGGATCAGAAGATAAAAAAGAATTTAAAAAAGTCGTTAGAGAAGTAAAAATACCTGAACAAATTTCAATTCAAGAACTTTCAAATAGGATGGCAGAAAAATCCAATGACATAATTAAATTTTTATTTAATATGAAAGTTGTCGCAACAATTAACCATATAATTGATAAAGATACAGCTGAATATATCGTCAAAGAGTTTGGACACAAATCTATATTGGAAGATCAACAAAATTTAGAAATAAATAAAAAAAAAGAAAAACTACAAGGAGAAATTAAAACTAGACCCCCAGTTGTTACAATCATGGGCCACGTAGATCACGGAAAAACTTCTTTACTAGACTCTCTAAGAAACGCAAATGTGGTATCAGGCGAGCATGGAGGCATCACTCAACATATTGGTGCATATCAAGTAAAAACAGAAAAAAATGAAATAATTACATTTATCGATACCCCAGGACACGCAGCATTTACTGAAATGAGAGCTAGGGGTTCTAAAATTACAGATGTTGTAGTGCTTGTTGTGGCGGCAGATGATGGAATTAAACCACAAACAATTGAAGCAATAAAACATGCAAAAGCAGCAAAGGTTCCAATTATAGTTGCAATAAATAAATGTGATTTGCCTAATAAAAATATCAGTAAGATTAAAAATGAAATGATGCAATACGAATTAATTGCAGAAGATTTAAGCGGAGACACTTTGTTTGTTGAAGTATCTGCAATACAAAAAATGAACCTAGATAAACTTAAAGAAAGTATTTTACTACAATCAGAAATTTTAGATTTGAAAGCTTCATTTTCTGGTCCAGCTACAGGGGTTGTTATTGAGTCAAAAATTGATAAAGGAAAAGGTCCGGTTTCAACTATTTTAATTTCTAATGGTAAACTTAAAAAAGGAGATTTTTTTGTTTGTGGAAATACTTGGGGGAAAATTAGAGCAATGATAAATTACGAGGGAAAAATAGTTAGTGAAGCTTTACCATCAATGCCTATTGAAATATTAGGAATGAACGACTCAGCATTTGCAGGTGCAGAATTTTATGTAACAGAGGATGAAGAAAAAGCTAAAGAAATTTCTGAGTTTAGATCCAGTAGTGACTTAGGAAAAAATAATTCACTTAAGATTAAAGACAAAACCACTCTATTTGATAAGAAAGATAATAAAGACGAACTAAATATAGTGATTAAATCTGATGTTCAAGGTTCTAATGAAGCATTACGAATGGCTATCAATAAAATTGTTCATGAAGAAGTTAAACCAAATATTATTTTATCTGATATTGGAATGATAAATGAGACCGATGTTTCCTTAGCGAAAGCCTCAAGTGCGTTGCTAATAGGATTTAACGTTAAACCCAATAGAGAAGCAAAAAAATTAGCAGAAGAACAAAAAGTTGATATTAAATATTTTAACATAATATATGAAGCGCTTGAAACTGTTGAAAAAGGTTTATCTGGTCTTTTAGAGCCAGAAAAAAAAGAAACAGTTTTTGGATCTGCAGAAGTACAAAAAGTTTTTAAGGTATCAAATGCAGGAAAAATAGCTGGATCAAAAGTGGTAGAAGGACAGATCAAAAGCAAGTCAAAAGCCAGACTTATACGAGATGGATCGGTAGTTTATGACGGATCTATTGAAACAATCTTTAAAGAAAAGAATGCTGTTAAAGAAGTGCAAAATGGTTCGGAATGTGGAATAGGACTAAAAGATTTTATGGACTATAAAGAAAGAGACATAATAGAATCTTATGACACAGAAGAAATTTTAAGGACAATTTAATGGATAAAGTTATTTCAAATACTCCTTACACTCAGAGACAATTAAGAGTAGCAGAACTTATAAAACAAAATATAGGACAGCTTTTTATAAGAAATGAAGCTAAAATTCCTCATATTGATTCAAGTATTATCACTGTGACAGAGGTAAGAATGTCACCTGATCTAAAAACTGCAAGGGTATACGTTATTCCATTAAATGGAATAGAAATGAAAGAAACAGTTAGCATCTTGACTGACTTCGCACATCTTGTTAGAAAAGCCTTGTCAAAAAGACTTGATTTAAAATTTCTTCCAAGGCTTAAATTTTTAGAAGATAACTCTTTTGAGTATGCGGAAAAAATTGAAAAATTGATTAAAGAAAATAATTTAAATGATACAAAAAAAAATAGATATAATTAAATCACTTGCCATACATGAAAAAGATGTAGGCTCAACAGAAGTTCAAATTGGTTTATTAACTGGTAAAATTGAAAAATTAGCTGAACACTTTAAAAAAAATAAAAAAGACAATCATTCAAATAAAGGATTAACCGACTCGGTCAATAAGAGAAAAAAACTATTAACGTATTTGAAGAGAAAAAATCCAGAGTCGTACACAAAAGTACTCAAACAATTAAATTTAAGGAAATAATGTTTAAAATTCACAAAGAAGAAATAGAAATTAATGGAAAAAAAATAAAATTAGAAACAGGAAAAATTGCAAGACAAGCTGACGGAGCAATCATAGCTACATGTGGAGAAACAGTAGTAATAGCAACTGTCGTGGGAGCAAAAAAACTAAGAGATGGTCAAGATTTTTTTCCATTATCTGTAAATTATCAAGAAAAATATTATGCAGCAGGAAAAATTCCAGGCGGATATTTTAAAAGAGAAGCAAGACCAACGGAGTCGGAACAATTAATTTCTAGATTAATAGATAGACCAATACGACCATTATTTCCTTCTAGCTTCATGAATGAAGTTCAGTTACTTCCAACAGTTTTATCTTATGATGGAGAAAATCAAGCTGACGTTCTTTCAATTATAGCATGTTCTGCATCATTAGCGATTTCAGGCCTGCCTTTTGGAGGACCGATTGCTGCAAGTAGAGTTGGCTACAAAGATGGCAAATATTTATTAAATCCATCTCCTGCTGAATTAGAGGAGTCTGAATTAGACTTAGTTGTAGCAGGAACAAAAGATGCCGTTTTAATGGTTGAATCTGAGACCTCAGGATTAACCGAAAAAGTGATGTTAGATGCAGTAAAATTTGGTCATGAAAATTTTATTCCAATAATTAAAGCAATAGAAAGTCTTGCAAAAAAAGCAGGTAAACCTAAATGGGAAATAGAAGAAGTAGATCACACAGATGTTAAAGCCAAAATTACAAAAGCATTGGAAACAGATCTTAGAAAAGCATTTAAAGAAACTGACAAAAAGAAAAGATCCACAGCAATCCAAGAAGCAGAGACTAAATGTAAAGAAATGTTTGCTGAGGATGAAAATATTACTGAAAATCAAGCAATGGCCCAGTTAAAATCACTTGAAAAAGATATTGTTAGAACAGCAATAATTAAAGATAAAAAGAGAATCGATGGAAGAGGCCTTGCAGATGTAAGACAAATTAAATGCGAAGTAGGAGTATTACCTAGAACTCATGGCTCGGCATTATTTACAAGAGGTGAAACTCAAGCATTAGTGGTTACAACTTTAGGTATGTCAGATGACGAACAAAGAGTTGAAAGTTTAAATGGAATGCAAAGAAATAGATTTATGTTGCATTATAATTTCCCTCCTTTTTCTGTTGGAGAATGTGGAAGAATAGGAACAGGCAGAAGAGAAGTAGGCCATGGAAAATTGGCATGGAGAGCAATCAATTCATCTTTACCTAAAGCTGAAAATTTTCCCTACACTTTAAGAGTTGTCTCTGAGATTACTGAGTCTAATGGATCATCTTCAATGGCAACAGTTTGTGGAACCTCACTGGCTCTTATGGATGCAGGCGTTCCAATAAAAGAACCTGTTGCAGGAATAGCAATGGGTTTGATTAAAGAGGGAGATAATTTTTCAGTATTATCAGATATTCTAGGAGATGAAGATCATTTAGGTGATATGGATTTTAAAGTAGCAGGTACAAAAAATGGAATCACATCTCTTCAAATGGATATCAAAATTACAGGCATAACTTTTGAAATTATGGAAAAAGCCTTAGATCAAGCAAAAGGCGGTAGAGAACATATTCTAGGAGAAATGGATAAAGCTTTAAAAGTATCAAGAAAAGAATTTTCAAAACACACACCTAAAATGGAAATAATAAAAGTTGATAAAAAAGATATCGCAACTGTTATTGGAAAAGGTGGAGCAACAATTAGAGAAATTGTTGAAACTTCGGGAGCAAAAGTAGATGTAAAAGATACTGGTGAAGTCACGGTGGCTGCACCTGATGAAGAATCACGGAATAAAGCCATAGAATTTATTAAGAGCCTTGTAGCTAAACCAGAGATGGGAAAAATTTATAAAGGCAAGGTAGTCA
>Ga0114997_10001957_pt1 | contig 16818 bp, 7 predicted proteins | sample ArcticOcean_MG_C_2_FD_87045 | JGI IMG/M metagenome (GOLD analysis project Ga0114997, IMG submission 87045) | Marine microbial communities from western Arctic Ocean - ArcticOcean_MG_CB4_136 | ecosystem: Environmental > Aquatic > Marine > Oceanic | place: Arctic Ocean: Canada Basin | collected...
ATATCGTCGCACTTCACGATCACATCCCACAACAACAAAGAATCTCTTTCCCCCGTCGTCCTCGTCGTCCTCGTCGCTCCAGAAGACATGATGGGACGCAACGAGAGAGAGAGAGAGACACACAAAAAAAACAATAGCTTCTCGTGTCTTTTTTTAGAGAGACATGTGATGATTTTCTCCGAGATGAAAAAACAGCCGTTTTTTTTGCCATTCTTTTTTGGTTTCCTCCCCCGCAAAAAATGAAAGAGTGGACTTTTTTGGTTCGAGTTTCAATTTTTTCCAACTCTCATCATCTCTACACGCCAAAATTTATTGCGTGTTATTGTTGCGTGAATATAGAGTAAGAAGAACACACAGACGAATAACAACGCGTTTTTTTATTAACTTTTCGAAGAGAAGATGGCAGAATCCTCCTCCTCCTCTTCTTCTTCGGAAGAGACGCCGTCCGAAACCGTGGCCGCGCTGTTTCCTATTTTCCTCGTCGCCATGCTTTCCTGTTTCCTCTTTCCAATCACGTTGTACAGAATCGGCCGTCGATTTGGACTTTTCAGCCTCATCGCCGGAGAGGAGGAAGACACAAAAACGAAAGGAGGAGGAGGAGGAGGAGGAGGGGAGACGACGATAAAGACGAAGACAAAGACGATGGAAAAAAAGAACGACGACAACAACATTTCTCAGCGAGACATTCAAATCAAAGCCAAAGACTCTTTGTGGGCGAAATCGTTCGAACAATCGGTCCACCAATCGCGACAGTCGATGAAAAGACAGATGTTTTTCAGCGGGTGGAATTTAGCGATCGTTCTCGGATGGATTCTTTTCTTCCTGCTCTTATTTTGGGCGAAATCCATGCAAACCGAGGAGAAGAGGTTTGATCCGTACGATATTTTAGAGCTCTCGATCGGGGCGACGCCGTCGGATATCAAAAGAGCGTACAGGAAGATGAGTTTGAAGTACCACCCTGACAAAAACTCAGATCCAGAGGCGATTAAGTTTTTTACGGAATCGGTGGCGCCGGCGTATAAGACGTTGACGAACGATATCGCGAGAGAAAACTTTGAGAAGTACGGACATCCAGACGGGAGACAGTCGACGAAATTGGGCGTGGCGTTACCGGAGGAATTGTTCGGGAGAGGGCGATTCGAAGGATTGGCGCCGTTTGTGTTACTCGGGATGGTTTTGGTGACGATTTTGTTGCCGTTGATTGTTATTGTGAGGATCTTGATGAAGGGCGATAAGTACGCGCACACCGGCGTGGACGGGAAGAAAGTTTTGAGGCAAACGCAGAGTAATTTTGGGCAGATGTTGAAACCAATGATGAAATTGACGGGAGTGCCTGAGTTGGTTTCAGTCGCGCAAGAGTTCGTGGAGATGGAGTATAAAGGAGAGAAGTTGAACGAGAGTTTGAGCGAGGTTTTGAAACAGTGCAGGAACGAAATTGGAGGTGGAGAGCTGGCACAAAAGTTTGTGAGAAGGAACCCGAGCGTGGTGAGGACGCACGCGCTGCAGTTGATGCACTTGTTGCGACGAGGCGAGGAGGTTCCGAAGGAGTTGATGAAGGATTTCGATTTCGTGGTTAGAAATGTGCCGAGATTCATCGATCAAATTTTGCAAATGTTGTTGCAAACGAGCGGGAACCCAAGAGCAGGATTCACCGCGGTGAAACCGACGCAGATGGTGTTGGAGTATTCGCAGTTGTTCACGCAAGCGGTGCCGATTACGTTGAAGAAGTCTACGAGCAGCGGTTCCACCGCGTCCTCGGGGAGGGTAGGATCGATCGCAAACAGCGAGGACGGCGGCGCGGCAGGTTTGTTGCAGCTGCCGGAGTTTACCGAGAAGGAGTGCGCGAAGATTCGTAAGAAAGCGAAATCGTTGGCAGAACTCAGGGAGATGCCGAAAGAGGAACGATCGGCGGCTTTGGAAAAGTTTGCAGAATTTGACGAAAACAAAAGAGCGGACGTGGAGACGATCATGAACATTATCCCAAAAGTGGTCAAGTTTGAGTGCGAGATTTTCGTGGAAGGCGAGTCTCCTTCGTCGTCGTCGACCGCGGTTGACCAAGCTGGAAACGACGGAGTGATTGCCGGTGGAATGAAACAACAACAACAAAAACAGCAACAACAAAAACAACCGCTCATTTTGGAAGACGATATCGTCACTGCGCGAGCTTCGGTACAAATTTCGCGCGGAGGGGGACCTTTAGGCGAAGCTGATTTGCCGCCCGTTCCGTTCGGTCGAGGCACAAAGAAACCAGAGTCGTGGTATTTACTCGTCTGTGATCCGTTAGCAAACTTAACTTTGGCGATGAAGAAATTGACAAAGGCAGAGAAATTGGCGGCGGAAACGGGAGACGAGCCGGCAAAAATTGCCGTCAAATTTATGGCTCCACCGGCAGCGCTGTATTCCGTCACGTTTGCGTTAGTTTCAGACTACTGGATAGGTGTCGATAAGAAACAAAACGCGAAGTTTAAAGTGAGTAAACGAACTCCCGAGTCGGAAAAGGAGAGAGATTCGACGTCGAGCAACAAGAAGAGGAAGGGAGCCGCCGTGAGCAAGAGTAAAGGGGCGGCGTTACCTCCGGCAGAGGCAGCAGCTACAGCTTCGGAAGCGGCGAAAACGGCAGCAGCGGCATCAGATTCGACGACCGCTGGTAAAGGAGATTCCCCGAAGAAGGAGCGAGGCGCTAAAAACGAAGAAGGAATCGTCGCAAGCGAGGACGAGATAGATTCGGAAGGCGACGAAGAAAGCGACGACGACGACGACAACGACGGACATCACGACCCGAACTATCCTTCCGATGAAACAGGAACGGAGGAAAGTGATAACGAGAAGTTAGAAGCGTACGTTCCAAAGCAACAGCAGAAAGAGGAGCGCCCGAAGCAAGAGCGTCCGACGATGGCGGCGTCAGCTGCGTCGCCGGAGAAAAAGGAAAAGTCGAAGGATTTAGGAAAAGAAGGAGACAAAGAGGAAGGAGAAGAAGCGAAGAAAGAGGAAGTCGTCGCGGAAAACTAGAAGAGGAGGAGGAAGGAGAAGAAGAAGAAGAAGAAGAAGAAGAAGAAGAAAAGAAGAAGAAGAGTTAATTAAGCAGTCACGACAAAAAGATTTTAATAAAAGAAGTGTTGTTCATTTAAGTGTATTTGTTCATTCACAAATCTCAACAGCTAAGGCAAAATTCTATTATTATTGATGCATTTCTAAATGTTTAATCTATTTCTCTCTAATCATCAAAGACAGAAAAGTATATAGTTCAAACGACATAGATATAGACGCGTCTAATAATAAGGAACATTTTAGGGTGGACTCTCTTTCGTACAGAAGTAGCCTCCAGAGAATTTAGCCGACCTTATCGAAAAAACTTTCACGTTCATAGCTGTCGTTTTTCTTACTTTTCCGGAATGACAATGTCTCCATCATCGATGGATTGTTGCACATCTTGCGGATCTTCACCCTCAACCGTGCAACCAACGCTCTTCGCCGTACCTAAAATCTCTTTCACCGTGCCAGACAAAGTCTTTGCTCTCGATCTCGGTCGCATCTGTCTCGCAATTTCAATGATTTCATCCAACGCCACGTTACCGTCGTGCGGCACATCCTTCTCCTTCTTACGATCACGGAACGGTTCCTTCAACGCTCTGATGACTAACGCAGACGCGGTCGGAACTACGGACACTTTCGCTTGTCTGTTTGCGACGGAGAGTTTCACCGTAACGCGCAAACCTTTCCAGTCTTTGGCAGTTTCCTTGGCGATGTCTTCCCCGACTTTCTTCGGGGAGAGACCCAAAGGACCGATTTTCGGCGCCAACGAAGAGGCTGCACCGACTTCACCACCGGTGGCACGAAGAAAAACTTCGATGACGGCGTTTGGATCGAATTTTGGCGGCATAATTTATGTGTATGTATGTGTTTGTTTTCGTTCTGCTTGTTGTTTTGTAAGAATGAAAGAGAAGAGAGAAAAGGAGGAGCGTCGTCAGAGAGGTCTTTGTCACAAACACGATGAGAAAAAATCACGCGGCGGGCGAGCATCATCACCGCCAACCGCGAAGAACAGTTTAAACCTTCTTTCGCGCGTAAACGAACTCGTCGAACGCATTTAAAGTTCAAAATCTGCATCCACGCGTTCGCGTCTGCCACCAAAACACCAACCACGTTTTTTACGCGCAAAAGTCCTAATAAAAAAATCGCCCCCCTTCCTCTCTCCTCTCGCACAACATAAGTCCTTGCCCAATGTCGCGCGAGAAAATGCGAGAAATAATGCGACGACAAAAGCCCAAACGACAACAACAAAACAACGAAGAAAGAATGCGCGAGTAAACGCGCGGCAAATAAAAACTTTCGACGAGCGATCTTCGTCGCGAGTGAATGCGACGAGAATTTCGCGTCGTCGTCTGAATCGTCGTCGTCGTGACAAGCGTACCTTTTTTCTTTCTTTTTTTTCTGAAGAGCTTTTTTTTCTCGTGAGAGCTTGAAAAGAGAGAAAAGGAGAGAATTTTTTTTTCTGAGGAGGAGGAGCTTTGGAGGCAAGGAGAAAAAAAGCACCCCAAACAGAAGAATCCACCTTAGAATAACGCACTCATTTTTGTAGCACACGCTAATAATAACAATATGGGTTTTCGAACGAGGAAGAAAAAGAACGACGAGAACGACAACAACAACAACAACAAAGGAGAGAAAAAAAAAGGAAAAGGAGTTTTAGGAGATGATCGTCGTGATACTCATGGCATCAGCATCAGCAGTTCATCGGCACCGGAGAGAGGTAACAGTAACGATGATGAATCGAAGAATTTATTTGGTGTTACAAGAACAGAAGAAGCGCACGATTCTTACGTAAACAACAACAACAACAACAACAACAACAACAACGAGATGATTCAGACGACAGAGACAAAGACAGAAGAGGACAAAACTCGAGGTCTGACGACGATTTTTGCAAATAATAAAGAGGAAGAGACGAGTGATGATGCAAAAATAACGAGAAGAAGAAAGACAGAAATTATAGAACGGGAAGCGCAATTGGAGATTAAAGAGGAACTCATCGAGGAAATCGCGACACTGCGACTGTTTAAAGAACGCGCGAACGACGACAACAACAACAACAACAACAAGAAGAACATCCAAGAAGAAAACTTAGAAGAGAAACTTTCAAAAGCGCACGAGAAACGAATCGAAGAGATGATGTCAGAGCGTGAAAATTTATTGAACGAACTTAACGATGCGCGGAGGAAGCGGGAGGAAATCGAGCGCGCGTCTTTATCGATGAAGGCGAAAGAGGAGGAGGAGAAGAAAAGTTTACGAAACCGCACCGAGGCATTAGAGAGGGAGAACGAAAGGTGCAAGAAAGAGATTGAAGATTGGAAAGAAGAGGCGAAGACGTTGAAGGAGAAAAAGGAGAAGAGAGATCGCGATGATGATAACGAGAAGAGCAGTAGCAACAGCAACGGAAACACGACGACGACGACGAAAGAAGAGAAAGGCAAAGGAGGAAGAGGAGGAGGAGGAGGAGGAGGAGGAGGAAAAGAAGAAGCAGAAGAAGAGAAAACAAAAGCCGCCGCAAATGACGAAAATAACGACGACAACGACGACGTCCGAAACAATCCGTTTCACAAAGAGATGATGGTTAAGAAAGCGAAAGAGGTTGAAAATCTCACGAAAATGTTGAAAGAAGCCGACGAGGCGATTCAATCCATGGAGTCGTTCGCGAAAGATATGGAGCGCAAGTTTACGTATTCTGAAAACGAAAAGAAATATTTTAAGGAAGATTTAATGCAAATGAAAAAAGAGTACGATGTTCTACAGAAGTTCACTCGCGAGCGCGGCGCGAGCGCGATGGTGGCGTTTGCAAACGCGCAACGCGAGCGCGAGAAACTCGAGCGGTGTTTGGAGGAAGCGCAAAGGCTTTTAGTGGAACAAGAGGAATATTTTGTAGAAAGCGCGGCAACAACGGTAGCGGCAGCAGGAGGAGGAGTCGAAGATGGAAAGGAGCTCGAAGAACGGCAGCAGCAACATGTTCGTCTCCTCAAAGAGTACCAAAAAAGGGCAATAGACGCGGAAGAGCAACTTTTATCCGCCACCGCGCAAGCGGAAAACGAAGCCGCTCAACATCTCGAAAATCTCAAAAGTTCCGAACGCGAGAAGCAAGTCTTGGAAGACCGCTTACGCACCGAGGAACGGAAAGTCGAATCTGTGCGCCACGAGCTGAACGAGTGCACCTCGAAACTTCTCCTCCTCGAAACGTCCTCGCGAGAATTAAAAGACGAACTCGAGGACAAGCAAAAAGTCATCGAAGGTTTAAAAAAAGATATCGACGTGCAAGACGAAATCTTGATCCAAAAAGAACTCACCATCGAAAAGAACGAGGAATTATTCAACGAGAAATTGATGAAAGAAGCTCTCGTGGCGAAAGAAATCGTCGACGATGCCGTTTTGAGGTGCACCGAGGCGGAAGAGAAGATGGACTTGGCCGAGATGAAAGCGAAAGCGCTCGAGAAACAACTCCTCGCAGAAGAAGAAGAAGAAGAAGAACAGTAGTGATGGAGAAAGAGAGAGAGAGAGAGTGTGTGTGTGTTAGGTAGGATGATAGATAGATAGATACGTAGATAGTTTAGATAGAATACACGACTTTGTGAGAACATCCTGACTATCAGTTTGAGTCTACTCGTCAGCTAAAAGTCATATATCCCTTTAATGTTTTGTTCTAAATATCTTTTTTTCTTCTTCATTTTGTGCACGACAAAAAAAACCCGAAAAAACCATCTCATGTCCGCCCCCTTATCGCTCCTTCTTTATCTGCCTCTCTCCTCTGGAAGGACGATTCAGACGATTCAGACGAGGAGGAGGAAAGGAAGACGGCGGCGATCTTCTCTTTCTTCTTCTTCTCTTTCTTCTTCTTCTTCTTCTTCTGTTCCTGCGTGCGGCGTGGGAAGCGCCGCCGTGAAGAATAACGGTAACGGTAAGATTTCATCACCAAATTCGTCGTCGCGCACCACCGAGACTGAGGACCAAAGGTTCTTTTTACGACAACAACAACAACGAAAAGAAGAAGAAGAAGACAACAAAGAGAGAAAAGTAATCATTCTTTGGGATCTGGACAACGTGAACCCGGGGACGACGTGCGAACGATTCGCCATCAACGCCAAGAGAATAAAAAAAGCGGGGGAGAAATTTGGTCGAGTGTGCTCTTTTCGAGCGTTCGCGGGAATGCAAACGAGTCGAGACTTGAGCAAATGTTGTAACAACGACTTTTTAAACGACGATAACGATAACGAAGACGATACTAAAAATAACGCTTCCAACGAAAATGATATGATGTCGAAAGGAAAAGGATTTAAAAGAACGTTCGAGAGGTTACATTTGAAAACGGAGTTTTACCTGGACGGGCCGGATTTGAGGTTGGGGAGACGTTTGATGGAATTCGCGAACGAGAGTCAAGGGAAGAAGATTCAAGACGTGCCGGCGTTTATTACCAGGCGGGCAGAGGAGGCATGCTTTCTTACCCACGACGACGACGACGACGACATCAATGAAGATAACGATGAAGATGATGAATGCAATGCAACTTTTTCGTGCGACCCGGAACTTAAACGCGTTTCCTTTTGCGAGCAAACCAGAAGAGAATATAGAAACTTGGCCATGGCGAAGCAGGAATTGCTCAAACTGGAAGGAGAAAAGATTCACGCCGCGTGCTTGGAGGAAAAGTGCTCGCCAGACGAAACGAAATTACGTCAGATTGTAAAGAATAGAAAACACGTGGCTATCGTCGTTACGAACGATCGCGATTTGAAGTTACCGCTAGATTACGCGATCTCGATGGACGTTTGCGTGGTGTTGATTGGCAACTTTGTGGACAACTCGTCGAAAAAGATGAGAAGTTTAGTCTCGTCGTCTTCTAGAAAGAAGAAGACCTCTTTCAGACGTTTAGGAGGAGGAGGAGGAGGAGGAGGAGGAGAAAAAAGACGAAAAGATTCGCTTAATCAAATAAGTTGGAGTGCGTATTTAGACACTGTTCGATTAGCGGCGCAGAAGCGACCGATTGCGAGACTGAAGTTATTAGAAAACGCAGACGCGGCTTTAATTTGGGATTCCGCGCGAAGATTTACGGTGAGCGAGGACGAAAGAGACGTCTTGGCTAGTGCGAAATCGAACAGTAAGGAGTATGAAGTGAGTTGCCCAGGGGACGTGGTTGGAATGTGGCGACGGCATAAATCCGGCGTCGGTGCCTGGTTTTCATCGTTCGACGAAGATCGGTAAATGGAATGAGAGAGAGAGGTATTATTTATCGCGCGCTTGCGCTGATGTGTATTATTACTTGTAAAATATTTATTTACTCGAGTTCGCTCGAGACGTAGACTTCAAAGACTTTTTTTTTTTTGGCCGCTTCCGATTTGATTCGCTTCCTCGAAGCTCTTCGCTCGGCGACTTGTTTTCTCAAAACGTCCTGCGTAATCACCTCGCCATTCTTTAAAATGCGCGGATTTCTCACCTTCCCGACACCTTTGACCTTCTTTTCGTCTTTGGACATGGGGGCAAACATCTTTTTGAAGTTTGCCTTCACTTGCTGCTTCGACGGAACAACCTTTTCTAAAGCCGCGTAAATCACCATCGGCGACAAAATTATTCGGCGAGGAATTGCCACGGCGTTTGAGACAATCAACTTCGGTATAGATAGTAAGAGTGTGGCACCTTTCGACGCCGTTGATTTTATCTTGATGTCCGCTATCTTCACAAAGTCCGGCTTCTCCATGAACTCTTCTTCCATTCCACCCTCTTTCGTCTTCATCGCCGCTGAAGCCAGAGCATTTGGATTCTTGACGAACAACTTTTCAAGCCTCGATCGGTGCAACTCTTGTTTCGCCGTGAGCGAACGACCCATCAAAATACCAAAAAATGACGCTGGATTCGAGGAAAATCCTTTAAGAGCGGCAGTCGATTTCATCTTTCTCTTCTTGAGTTCCGCCGCTTTCGCCGCCAAGTATTTTTTCTTCCTGTTTTGGAAAAGGTCGTCTCGAGCTTTCTCGCGTTCTTCAGCGGTCCCTTCGGATAATTTCGCGACTCTGCCCTTTGTCAACTTATCGACCTCTTGAATTGAACGCAAACACACTGCCGGGACATGAATACCACTCGCGGAGATGTTGTACTGAATTGAATTTTCGTACAAGACGACGATTGGGAACAAACACGCTTTAGAGACTTGCGGGATTAAAAAGACAACGCCGAGAAACCAGACGAAGAACCACAATCGCACTGGTGAGTATAAATCCATGTAGTATCGGATCTCAAGCGCGATTTTCAACGCAATGCCGCAAATAATCGCAATCGATATCATCAATATTGCCGAATAATGCGATAAATTATCATCTCTCCAATCGAAAACGCCAATAATTCTCTCCAAAGGCTGCGAAATTAAATCCAAAGGCATGATAACCGCCAAACACGGACCGGATAAAATTTTCGGCGCCTGAACTTGATCGAGCGACATTGCCGTTTTTGTGATTGTCTTCACCACGTTTATGCAAAACGCCAACAATTTTTTGACGATTTTCAAAACGGCGTCCATTGGATTCGATTTCGACGAAAGCGATTTTATCACGTTTCGTAATTTCTGGACCGGATTGTTACCGGAGAGCTCGGCGTTTTCACGGTCAGCCTTGATTCTTTTCGCGGCTTTATTCCCGACGACTCTCGACGCTTCTTTGTGTGATTTCCCCTTGTGTACTAATCTCGAATATTCGTACAAATCCTCAATCTCTTCGTCGATTTCTTTTTCAATCGCTTTCGTCTTCGCAAACTCGTCGATGACCTGCGCTCGTAAGATTTCCTTCTCTGAACCATCCTCATTAATTCCAAAGCACGATACTGGCGCGTCGTCTTTATCCTCCACAATTCGCGACGTGTAACCGACGAATAAAAGACCCACAACGCACAAGAGGGGTAAAAATGCACCCAAAATATCTCCTCTAAGATAAAAGCACAACACGGTGTAAAAAAATGCAAAATACAACCTCAATGCGAAGGTTTCTCTCAACGGCCAAAGAGATAACCACGCGAACGATTGCATGACAATGTGTGGAAAGCCGAGAATGGCAATAGTTAATCGAGATAAAGCATTTATGATGCCAATTACTGTATCCTCTGGTTTTTCTTTCGGTCTTTCCAACGGCATTTGACGCAAATACCAAGAACTCTTCTTTATCATCGGAGTAAATTTCAACACGATGCGGCAATATCCTTGCCATTTCTTCGTCGCTGTTTTCTTGTTCCTCTCGCGCATGAACATTTCACGTTCCACATCGACTAAATCTTGTGCAGAGAGACCATCTTCGTCCGTTGGGATGACATTAGCCCACACGTCGAGTTCGTGATTTTCACTTGCCAAAATATTTGAGAGCGGGACGCACGCGACGCCAACCGGCTTGGTAAATGCAGTCGTCACGGGATCTCTCGCGAACAAAACGACGCGAATTTCACCCATGATTTCGGTGACAGGAAAGGTGGCAGACTCGAAGGCCGTCCGGAAGTTTTCTTCGAAGCTCTCCAAAATGACTGCGCACGAGATGTGCGTTCCAAGTAAGCCTTCATCTTTTTCATTCGCATTCTTGAGTACATTCTGTTTGTAGTGCATATCCTTGACTGGGTTCCCCGAATTTAAGACACCGCCGATAACAGATTTGATTTGAATTCTTAAATTCCCAATTCTCGGACGAGCCGCTCCAAAAGTATTCTCTAAATCTGCGGGTGGAAGCGATCGACGACCGATGGAGTACGCGACTTCAACGTGACCGAGTTGTTTTCCAGCTTTATTCAAAAAGCCGTACACTGTGGTATTTTTCAACGGTACCAATTTTGCCCACGTCTTTCTCATTTCACCAATAGCTAAACCGGAGGTGTTGACCGTAAATTCACCGATTTTGGTGCCGCCGACGTAAAATTTCTTCAACGCAAAGAAATCTTCCGCTTTTATCGTGAGCGCTTCATCTGGATCGTCGAGTTCTCCGTCCCCGTCTTCATCGATGAAACTCATACCACCATCATCAGCTCCATCTTTCCCGTAGAGATATTTTTGAAACTGCTTCCAAGCTTTTACGAGCGCGACGCCAAAGTATACGCTCTTTAGTTCAGCGACTACGCGAACGCGAAAACTCGTGGTCATTGGATTCATCGGTAACGAGAAAACTTCCGTTTCAAATTCAGCAGTAGACTTGATATCTTCCTGCACTCTACCCTTGACTGGTAGTAAGTTTGTGTTTGTCGTCAAGTTGACGTACACGTCCGTAGATTTACGGTACGCTGGAAGTGCTATGTTACGAATCCGTAAAATTTGAACGTAGAGATACAACGAAGGATCGTGAACGTTGAGCATCTTTTTATCCGCGTCGATGACGGGTGGTTCCATAATTTCCGCAAATGGAGGACGCGAGAAAGATATCTGAACAGAAACTAAACCTGATGGAATCATCATTTCTCGATCTTTCGGATCTGGTCGATATATTGCAACTTCCGAGCTCGTCCAATCTCCATTCGCCTCGATGTTTAATAAATTGACGTGTCCTCTTCCCATTTCAACTTGTCCGGAAAAGTTTCTGTCGACGCAACACAAAATCAATTCTTTCGCCCCAGGTCTAACGAGAAGTGTAAACGTTTCTCCTAAACCTTCGTTCCAAACAGGTGTGGATGTATCGTATACCACGGATGTTGCAAAGCGCTCAAACTTTGGCGCGTTATCGACTTGGAGGGTAACGCTGGGATCACACAAATCTTTACTCGTATTTCCAACCGGTAACAAATATCTCCCTGCCAACACTCTGACGTGACATCTCCGCGCGTACTTTGTCAAATTTCCTGAATCCTCCAATGTTATAGAACCGAATCCTCCACACGCGTCTAAAATTTTATTTTGCGTTTCCAAAGGTTCCATCATTCTCGCCACGGAAACTTTTACAACCCCAACGTCCAGTCGACGTTCATAATCTTCAAAAACAACCTCTTCGCCGGCACTTCGTGGACTGATTCTCGTTCCTAGCGGTAAATTAAACGTTCGGTACGAGCCATCTTGCGGTAAACATTCTAATGGAATACCGCATGCGCCACAGAAGTCATCCGCATTCCCAAAATCGCGATCGAACACGGTAAACACGAGCGCCGAATCATTACTCGTGAGATCAACGAGATACCTCTCGTCCCAACGAGGAAAGCGCGTGTCATTTTTAACTTTCGTCTTGTATCTCTCTTTGGCCGGCATAGAATCACCTCCAATTTTAACGTACGCATCAGATCCCGACCATCCATCCATTGGCGTAATGTTCGAAGCTTCCATAACGTGAACGTAGTATCGACCTCGTCTCTCGTTTTGCATCGCACTTCGTTTGGCCGGGGTGAACGATTTAAAACTTTTCTTCAATCGCTCGTCGAGTTTTCTTTCTTTTGCCGATAAGCTGAGATTCTGATCTTGTTTCCTCTCAACGAATGTAGACGATGTCGCGCCGTGTTTTGCCGCCGACCGACCTGCGATCCAAGGCTCCAACGGATCTTCGCTCCCCTCGTTCACTTGCAAAGCGTGCCAGTTTCCATTCACACCGAGCGCTGGCAACAGTTTTGGCGGCCGTCTAAACGCCATCTTCAGAGTACCTTCGCCACCGCCTTCTTTGTTTGTCTCCATCCGTTTTCTGGACATCATTTTTTTCAACTCTTTTTTCTTCGCGTTTTGGGTCAAACCTTCGCGCGATCGTAAAGAGTCGAGCGACCCGGCTGGCTCCACTTCCAAAGTGATTTCTCTCCAATGTCCATCGAGCGGGCACAGCTCGATGGGTACCGCACACGTCCCAATGAGCGATTTCTTAGAATCAATTTCAGACGGGCCTTTCAAATCCCAAATCTTAAAGACAATTTCCTTCGAACACCAAAAACCATCATTATCATCATCGCTCCCACTCTCCACCTTGGGAGCAGCACCGTTTTCCTCGCTTTTACCACCGTCGTCTATATCCTTTCCTTTCGTCTTCTTCAAAATTTTCTTCTTTTTTTTCGGTGAAAACGAGGCAAACATCCCTCTCCTCTCTTCTTCCTCTTCTACTTGTTCGCTGAATATTGGAAATGAGAACGACTCGCCCTCTCCGGCGTTCCACACAGGATCCACCGTATTCAAAATAGGTCTCGTCACTCCGACGTACTCGCTCCCATCCTTCTTCTTCACGTGAACGGATACGACTGGATCCACCGTCCCGCCCCCGGCTTTCTTCGATCTCGATTGCGACAACCGTTTCGCTTCGTATTTTTTATACAGCTTCTCGCACTCGAATATCTTGACCTCTAAATCTCTCGACACCGAGGCTGGGTTGATTGAGGATGCTCTCTTGCTCATCTGCTTGATTAAAACGCCCGGGCCAAAAGATGCGAACGACGAGGACTTCTTCATGTCTTTGTTTCTGTTCCCTTCTTCTTCTTCTTCTTCAAAGTTATCGTTGACAACAAAATTGAGCTCGTTATAGTCCTCCACTTGGACGCTGTTCAGTTTTTCCTTCAGCGCTCCCACCTTTTTTTGCACGGAGTTCCCACGGACCGTCTTCATCTTCATCTTGTTATTAGCGGGATCGTGGGCATTATCTCTCGTTGGCGTCATCGATGACGACGACGACGCGCTGCTCTCCTCCTCGTCAAAACTGCTTTTCTTCTTCCTTCTTCTTCTTCGTCTGTTTAATTATTATACCGTGGAGAAAATATCCAACTCCAACGGTGTGTTCAATGAAGAAATACGTATCATAATAAGCGAGTAAATCGAAATTTTAATACGAACGAAAAACGCAAAGAAAGATGTGGGGCCAAAAATCGATTTTTTTAAGCGCAGAAGTTGTATGTACGTATTTTACAGCAGTTTTTCGTTTTCATTGCGCATCTAAAACAGACCGAGGATGACGATACGTGCATTTCCGATCATCGCATGCGCTTGAAGTTTTGCATGTCTTCATCCATGCTGCCGTCCATGCCATGATCATCATCATCAACTTCTTCTTCTTCCTCGACGATTCCGAAGTCACCTTCGGTTTCTTCTTCGATTTCTCGAAGGCCGAGTTGCGTGTCCAACTTGGCGAGCTCTTGCATGACGGTATTCATTTCCGCTTCGATGACTTCCATGTTCGCGCGGATAAATTTGGTATCAGAAACGACAAAGTCGGTGTCGTCACCGACACTTTTATCATCGTTAGTGGCATTCCTTTTGTCGATAATCTTTGCGATCGAGTTATCCGGTTTAAACACGACCGTTTCGTTTTCTTTCTTCACGCTCGGTTTCTTTAAATTCTTTCCGACGCCATAGAGCAAAGAGGAGAGCATGCCTACGCCTTTGTTTGTCTTGTTACTCTCGTCTGCTTCAACTTTGTTTACATCAGAGACATCGTTAATAGCGCTATCGGTAGTCTCAGAAGCGTCATCTTCATCCGACGAGGACGAGACTTCATCGCTATCGTCTCGCGATTTGAGTATTTTCAAAACGGCTCCAGTCGCGGCGTCCCCTATCCTCCCCGCTTGTTTACTCAAATTCTTCGCAAACTTAGTAATGTCCTTTTCAAGCACTTCTCTCGTTTTCAGACTAATCATGGATCGGTCAAAAGATTCGGTAGTGTCGACGTTTTCTTTCTTCGCTTGCTGTTTGAAGGAGCTCGCAGCGAGGATGATTTCCGTTCGGACTTGCGTGTCTTTGAACTGGAGCGATCTGAACAAGCCTTGCAAACCAGCTTGCATTTTCTCGAGGACGGCTTCTTCTTTTTCGATTTGATCGATAGGTGCACCTTTCGCTTTTAATCTTTGCACGGTGCCCAACTGCCTCTTAATGCTCGTTTGTTGTCGCTCGATGCGTTTCTGCAAACCAAACATGTCCGAAAGAATCTCTCTCGATTTGTCCAACGATTGGCCGATACTCTCACCAATCTTAGCGGCTCCGCCCTGTTTAACTTCTAATTCAGCTGGATCGACGCTGAAAAAATCGTATTTTAAACAGTCTAAAGCCGACGGTCTATCCGTGTTATCATTGTTATTGCTCAGCAGCTGTTCGCCGCTTTTCGCCGTTTTCTTCTCCAACCAATACGGACGCCCTTTCAAGAGTTCGGCGGCTAATTTCCAACCAGCATCGCCCCCGGCGTCTAAAAGAGCCGTCTTCGATCGCCCGAGCTGTCCTTTATTTTGTGTTCTCCACAAATCCAAATCGTAATCGCACTTTTCCAATCCTCGGTTGAAGCTCGACAAGCCTCGATTGGTTCGTAAACTTGGCAACGCCAACTGCATGAGGATAACGCCCGCGGAGTACGAATCAAATCGATCGGGTAAGTACTTTACCCACGCCGCGCTACCCGCGGCGTACGCGAGAGGACCAAGCAACTTGCGTAAATCTGGAGCGTCTTCGGTCGGAATCAAAAACTCTTCCGGTGGCGCGTACTTTGGATCCATGATGGTTTCATCTGGGGCAAAGTTTGTGCCCGTGCGAAAGCACGCACACGCGCCTAAATCGATGAGCTTAAACTCCGGTTCTTCCATCATGACATAATCCTTCACTTTCCTCTCGTAGATAGCGCCACCGCCACTTTCTTCTCCTCCTTCTCTTCCTGAACCTTTACTCCCGCCTCTTCTAATCGAGGATAAACTTTCGCTGAGAAATTTCCCAGTGCCTTCCAAAACGTTTTTCCCTCTGCTTTTCTCGTCGTACGCTTCGCAATCCGCCAGCACGAGATTGTGCGGCTTTATATCTCGATGGACTAAACCAGCGCTGTGCATGGTCGCTAAATTCGTGAGTAACTGTTTCATGACTTTCTGCGCAATCTCCAGTTCGCACGCCGCGTCTCCTTTGCGCACGCCTTTTCTCTTCAAAAGGTTCTTCGCCAATCCGGAGGGATAATCCGACTGTGCCATAAACTGCGCCAACGTCCGATCGCCTTGATACTTCCACACCAACCACAACCCTTCTTTCGCGGTTAAATCGTTCATTTGATTCGTATCCATCAACTTTTTCCACTCGTCGTACGTCACTCGATAGCTGCCTAAAAACTCCGCGCACGCCCCTTTCGCGTCTCGAGATACGCGATCGTTCATCCAATTCTCAATCTCTTGAAGCTCTGCCGCGCCTTCTACGTTCAGTTTTGGTCTCTTCAATACCACTCTCTCTTTTCCTCTCCAGATTGCCTGGTAGACGATCCCGAACGATCCTTCTCCTATTTGTCGTTCTATTTCGAATTCGTGGCGTTTGAAATTTCGTCCCACTTGTGCTTTTATTTTTATTCTCGTTTTCTGTTTTGTTGCGTTCGTCGTATTTCTTTCTCGAAGCAAACGCCCACCCTTTCGTCGATCTCCTCCTCCTCCTCCTCCTTCAAAAGAAGAAGAAGAAGAAAAAGACGACGTCGCAAAGCTGGCACCGCCACCGTTCATCGCGGACGCGCTCGCTTTTGTGGTCGTTGTCGTCGCACTTCCTTCTCCTCCTCCTCTTCTTCTTCTTCTTCTTTTCGTTTGGGCGTCGACGAGGACGGCAAAATTTCTTCTCGACGCTAAAGAAGACAAAGAAGAAGAAGAAGAAGAAGATACCGGTGGTGCTGATCCGACTCCCCCTCCCACAACGCGCATGATGATGTGAGAGAGATCTTGTTGTCGTTGTTGTTATCTTTGTCGTTCACTCAGCCGCAAGTAAGAAGAAGAGCGCTCTCTTTTTTTGTTGTGTGTTCAAAAAGTGTCAAGCGTGAATAAGTGTGTGGTGTGTGGTTTGTGTGGTTTGTGGGTAATGGGGTGCAATCTTGAAGTCTGAAGAACGAAGAGTTTCGATGAGCTGACTACTCGAAAAAATCAGTCCCACAG
>Ga0114997_10001961_pt1 | contig 16801 bp, 21 predicted proteins | sample ArcticOcean_MG_C_2_FD_87045 | JGI IMG/M metagenome (GOLD analysis project Ga0114997, IMG submission 87045) | Marine microbial communities from western Arctic Ocean - ArcticOcean_MG_CB4_136 | ecosystem: Environmental > Aquatic > Marine > Oceanic | place: Arctic Ocean: Canada Basin | collected...
ATGGCCATTCCCTAGTGAAGTTTTTGGATTAACAGTTTTTGGAGTAGAAGTTCCTTTGCTGCTTATAGCAATTATGACTTTTGTATTAATTACAAGCAGCGGAACAATGGCACTTGCTGTTAAGTACGGGTATGAGAGAAACAGAAAAATGTGTGCATGGCTTATATTAGCTACTGCAATTGGTGGACTCACATTTGTTGGTATGCAGGCTTTTGAGTGGTCAAAATTAATTTTTCATGATGGCATAAGACCTTGGAGCAACCCTTTTGGAGCTGCTCAATTTGGATCTTTCTTTTTTATGATTACGGGATTTCATGGAACGCATGTATCTATCGGAGTAATTTTTTTATTTATTTTTGCCAGAAAAACTTTTAGAGGTGATTTTGATACTGGCAGAAGAGGTCATTTTACAAGCATGAAATCTGACTATAAAGCTATAGAGATTCTAGGACTATATTGGCATTTTGTTGATTTAGTATGGGTATTTATTTTTGCATTTTTCTATCTTTGGTAAAAAATATGGAACAAAATATTAAAAAGACCGCAACAACACATAGTATTGGAATATATCTTTGGATTTGGGGATTGTTATTTGTATTTAGTACATTTTCATACTTAGTTGATTGGTATAATTTTCAAGGACTTCTTAGATGGTCTTTAATTATATTTTTTATGCTTATTAAAGCAGGGTTAATAATGTCAATATTTATGCACCTATACTGGGAGAGATGGGCTATTGTTAATGTTCTTTTATGGCCAATGACTGCTATTATAGTTTTTGTTGTTATAATGACAGCAGAGTCACAATATACTTTTTTTACACGTGCCTTATTTTTTGTAACGGGTGGCTAAACCTAAAAATATTTTAATTTTTTTAAATGTTAAAAACCAAATCAAAAAAACTCAAGATAAACTATTTTAGTTATTTAAAAGCTTTCTTTAATTTAATGAAACCACGCGTGATGTCTTTAGTTATTTTTACCTGCGCTGTTGGATTATTGATTGCACCTATAAAGGTTAGTTTCTTAAGTGCCATACTATCTCTTTCTGCTGTAGCTTTAGGATCTGGAGCCGCAGGTGCATTAAACATGTGGTATGAATCTGATTTAGATTCAATAATGACTAGGACATGTTTGAGACCTATCCCAACGGGAAAATTAACTAGAAATCAAGCTTTAGTGTTTGGAACCTCAGCATCATTTATATCTGTGGCGGCGCTCTATACCTTTGCAAATTTAGTTGCCGCAACAACTTTATTAGTTACAATTCTTTTTTACGTTTTTGTTTATACAATTTGGCTTAAAAGAAAAACTCCACAAAATATTGTTATTGGAGGAGCAGCCGGTGCACTACCACCCATAATAGGCTGGGCAATAGCAACCAACGAAATATCACTTGAACCAATTATATTATTTTTAATTATATTTATATGGACTCCTTCTCACTTTTGGGCATTAAGTTTGTATAAATCAGAAGACTATAGGAAAGCAAAAATTCCAATGCTGCCCATTACGTCAGGAGTAAAAACAACTAAATTAAATATATTAATATATGCTTTTATTTTATTCCCAATTGCATTATCACCATTTATTTTAAATTATTCAGGGTTTGTATATTTAACATTAGCAACATTTCTAAGTGGATATTATGTGCTAATTTCATATAAATTATTCAAAGAAAAAAACTCAGTTAAAGAAAAGAAATTGGCCACTAAATTATTTGGTTATTCAATATTATATCTTTTTATGATTTTTACATCAATCCTAATAGATAAATTGATATAAAATTTTATAATTATGAAAGAATAATGTTAAGTAAAAAAAAATACTTCAAGTTGTTTTCAAGCTTAATTTCATTAATTATTTTAGTTTTATTAATTAATATTTATAAAAATAAGCTAGAAAGAGATTTAGCAAAAGCTGAAGAGTCAATAGTTATAAATTTACTTACAAGCGTTCACCCAAGTTTACCTTGGAAATTTGGATCATTAGAGAAAAAAGTAATTGTCAAACCCGGAGACGTAGTGACGATTAATTATAGTGTAGAAAATTTAAAAAATTTAGAAACTACAGGAATTGCTACATTTTCTTATTTTCCAAGTAAATTTGGAAGCTATATTAGAAAGCTAAATTGCTTTTGCTACGATGCAAAAACGTTGCAACCCAACCAAAAGGAAAAATACTCAGTGGTATTATTAATTGATCCAGAAGTGACAAAAAATAGCAAGACAAAAAATGTTAAAGAGATTACTATACAATTTAATTTTTTTGATTATAAAGAGTACAAAAAAAGTAGTAGCTAACAATGATATTAGAAACATTAGTATTTAAACAAAATACAGTTAATTATCTCTGCACAGTATGTGTTACGGATAATAGTGGGGCAAAGATAGCTTTGACTATTATTATTTCATCATTGGCGCTTTTGGGCCTAGCAAATTGGGCTTGGAAGAAATATTATGTTAATAAGAAAGAAATTTCTCAGCAAAAATAATCCCATTATACTTTGACCCTAGGTTTTGCCTAGATAATATCAAAATTGTATATTATTAAATGGCATGGAATATATAAGCACAAGAAATAATAAAAAAAAATTTACATTCAAAGATGTTTTTTTAAAAGGACTAGCTCCTGATGGGGGACTTTTTGTTCCTAAAAATATTTCAAAGTATACAAACAAAGAGTTGACTGCACTTAAAAGCCTTTCATATAACAAATTAGCTACCAAAATACTTTTGAGATTCTGTGAGAGTGAGTTTAGTGAATCGGAATTAAAAGAAATAATTAACAACTCTTATAAAGATTTTAGGGTTAACGACGTTGTAAAAATTAAAGCGCTGGACGAATTAAAATTATTAGAATTATTTCATGGACCAACTTTAGCATTCAAAGATATAGCTATGCAAGTAATTGGAAATATGTATGAAAAGATAATTAAAAAAAATAATTTAAAAATTAATGTTGTTGTAGCAACGTCAGGCGATACAGGAGCAGCAGCTATAAGTGCGATAAAAGACAGAAAAAATATGAAAATTTTTGTTTTATATCCTGAAAATAAAATATCAGAGGTGCAAAGAAAATTTATGACGACTGTAAAATCAAATAATGTTTTTAATATTTCAGTAAAAAGTAATTTTGATGACTGCCAAAAATTTGTAAAGTTAATGTTTGCTGATAAAGTTTTTTGTAAATCAATAAATATGTCTGGAGTTAACTCAATAAATTGGGCAAGAATTATTATACAAATTGTTTATTATTTTTTTTCATATTTTAAAGTGGCTAAAAGCGAAGAGAAAATAAATTTTTGTGTTCCAACTGGAAATTTCGGAGATATTTACGCTGGGTATATTGCAAAAAAAATGGGACTTCCTATTAATAAACTGATAATTGCAACTAATAGCAATGATATTTTAAAAAGAACAATTAAAACTGGAATTTATAAACCTTTAAATGTAAAGCATACAATTTCTCCAAGCATGGATATTCAAGTTGCTAGCAATTTTGAAAGATTAATTTTTGATATTTTTCATTCAGATTCTGAAAAAACATCGAAATTAATGAATGACTTAAAAATGAATGGAGAATTTAAACTAGACAAAGAAGCATTAAACAAAATAAAAAAAATTTTCTCTTCTGATAGTTTGTCTGATAAAGAAACAAAGGGTGTTATAAAAAAAATATATAAAAAACACTCAATTTTAATAGATCCGCATACAGCAGTAGCAATTGGTGTTGCTAATAAAATTTCAACAAAAGAAAACACTATAATTTTGTCTACAGCACATGCCTCAAAGTTTTCAGAAGCAGTAACGAAAGAAACAAATAAAAAACCAGAATTACCAGAAAATTTTAAAGATATATTGTTAGTAGAAGAGAAATATAAGAAACTTCCAAAAAATTTAAAAAAGATTCAAAATTACATTTTACAAAAAGTGTAGCTAAAAAATTAAATAGGTGTAGCTTTTTTAGCCAATCTATCAGCTAGATTATTCATCGCTTCATTTGAGTGAGCCTTCACCCAACTCCACTTTATTTTTTTAGATTTTGTTAAAGTTTGGAGTTTTTTCCATAAATCAATATTTTTTACATTCTTTTTATTAGATGTTTTCCAATTATTTTTTTCCCATTTATTAATCCAATTTGTAATTCCATCTTTTAAATAAATAGAGTCGGTACAAATTTCCAACATATCTAAATTTAATTTTTTTTTATCACAATACTCTAAGGCCTTAATAGCTGCAGTTAACTCCATTCTGTTGTTAGTTGTTGATTCTTCACCACCACACAATTCATTTTTCATATTTTTACCTATAATTACTGCAGCCCATCCACCTGGTCCCGGGTTCCCTGCACAAGAACCATCTGTATAAATTTTTATAGACATTATATTAAAAAAAATAATCTTGGTAGTTCTCAACGTTATTATGAAATTCCAACCTCTTTAAATATTCAATTGGATCTTTTACTGTTACTATAGCTCCTTCTGTTAAATTTAAATAATCAAAAACTCTTGTAAGCAAAAACCTTAAAGCTGCTCCCTGACACAATACTTTGAGAGATTTTTTCTCCTCATCTGTTAATTTTCTTATACTACTATAACCATCAATAAATTTTTTTGCTTTAGTTACATTAAAACTTAAATTTTCCTTAAAGCCTTCAAAACAAAGTGCGTTAAGGCAAATTGCAATTTCAAATGCATAAAAGTCATAACAGGAAAAATAATAATCAATAATTCCTGACAATTTATTATCTTTAAAGAAAATATTATCTGGAAATAAATCAGCATGGATTATTCCTGAAGGAATATTTTTTGGCCACGTTACCTCAATCCTTTGTAAATTTTTCTCTATTATGCTAGGTAAATTTTTATCAATTTGTGAACAATCATTTTTGACTTTATTATACATTTCCCTCCAAGAATTAACTGAAAGTTTATTTTCTCGTTTGATTTTTAAATCTTTTGTAATTAAATGTAATTTTGCTGCATTAACTCCAACTTCAAAACAATCAAGAGGATTTAGTATTTTTTTTGAACTTCCGTCTAAAAAAGTTACAACAGCAGCTTTTTTCTTTAAAACTTCTGAAATGTAATTACCATTTCTGTTTATTATAGGCTCTGGAGATGGAAAATTTTTATCAAATAAGTTTTTCATTAAAGCTATAAAGAAAGGCAAATCTTTTTCCTCCACTCTTTTTTCATAAAGCGTTAATATGAATTTACCTTTTTCAGTTTGAATAGAATAATTAGTATTTTCTATTCCTTCTTTTATTTCATTATAATTTATTAATTTTCCAAGGTTATACTTAGAAAAAAAATCTATCAGCTCATTTTTGGATAATTTTGTATATACAGCCATTTTATTTAAATTTTATTTTTTAATATAATGTATTGTTGGGCTGTGGAAAAGATTTAAGAACTTTAAATGCCTTAGTTAGCTCTAAATCTTTGTTTTTTTTAAAACAATTTTAGTTTCTTCTAAACTTTTTGAATAAAGACTATCCAGCTTATTTTTATCAATAGAATTCTTAATTAAGCTTCTAACCGCCTCTATACTAATTTTAATTGAAATATTCTTAATATCTCTTATAGCATTTTCTTTCATTAAAGTAATTTTTTGCTCAGTACTTTTTTTTCTAATTTCCATTATTTGATGAAATTTTTTAGTTTTTTCTAAAACAGTTTTTTCACTTTCTTTTTTTGCTATATCTATAATTTCTTTAGTTTCTTTTTTTGATTTATCTATTTTGCTTTCATAATCACTAAGCAAATTTTTAGCCTCAAACTTTAATTTTTCAGATTCATCAAGTTCCTTTTTTATTTCACTAATTTGGCGCACTAAAGACGAGTTTATTTTTTGTGGTAATTTTAAATATACCAAAACTAAAATAAAAATCAAAAATGCTATTGCGACCCAAAAAGTTGCATCAATCATCATACGTTTTTTTCCATTTTTATTTTTGCTATGTCTTCTATTATCGCAGCAGCATTACTTTTATTGACCTCAATATTAATTATTTTTTTAATTATATCTGTTGTTATTTCGGTCGAAATAGCACTTATATTTGGTAAGGAATTTTTTTTTGAATCATTAATTTCTTTTTCAACAGCCATTAATTCTTTTTCAATTTCCTCATTAAATTTTTGTTTTTTTTCATTAATATCTTTTTCAAGTTTTTTCCTGCCATCTTCAATTATTTTTTGTGCTTCTTTTTTAGAATCATCTATTATTTTTTGATATTCGTTAAATTTTTTTTCAGCACCTTCTTTTAATTTTTGTGCTTCATTCAGATCATCAACAATTTTGGATTTTCTATTTTCCAAACTATAAGTAACTTTTGGTAAAAAAACTTTCCAGATAATTATATACAAAAGAGAAAAAATTATTAGTAGCCAAAATATTTGTGCCAACCAAAAATCAGGATTGAGTTGAGGCATTCCTGCCTCAGAGCTCAATGACTGATTTGTAAAAGCAAATAAAGCTATATTTATTAAAATATAAGTTTTTTTCATATTTACTCTAATTTTATTTACTAAAATGCAAATAAAATAATTAAAGCTACTACTAATCCAAAAAGGCCCGTAGCTTCTGCTAAAGCAAATCCTAAAAGTAAATTTGGAAACTGTTTTTGAGCTGCTGATGGATTTCTCATCGCACCAGTTAAATAATTGCCAAAAATAATCCCAATACCTACTCCAGCACCCGCTAATGCAATTGCTGCTAGTCCTGCCCCTATCATCTTTGCTGCTTCTAACTCCATTTTTTCTCCTTTGTTAATGTTAGTGGTGTAAATTTAATGCATCATTTAAATAAATGCATGTTAAAATTGCAAAAACATAGGCTTGAAGAAATGCAACGAGTATTTCAAGTCCAGTTAAAGCAACAGAGAAACCAAGTGGTAACCAGCCACCCAACAACCCTAAACTTATTACAAACCCACCAAATACTTTTAGCATGGTGTGTCCGGCCATCATATTTGCAAACAGTCTTACCGATAAACTTACTGGCCTACTTAAATAAGATATCACTTCAATTATTACAATTAAAGGTAAGAGCACTAAAGGTACGCCCTTTGGTACAAAAAGCTCTAAGTATTTAATACCATGTTTTGCAAATCCAATAATAGTAACTCCAACAAAAACAATACTTGCTAAAATAAAAGTTACAATAATATGACTAGTCACTGTGAATGAATAAGGAAGCATTCCAACCATGTTACAAAACAAAATAAACATGAATAAAGTGAATATGAATGGAAAAAAAGATTTAGCACTTGAGCCAGCTGTATCATTAATCATTTTCGCTACAAACGTGTAGCTCATTTCAGTAATTAATTGTATTTTTGATGGCACTAATAATTTTTTTTTTGTTCCTAAAAATAAAAACAGTATAATTAACGTCGCACTTATCGCCATAAACAAACTTGCGTTAGTGAAGGAAAGATTTATTCCATTTATATTTATTTCAGGACCAATTTTATAAACTTCAAATTGGTGCATCGGATTTAAACTCATCTTATTCCTTTAATCTTTATAGTTTTTTTGCATTTTTTTTGCTGATCTAAATACATTAATTATACCAGCAGCTACACCCATAAAAAAAAAACAAATTATTAATATCGGTTTAGTACCAAACCAATTATCTAAAAGAAACCCAATTGTTACCCCAACAGCTACAGCAGCTACTAATTCGGTGCTGATTTTTAAAGCTTTACCTAAAGATGCGGCATTTGAACCCTTATTAATTTCATGATTATCTGCAATTTTTTTTTTTGCAATTTCTAAGCGAGTTGATACTTCTTTTATTTGTTTCATATGTTTGTTTATGCAACTAATTCTTCTGCTTTTTCTAAATCAACTGAAACGAGTTGACTCACTCCTTTTTCTGGCATGGTCACACCATACAATCTATCCATTTGAGACATGGTTAGAGCGTGGTGAGTAATTATAATAAATTTAGTTTCAGTAATTTTTGTTAATTCGTTAAGCAGTGAGCAAAATCTATTAACGTTAGCATCATCTAGCGGAGCATCCACTTCATCCAAGATACAAATTGGAGCTGGGCTGGTTAAAAAAACTGCAAAAATTAAAGATAGTGCTGTTAAAGCTTGTTCTCCACCTGACAACAAAGTGATAGATTGCAATCTTTTTCCTGGAGGGCTTACCAAGAGCTCTAAACCTGCTTCCAAAGGGTCATCCGAGCCAACAAGCTCTAGCTTAGCTGTACCACCATTAAATAGTTTAGTATAAACCTCATTAAATTTTCTATTAACTTGTTCAAAAGCATCTAAAAGTTTTTCTCTACCTTTTTGATTTAATTCATTTATGCTATTTCTAAGTTTTGCTATTGCGGAAACTAAGTCTTCTCTATCTTTTTCAATTTTTGCAATAGTATTTTTATAACGATCAGTTTCCTCATCAGCTCTCAAATTTACTGAACCAAGACGCTCCCTAGCATTTTTTTTTGAATCTAAAAGATCTTCTTGCTCAACAACATTTGGCAAATTATCAACATCTTTTATGTTTGAATTATTTAATAAATTTTTTTCTCCAATATTAAGATCGTTTCTTATATTATCTGCCAAATCCTTTTTTCTCTTCTCAAGACCTTCTAAAGTTGCCCCTGATCTGGCTTTGTTTTCCCTACCGACCATCATTTTTTCTTGAACAAGCTTTAACTTTTTGTTTTTTGTTTGATAATCCTCTTCTGCCTTTAACAATTCATTTGATAAACTGTTTTTTTCATTTTCAGTATTTGCTGTATTTTGCATTAGTTGCCCTTTTTTAATTGAAATTTTTTCAGGAATTTTACTAATATTTTCTAAATCTAATTTACTTTTATCTAATCTTTTAAATAATTCTTTCAACATTTTTTCAGAATTAAAATTTAGTTTTTTCCAATTTTGAATTTCTATATCAATACTTCTAATTCTTTCTTGTCTTTTTATTTTTTCAGTTTTAATGGCATCATGTTTACTTAATGCAGAGGCGTATTTTTCTTGGGTAGATTTAATTTTATCTGTTAGGTCAGCTATATCATCAGCATAACTTTTATTAGGCATAGAATTTATTTTTCTAGTTTCACCTTCGATAGATACAGAAATATTATTTATTATTATTTTAGCACTTTCATTTTCATTATTTTCTATTTTAGATTTTGCTTCATTTAAATTGTCATTTATATTTTTGAGGAATTTTATATAATTTTTCTCCAAATCATTAAGTGATAGATTTTTTGATATTTCCTCTAATTTATTTTGTTCTTTTTTTAAAGCCTCTGTAGCTTTTTCCAAATCTATTTCAGTTTGTTTTTCTAAGTCGTAGTATTTTTTTTCGGTATTGATTAAATCATTTTTTTCTTCATTCAATCTTCTCTCATTAGACTGAGAGTCTAATACTATATTTCTCTCTCTTTCACTGTCTATCTCAATAGTTTTTTGAGAATTTTGTAATCGCTCTTTTTCATTTTTAGTTCTTTCTTCTTCTTCTTCTAAGTTTTGAAATTCTAGATTAAGCCTTTGTAATTTAGATAAAGTTTCAATATTTTTATCTCTTAGAGGCTTTAGTTTTAGATTGGCTTCCTCCAGCTGGTTATTGTTATGATTAATATCTATCGTAAGTCCACTTATATCATCGTCAAATTCATTAATCATTTCTTTTGTAACTTTTAATTCTTTTTGTATTTCCACTAATTTAATATAATAAAGACCAGCTTCTATTTTTTTAATTTCTTCAGAAATTATTTTATATTTAGAGGCTTCGACAGCTTGTTTTTTTAAATTATCTAATTGTTTTTCTTGCTGCCTTCGAAGTTCATCTGCTCTTTTTAAATTATTCTCAGCAGAGTTTAATCTTAATTCTGATTCATGCCTCCTCACATGCATACCTGCAATTCCCGCAGCTTCCTCCAAAATTGTCCTCCTATCAGTTGGTTTGGCCGTAACCAAAGCCCCAATTCTTCCTTGGCTTATCATTGAAGGTGAATGTGCTCCCGTTGACAAATCAGCAAAAAGTGTTTGAACATCTCTAGCTCTAACTTCTTTATCATTTATAAAATATCTTGAACCTTTATCTTTAACTATTCTTCTTTTTATATTAATTGTTTCTAGCTCTTTAAATTGAATAGGACCACTTTTCTCGGAGTTATCCAGAGTCAAAGAAACTTCAGCGATATTCTTAGATGTCTTGTTTGCTGTACCTGAAAAAATTACATCCTCCATTCCCGTTCCCCTCATACTTTTTGCAGAAGTTTCTCCCATGCACCACCTAATAGCCTCAACTATATTGGATTTTCCACATCCGTTTGGGCCAACTATTCCAGTTAGTCCGTCTTCAATAAAAAAAGATGTCCTTTCAACAAATGATTTAAAGCCAAGCAAATTAATTTTCTGAAATTTCATAAATTAAATAATTTTTTCTATTTTTTTCTTTATATTTTTAAAGTTAATATCGTTATTAAATTTCATTTCATTTATGATTATTGTTGGAGTCGAATCTATCGTATATTTTTTATGGGCATCTATTCTACCATTTAAGATTCTGTCTGAAATTATTTCATCATCTATACATTTATCATATGTTTCGGAACTCACTTCAAATTTTTCTGCTAAATTTTTAAGGTTTTTATTTATTTCATCAAAATTTGAACCCGCAACCCATTCACTTTGTTTTTTATAAATAATATCCATAAAGGCTATTTGCTTACTTTCATCTATGCAGTTTAATAATTTAGATGCATTAAATGCCATCTTATCTAATGGGAAATCAATAAAAATTAATTGAACTTTACCCAAATCAACATATTCTTTTTTAATTTTAGGCACTACATTTAAATGAAAGCTTGCACAGTGAGGGCAAGTAAAGGATGAAAAAATTTTAATTTTTATAGGTGCACTTTCTTTCCCAAGTACAATTAGTAGTTTATCTAAGCTTTCTGCATATGCTTTACAGGATAAAATTAAAAATATTAAAAAAATTTTAGCAAAAAACAATGCTCTTAAATTAATAGTATTAAATCTAATCATTTTTTGACCGCCTCCAAAAGTTTCATTAATGAGTTTCTTATACCTTTATTGCTAATTTCATTTACTTTTTTATCAAAGTTTTTTGATAATGCAATTTGTCGTTTTTTTTTATTTCTTTCTTTAGAAGTTAAACTAAAAGTTTCTAGTCTTACTTCACTTATTAGTTGATACCCAAAATAACTATTAACCCTATTTATTATATTTCTTTTTGAATATTCAATATTTATTTCATTTCCTCTTTTTACAGCCAAAATAAGTGTCCCATTTTTATCACCGTTACTCATTTTTATAGACTTTGGGTAACAATAATTTGCCATTTCAGCACCAGCAAAAGCATTCCATCTACTTATTATTTCGGAGTAATTGTATCCATTTTTTTTTAAAATTCCCTTTACACCGCGCGGCAAAGTATTGCCAAAGGACCTTAGTCCTTGAACGTAACTTTTGCTTTCTTTATTATTTCTTTTAAAATGCATTTAAATAATACGAATTTACCAAAAAAAATTCTTAGATGGTATGATAATAACAAGCGCACACTTCCATGGCGAATAAGCAAGAACTCAAGAAAAAAGCACTATTACAGATTATTAAGTGAATTTATGCTTCAACAAACACAAGTTAAAACGGTAATTCCATATTTTAACAATTTTGTTGAAAAAATTCCTAATTTAAAAGCTTTAGCTAATTGTAGTGAACGAAAAATTATGAAGCTTTGGGAGGGCCTAGGCTATTATAGAAGAGCAAAGAATTTGCATAAGACTTCTAAAATATTGATTAAAAATCATAAAGGAAAAATTCCAAATAATTTTGAAAAGCTAAAAGAGTTACCCGGAATAGGAGATTATACTGCTAGTATACTTTTGGCACTAATTTATAACCAGCCGCGCATTGGACTTGATGGCAATGTTAAAAGAACTTTATTTAGACTATTTAATATTGATGCTCGGGAATCAGAAAATATATTTAAAACCCAAAGAAACAACGACCTAGCAGAGGCATTAATGGAATTTGGTGCTTTAATATGCAAACCAGTAGAACCCAAATGTTTTAAATGTAAACTTAATAAAATGTGTTCATATTATAAATCTGACTTAAAAATTATATCTAAAAAGAAAGTAAAAGTTAAACAAAAAAGTTATGATATTTTTTGTTATTTAAAAAAAGAAACAAAACAAATAGCGTTAACTAAAAGTAATAATTTAGGCTTCCTAAAAAAGTTCAATTTACCACAAGTAAAGGAATCCTCAAAGATAAATAAAAGTTGGAAATTTTTATGCAATTATAGAAATTCTATATCTAATAAAAAGTTAAATATTAATTTATATTATAAATTTTCTTCAAAATTACCAGCTAGATACAATTGGTATTATTTAAATAAAAATAATGAATTTATTCCAACATTTACAAAAAAGATTTTTAGGCACGTTTCACATTTGTACTAATGAAAAAAAAAATAGCTATTATCGGTTCAGGCATATCGGGACTTACTTTAGCAAGTCTTTTAAAATATAATAGTGATTTTGAATTTTTAGTATATGAAAAGGAAAGTAGTTTAAATTTAGATGAGGGGTTTGGATTACAATTGTCAGTTAATAGCGTTTCTATCTTAAATAAGATTGGTTTTGCTCAACTAAATAAAAATGAAAAATACCATCCATTAAATGTTAATTTTTATACAGAAAATTATAAAATAATTTGTAATTTAGATCTAACAATCTTTAATTCTGAAAATGAAAAGTACACCACCCTTAAACGTTCAAGTTTAATTAAATTTTTAAAAGAGAAATTATTAACTAATTCTTTAATATTTCGTAAAAAAATTAATACTGTTGAAAACAAAAATGAAAAGATAAATATTAATTTTACAGATGGATCGTCCGAAGAGGTCGACTACCTAGTCGTTTCTGATGGAGTTTTTTCTAATTCAAAATCAGCTATAGAAAATAAAATATTTAAACCAATTTACTATGGAGCCTCTGCTTTTAGAGCACAAATCAAAGATCAAAATACTTTTAATTTTAATAGTAGCAATATATCATTAATAATGGGTTCCAACTCGCATTTAGTTGTATATCCAATCAATCAAAGTAAGGAACTTAATATAGTTTATATAATTCGAAAAAAATTAGAAGATGATAAAGATACAAAAAAAGTTTTAGATAATAAAATTTTTGATTATAATAAAAATTTAAAAAATTTGTTTCAGAAAAATTTAAAACCTTGGCCTCTTTATATGTCTAATAAACCTGTTAAATCTTCTTACAAAAATGTATTTTATATTGGTGATTCCTTCTATACTTTCCCCCCAACAATGGCACAAGGTGCTTCACAAGCAATAGAATCTGCTTACGAAATTTTTAATTTAATTAAAAACAATGATTCAGATATTCAAAAAGTGTATTTTAATAATAGAATAAAAAAAACAAATTTAATTATTAAAAGATCAAAATTTAATTACTTTATTTTTCATATTTCTAATCAAATATTAAAAGGTTTTAGAAATAAAATTCTAAAAATTCTTGTAAAAAATAAAACTTTTATTAATAGCTATTTGGGTAAAGTTTATAAAAAATGAAGATTTTTTTTAAATATTTTTACTTAAAAATCTTTGCCTGAGGTCGTCTATCGGAACTATTGCGCCACCTACATTACAGTACCAGTAAGTCCAACCATTATAACTTTCAGCTCCCATTATTTTAGCTGCAACTTTATGTATAGAGCCAGAGGATTCTTTATGTTTAATACTACCGTCTACCATAATTTTTGCATTGACTTTTTTTTTTTGATCAAAAATACTTGTTCCTGGTTTAATTATTCCCAATTCAACGAGGGATCCAAATGGCACCCTTGGTTTTGATCTATTATTTTCTAAAGTATCTAGATTACTTTCCTCAATAATCTGAGTTTTATTAATTCTCTCACTTGCAGCTCTAAAATATTTTTTGTCTTTTTCTGCTCCAAAATAATTTCTGCCTAATTTTTTAGCCACTACTGCAGTAGTGCCAGTTCCTAAAAAAGGATCAAATATTGAATCACCTTTATTTGTTGTTGCTAGAATAATTCTATGTAAAAGAGCTTCTGGTTTTTGTGTAGAGTGAACTTTCTTACCATTTTTTTTTAATCTTTCTTTACCACTACAAATAGGAAGCATCCAGTCAGAACGCATCTGCAAGTCATCATTTAAACATTTTAATGATTGATAGTTAAAAGTGTATTTTGATTTTTTACTTTTAGAAGCCCATATTAAAGTTTCATGAGCATTGGTAAATCTTGTTCCTTTGAAGTTTGGCATTGGATTATTTTTTCTCCAAATAACGTCATTTAATAACCAATAATTTAAATTTTGCAAATGATAGCCTAAACGAAATATATTATGGTAAGAACCTATTACCCAAATACTTCCATTATCTTTTAAAATTCTTTTGCATTCAGTTAACCAAGTTTTACAGAAATCATCATAATGTTTAAAACTTTCAAAGTGATCCCATTTATCATTTACACCATTTACTTTGCTAGCGTCAGGTCTTCTTAAGGTGTCTCCAATTTGCATATTGTAGGGAGGGTCTGCAAAAACTAAATCAAAAGTATTATTTGGAATTGTTTTTAATATTTTTAAGGAACTATCGTTCACAATTTTATTTAAAAATTTAGACATATCTTGATTCAACTTTACGTTGAATTAGACTCTAAATTTATGTTTCAGTCAAAATATTAATTATAAAAATAAACTTTATTGTGTTTCATGTGAAGCATACATCAACATGTTGTGTATTGGTTTAAATTTTTTTCTATGATGCTTAGTTATCCCATATTTCTTTAAACCACTAAGGTGAGCATAAGTTCCATACCCAAAATTTTTATCCCATTTATATTTTGGATATTTTTTTGATAATTTTATCATAAATAAATCTCTAGAAACTTTTGCAATAATCGAGGCTGCAGAAATACAGGCAATTTTTTCATCACCTTTAATGAAAGCTTTACATTTAATGCTAGTATTTTCAGGTGTAAAAATTCCATCTATATATGCCAAAGCCGGTCTTTTTCTTAGTTTTTTTAGGGCCCTTTCCATAGAAAGTAGAGATGCATTTAAAATATTTATTTTATATATCTCACTCACACTAGCTACTCCTATAGCATAAATAGAATTTTTTTTAATGTATTCAGAAAGCAGAATTCTATTTTGAAAATTAATTTTTTTTGAATCTTTAATATTTTTTGTATTTATATTATCATTTAAAATTACTGCTGCGGCAAAAACTGGGCCAGCAAGACAGCCTCTTCCAACCTCATCTACGCCCGCTATTTTCACATTTTTAGGCAATCTATTTATGTTTTAAATGTTTTAGATTTTTCCCTAATCATTTTTAAATCTATCCATGTCAATTTTTTTTGATCGGGTTGTCTCATAAGGAATGCTGGGTGAAATGTTGCTATTGTCCATGGACTGCATGTTCCAATATCTTTTTTAATCCATTTTCCTCGAGCTTTAGAAATAACATCCTCATCTCCAATTATTGTATTTAAAGCTGTGCTACCAAGAAGTAGCAATATTTTTGGATTAATTATCTCAATATGGCTTATCAAATATGGATAATATCTTTCAATCTCTAAATCAGTAGGCTTTCTGTTTTCTGGGGGTCTATAATTAACAACATTGGATATATAAACTTCTTCTCTACTTAATTGAATAGACATCAACATTTTGTTTAGCAATTTACCAGCACGTCCAACAAACGGCTTGCCCTCAATATCTTCATTAGCTCCAGGACCTTCACCAATTATCATTATTTTAGAATTAATGTCACCATCTCCAAAGACTAAGTTGGTTGCATTTTTTTTAAAGTCACAATTCGTAATAAGTTGCATTTTTTTTTTAAGTTTGTTGAGTTTTTCAGACTTTGTCCCAGTATAAATATTGGAAGAAACATGCAATGTTCTTTTTAAAGGTTTATTACTTAGTAAAAGATTAGCATTAATTAAATTATAATATTCAATAAGATTAATTAATTTTTTACTTAATTTTTTTTTCATTTTATGTATGTATAGATATTATATGAAATATTTATTAAAAAAAATTTATTTTACTTTTAGTTTTATAATTTTATTACCATATTCACTATGTTATAGCAGTGATACAAAATTTAGATATACACATAATGATATTTATAATTATTTTTCTGGAGTTGTATCTGTTAATCAAGATTATCCTATTGAGGGGTATAAGTACTTAAATAAAGTTCAGTCACTGAAAAAAGTTCATGATAATTATAATGTGGAGTTTCTACAAACTTTAGTAATACTTGAAAAATTTGATGAAGCATTTAAATTTGCAAAAAAAATATGGAAAGAAGAGGAATTTATTTTTGAAGCAGATTTGCTGCTTGGGTTAAAATATTTTAAAAATAGTGAATTTTATAATGCAGAAAAACATTTTAAACGCCTAAATAATACTTCAAAGAATAATTTATATTTTATAGATTTTTTTGATAATGCACTTTTAAGCTGGACTGAGGCGGCAAAAAATAAAAAAAGTGAGAGTTTTTTATATTATAGCAAAATACCGAAACGCTATTATAGATTAAATTTAATTCAGGAAAGTTTACTAAATTGTTTTTTTGACACACCTAAGACTGAAATTTTATTTAAAAAAATAACAGATGATAAAGACGCATCTTTCGCGAGATATAAATTTTTTTTAGGAAACTATCTTTTATCTAAAAAAAAAATAAATAAAGAAAAAAAATAATTTAAATAAAATAAAAAAATAAAAAAAAAAA
>Ga0114997_10001962_pt1 | contig 16800 bp, 8 predicted proteins | sample ArcticOcean_MG_C_2_FD_87045 | JGI IMG/M metagenome (GOLD analysis project Ga0114997, IMG submission 87045) | Marine microbial communities from western Arctic Ocean - ArcticOcean_MG_CB4_136 | ecosystem: Environmental > Aquatic > Marine > Oceanic | place: Arctic Ocean: Canada Basin | collected...
TAGAAATAAATACTAGTTTATTTTAATTTCTAACTAACAATAAACTTTTTAGCTAGTTAAAATCATGAAAATGTTAAATTAAAAATGATATTTTCTGTTTTTTAGCTTAACATTTTTATAACTTAATGTATCAATTTTTAAAAGTAAATAAATCTACTAAAACTTATATTGTTATAAATCAACTTATTACCCTTATTTGTGTATTTTCAAAAGGAACTGTTACAATTTATAAGTTTAATTTTCTCAATTATAATTAATATTAATGTGTTTATAATTTAAGGGATCATACAATAGTGTGACTTAATTAAGTTTCATGTCTTTTTATTATTAGACTCAAATATTTTATTTACAATAATTTTAAAAAATTTAAAACCAAATGATTAATTTTAATTTAAAGAGTATAATCATATTGAGTATGATTTTATTCATTTCAAATAATCTAGAATTATTTGCTCAAAGATCTTTATCAGGTAATATATTAAGTGAAGATGGTCCCTTACCTGGAGCTACTATTATAGTTAAAGGCTCAAATGTTGGTTCAACATCTGATTTTGATGGTAATTTCACTATTATAGCTAATGAAGAAGATACTTTAATGATTTCTTATGTTGGATTTCAATCTCAAGAAATTGTAGTAGGTGATCAAAATAATTTTAGTATTTCTCTTATTTCTGACAATGAACTTCAAGAAGTAGTTTTAACTGGTTATGGTGTTATTAATAAAAGTGATGTTACGGGTTCAATGTCTTCACTTGATTCTGATGATTTTAATATTGGAGTAGTTTCAAATATTGATCAGTTAATGCAAGGTCGAGTTAGTGGTGTTCAGATAAATCAAAGTGATGGTGAACCTGGATCAGGATTAACTGTTAATATTAGAGGGTCTAGTTCTATATCTGCTTCAAATCAACCATTATATGTAATAGATGGATTAATTATTGACAATTCTCCTACTTTGGGAACTGCAAGTTTAGCCGCAGATAATCGAAATGAGGCTCCAAAGAATCCATTAAACACTTTAAATCCAAATGACATTGAAACAATTGATATTTTAAAAGATGCTTCTGCTACTGCTCTTTATGGTGCAAGAGCATCAAATGGTGTAGTATTAATTACTACCAAAAGAGGAAAAGCTGGTCAAACAGATTTCAGATATAATACAACTTATGGTACTCAAAAGATTGGTAATATGATCGAAGTTTTAAATGCAAAACAATATATGGATGTATTTAATGGAATTAGTACTGATCTTGGAAATGGAATTATTTTTACTGATGCTGATAAAGCTACAATAGGGAATGGAAATGATTGGCAGGACTTAGTTTTTAGAAATGGTCTAATTAAAACTCATAATTTATCAGTTGCTGGAGGTTCAATAGATGGAAACACTAAATATTTCGCATCTTTGAATTTTTCTGATCATCAAGGTATTGTTGAAAACACAGATCTTCAAAAGTATACTGCTAGATTAAATTTAAGTCAAAAGATTTCTGATAAATTTTCTATAGATCTAAACTTGACAGTAAGTAGATTAGATGATAATCCAAGTCTTGATACTAGTAGAAATAATGAAGTAGCTGGTCTTGTTAATGCATCAATGTTATATGATCCAACTGCTGCAATATTTAATGATCCAATAACTGATCCATTAAGGCCATATTTTAATTCAACACTATTTAATCTAAATAATCCACTTGCAATTCTTAATGGAAATACAAAGAGTGCAATTACAAATAGAATGATGACAAATGTTAATTTAAATTATGAGATTATTGAAGGATTGACAACTAAGATTAATGCTGGTACTGATATTAGTAATGTTAGAGCAGATGCTCATTTAAACACATTTACTTCGACTGGATATTCTCGAAATGAGATTGCTGGAATTGCTACTTTAAGTTCAATAAATAATCTATTTGAGTGGACAGCTACATATGATAAAAAAATTAATGATATGCACTCGATAAATGTTCTTGCTGGAATTACTTATCAAGATTTTGAAAGAAAAACAACTCAAATAAGAACTGAAAATTTTGTTGCAAAAGGTACATATACTGATAATGTTGGTTTAGGTGATGGCACAAAAAATTTTATAGCTAGTAATAAAACAGTTTCTTCATTGTTTTCCTATCTTGGAAGAGTAAATTATTCTTATGCAGATAAACTTCTAGTTACTGGAACAATAAGAAGAGATGGTTCCTCCAAATTTGGATTAAACAATAAATATGCTATTTTTCCAGCTATAGCTTTAGGTTATAAACTTCATGATGAAAGCTTTATACCTGAATCTTTCAATGAATTAAAAATTAGAACTAGTTGGGGTCAAACTGGTAATGAAGGCGTAGGAATTGGAGCTTCTCAACAAACTTATCAAAGCGGAGGTAATGCTACTTTTAATAACGGCCCTTATACTGCTATTACTCCTTCTAGAGTTGCTAATCCAGATTTAAAATGGGAAACAACTGAGCAATTAAATATTGGAATAGATTTTGGTATTTTAGGAAACAGAATTAATGGAAGTATTGATTATTTCAGTAAAGACACTAAAGATCTTTTACTAGATTTACCTCTTCCAACCTCTAGTGGATTTGCAAGTGTTTTACAAAATGTTGGTAATGTAAAAAATTCTGGAATTGAATTACTACTTGGTGCTGGAATAATAGAGAACCAAGACTTGACTTGGAATACTTCAATTAATTTAACAACTTCTAAAAATGAAATTATAAGCTTAGGGGAAATAACTTCTATTAATATTGGAGAGGTTGAGGCTGTAGGAAATATTGGAATCCTTAAACCAGGATTATCGATTGGAGAATATTGGGGTTATAAAATGAATGGTATACTTCAGAATGACGCTGAAGTTGCTAGCTCAGCAACTCCAAATTCAAAACCTGGTAATCCTAAGTGGATTGACCAAAATGGTGATGGTTCTATTACTCCTGATGATAGGGTCTCTTTAGGGAGTCCATTTCCTGATTATACTTGGGGTTTAAATAATACAGTTCAATATAAGAATTGGACTTTAAATGTATTTATGTATGGTGAACAAGGTAAATATCTTTTGAACAATAATGCACTTGAAAGTCTTTACCCTTTAAACTATAGAAGAAATCTTTTTACTCTTCATGGTCTTAATAGATGGACACCTTCAAACCCATCTAATAAATGGCCTTCAGGAGTTCTTACTTCTAGTTATGGAGCGAGTAAAGTAAATAATTTAGCTGTTGAAGATGCTTCTTTTTGGAGATTAAAGACCGTTTCATTAAATTATAATGTACCAGTTGTTAATATTGATTTTCTTAAATCATTACAATTAGGAGTTATTCTAAACAACTTATTAACTGTTACTGACTATACTGGTTGGGATCCAGAAGCTAATAGATTCGGAGGTGGAAATGTTAAAGCGGATATGAATTCTTATCCAATATCAAAATCTATTATTTTCTCTTTAAATGCATCATTTTAAATATAAAAAATACTAATTATGAAAAACATAAAATTTAAATTTTTAAAAACACTTACAGTTTGCTTAATTATATTTTCATTAAGCTGTGATAAAGCTGTTGATGAACAAATTTTCTCTCAACTGGCAGCTGGTAATTACCTTACTTCTCAGGATGGAATTGAAACATTACTTTTCTCTTCATATGCTCAAATGAATAATAGCCATGCACCACAAAGATATTTTGCTGCAGATTTACCTTTTCAAGATACTTGGGGAAGAAGTGGTAGTTGGGAGGAAAGAACAGCAGAACCACTAACTTTTTTTAGTTGGAATTCAACATCATTTTTTATTCCAGATATATGGGTTGATTCTTATGCATCTATTAGAGATGCAAATATTGTAATTAATAATCTTACAGATGAATTTCCTGCTGATTTTAAAGCTAAAATGGAAGGAGAAGCTAGAGCTTTAAGAGCTTCTGCTTATCAAGATATTTTATCTTTTTATGGGCCTGGACCATTAATTACTGAATCAACTGAATCACTTATTAATCCAAGAGCTACTGAAGCTGAAGCCGCAAAATACATTGAAGATGAGTTTTTAGCCGCTATTCAACTACTTCCTGCGGATCAAGCTGTTTGGGGTCGATTTAACAAAGGCATGGCTATGGGAAGTTTACTTAGATTTTATATGAACACTAAACAATATTCAAAAGCATTAACTTTAAGTAAACAAATAATGGATTTAGGTAAATATTCATTAGATCCAAGTTATAGTGCAGTTTTTGCTGCAAATAATCAAGGTAACAATGAAATAATTTATCCTGTTGTAAAAGCTGGCACCTCTCAAGGTTCATGGCTAATATGCGTAAGTCTTCCTCGAGACTATCCAAGACCGTCTAATCAAGGAACTTGTGCTGCTGTTGTTTATGGAAATGATTCATTTATGGATCTTTTTGAACCAGGTGACATAAGAGGAAGTGCTCATATGATTAGATCTTATACAAGCAATACCAATGTTGAAGTTGTTGGTTATGGAAAAAATGAAAGTGTAATGTTAAAATATCCTCTTGATCCTAATGCTGCAGGAGCATTTGCAAATAATAATGATTATGCTCATATTAGATATGCAGATGTGTTGATGTACAGAGCGGAGGCAATAAATGAAAGTAGTGGACCAAATCAAGAAGCAATAGATTTACTTAATCAAATTAGAACTAGAGCTGGGGCATCTGTAATTAACCTAGCTACATATCCTTCTAAGGCTAGCTTAAAGACATTTATAATGGAAGAAAGAAGAAGAGAGATTTTCTGGGAGGGTAAATTAAGAGAGGATGCTATTAGAAATGAGGTTTGGATTTCAACAGCTCAAGCAAAAGGAAGATCTGCTCAGGATAAACATAAATTATTTCCAATACCATTAGCTGAAATGGATGCTAATAAAGAAATGGTTCAAAATCCAGGATATTAAAGTAGACTAAGATATTTATTTTGATATGTTGGTAGTCTTATACAAATGCCTCCTAATTATTTAATATATTTAGGAGGCATATTTTTAAAATTTATAAAATAATTAAAATGAAAAAAATAATTTTTTTAATATTAATAGCTTTTAGTTACTTCAACCTTAATGCTCAATTAAATGAAAAGCCAAATTTTGTTATTATTTTTTGCGATGATTTAGGATATGGAGATATTGGTGTTTTTGGAAATCCAATAATAAGAACACCTAATTTAGATTTAATGGCTCATCAGGGGCAAAAATGGACACAATTTTATGTTGCTGACCCTGTATGTACTCCAAGTAGAGCTGGACTTTTAACTGGAAGATATCCAATTAGATCTGGAATGACTTCTTCTAAAAGACCAGTTTTTTTCCCAGATTCAGCTAATGGATTAAAATCTGAAGAAATTACAATTGCGGAAGTTTTAAAAGAGCAAGGTTATAAGTCTGCAGCAGTTGGCAAATGGCATTTAGGACATCTTCCCGAGTTTTTACCTCAAAGTCAAGGTTTTGATTCTTATTTTGGAATACCATATTCTAACGATATGGACGGTACAAGAGAAAGTTTCATGGATTATTTGGTGAACTCAAGCAATTTAAATTGGATTTCTAAAACTGAAAACTTTCAAGTCCCTATAATTCAAAATACAGAAGTAATTGAACGTCCTGCTAATCAAAGAACAATTACAAAACGGTATACTGAAAGAGCAGTTTCCTTTATAAAAGAGAATAAAAGCGATCCTTTTTTTCTCTATCTAGCTCATAGTTTACCTCATATTCCATTATTTGCTTCAGATAAATTTTTAGGTTCAAGTAAAGGGGGTCTATATGCCGACGTTATTGAAGAAATTGACTGGAGTGTTGGACAGGTTATTAAAACGCTTAAGGAAAATAATTTAGATAAAAACACAATAGTAATGTTTACTTCGGATAATGGTCCTTGGTTATTATTTAAAACTCATGGAGGTTCTGCAGGTCCTTTAAGAGCAGGTAAAGGAACTACTTTTGAAGGGGGCCAGCGAGTTCCAACTATTTTTTGGGCCCCTGGAATTATTGAGCCGGGAATAATTTCAGATATGGGTTCAACTTTAGATATTATTAACACTTTTTCTAAAATGGCTGGAGCAAAATTACCAGATGATAGAAAAATGGATGGATATGATTTATCAAAAGTTTTAACTCAAAAAGCTCCTAGCCCTAGAAATGAATTTTTTTATTGGGCTTTCGCAGAATTACATGCTGTTCGAAAAAACGATTGGAAACTTCATATTAAGCAAAGAAAACCTGTAGAATATGGGCAACCAACAATTGTATTGGATAAGCCTGAATTATATAATCTTTCAGGAGATGTATCAGAAAAATACAATGTTTCGGACAAGCATCCTGAAATGATTTCTAAAATGTTAGAATCAATTAAAGTTCATTTAAAGGACGTAGTAGACTCTACTCCAGATCAGTTAGTAGACAGAATTAAGGGGTATAGTTTAAGAAATGATTAATAGAGCAGTAGTATTTTTAATTTTTATCTTGATAGTTATTGGTTGCGGTCATTCTAAGTCTGATAAACCGAATATTTTATTAATTGTTTCAGATGATCAAGGTTATCATGATGTTTCTTATTATGGAACAAAAGATATTAGAACTCCTAATATTGATTTAATTTGTGAATCAGGAATCAGATTTGATAATTTTTACGCTAATTCACCAGTTTGTTCCCCCACTAGAGCTTCATTAATGACTGGGCTTTATCCTAATAATGCGGGAGTTCCAGGTGTAATCAGAACACATTCAAATAATAATTGGGGATTTTTAAGGGAGGATGTGAATATTTTACCTAAAGAGCTTAATAATTTAAATTATAATACTGCTCTTATAGGTAAATGGCATTTAGGATTAGAATCTCCTAATACACCAAATGAAAGAGGTTTTAAATATTTTCATGGTTGGTTAGGTGACATGATGGATGATTATTGGAATCATTTACGTCATGGGATTAATTATATGAGATTAAATGATGAAATAATTAAACCAGAAGGACATGCTACAGATTTATTTACTGATTGGTCAGTTAAATATATAAAAGATCAAACAAAATCATCAAAACCTTTTTTCTTGTATTTAGCTTATAATGCGCCACATTTTCCAGTTCAACCTCCTAAAAAAAATCTAGATAATGTTTTATCAAGAGAAAAAGAAATTGACAGTGTAAGAGCTAATTTAGTTGCTTTTATTGAGCATATGGATCAAGGTATTGGAGAAGTAATTAAAGCTTTAAAAGAAACTAATCAGTTTGAAGATACTGTTATAATTTTCACAAGTGACAATGGAGGTCATCTGCCAAGTAAAGCAAATAATGGCCCATTAAGAGACGGAAAACAAAGTGTTTATGAAGGAGGGTTAAAAGTTCCAACAGTAATTAGTTGGAATGGAAAAATTAAAAAGAAAAGCTCTTCAAATAAAATATTAACATCTATGGATTTATATCCAACTATTCTTGAAATTGCTGGATATGATAAATCAAATATTACAGATGGAATAAGTTTCATTGATGAATTATTTAATCCTCAAACTAATCATATTAATGAAAGAACTTTATACTTCACTAGAAGAGAAGGTGGAACTAGATATGGTGGACAATCAATTCATGCTTTAAGAAAAGGTAATTGGAAATTACTTCAAAACAGTCCTTATCATCCACATGAACTCTACCATTTATCTAAAGATCCATTAGAGGAGAATAATTTAATTAAAAAAGAAATTGAAATTTATAATGATCTGAATAATTTATTAATGCTAAATATTCAAAAGGGAGGAAATATTCCATGGCAAAAAAACAAGTAATGCTATAACTTTATTTTAAATGCGAAATTCATTTTTTTTTTTAATGTTTATTTTATTTATTAGTTGTAATAATAAAAAAAATAAATTATTCAAAGTCTTAGCAAGTGATAAAACAAAAATATTTTTTTCAAATAATTTGATTGAAAATGATTCTTTAAATATTTTAAATTATGAATATTTTTACAATGGAGCAGGCATAGCTATAGGGGATTTCAATAATGACAATTTACAGGATATTTTTTTTACAGGTAATCAGGTTGATAATGCTTTATATCTAAATAAAGGAAATTTAATATTTAAAAATATTTCATTTGATGCAAAAATAAACAAGCCTAACTCATTAATTTGGTCTTCTGGGGTTAATTTAATTGATATAAATAACGATAACCTCTTGGATATTTATATATGCAATACATTAAGGAATATAGATAGTCTTAGGAGAAATTTACTATATATAAATCAAGGATTAAATAACGATAGTATTCCTGTGTTTAAAGAAATGTCAGTTGAATATAATTTAGCTGATTCTTCATTTTCTTCAAATGCTCAATTTTTTGATTATGATAATGATGGAGATTTAGATCTTTTTATAGGAGTAAGTCAAATAAAAGGTATGAATCCAAATGTATTTAGAAATATAAACAATGATAAAAACCCTATCAGCGTTGATAAGCTTTTAGAGAATAAGTGGGAGAGGGAATTAAATCATCCAGTTTTTGAAGATGTGTCTCAAAGTGCAGGTATTAAATTTCAAGGTCAAACAAATAGCATTATAATTAATGATTTTAATTTGGATGGGTGGTTTGATGTTTTCGTAGCAAATGATTTTTTAAGCAATGATATTGTTTATTTAAACAATAAAAATAAAACATTTAGAAATGTTACAGGGGAAGTTTTTAAACATTCTAGTCTTAGTTCAATGGGGTCTGATATTTCAGATATAAATAATGATGGAAAATTAGATTTATTTGTTTCTGAAATGCAACCGTTTTATAATAAAAGAAAAAAATTATTTCAGAGAGAGACTAGTTATACTAAGGAACAAATAACTAAAAAATTTAATTATCAATATCAATATTTTAGAAACGTTCTACAATTAAATGTTGGTTTCAATAAGGATAATAAATTACCTGTATTCTCAGAGATAGGTATGCTTTCTGGAGTTAATCAAACGGATTGGAGTTGGTCATCATTGTTTGGAGATTTTGACAATGATGGATGGAATGATCTTTTTATAGCTAATGGTTTCCCAAAGGATATTTTGGATAAAGATTTTAGTGATTTTAGAAATGATAAAGGAAGATTTATGTCTAATAAAGCTCTATTAAAATTTATACCTGAAATTAAAACGCAAAATTTTATTTTTAAAAACAATAAAGATTTGACTTTTAAAGACGTATCCGAATCATGGGGGATGGATTATCCAAGTCATAGTAATGGAGCGGCTTATGGCGATTTAGATAATGATGGAGATTTAGATTTAATTATCAACAATATTAATGATGAGGCAAGTATTTTGGAAAATATTTCAAATGAAAAATTTCCAAAAAATAATTTCGTTAGAATTAAATTAATGAGCTCAGATTCAATTAAAAGTATTTATGGTACTACAGCAACAATATATTACAATAATTTAAAGCAAAAGCAAATATTAATTTCACAAAGGGGTTATTTATCTAAATCTGAAGATGTTTTCCATTTTGGAATAGGACATTCAAAATATATAGATTCTCTAGAAATAGTATGGCCGAAAGGAAAAAATCAGATGTTTTATAACATTGGTATTAATAAGGTAAATTATCTAAAATATGATAAATCATTTAAAAAAATTATTCCACATTCAAGTAATTTTAAAATGTTTATTGATGTATCAAAAAACACAGAAATTCTTTATAAGGATATTGATCTTGATTTTGACGATTTCGATTCTCAAAGAACCCTTCCAAGAAAATTCTCTCAATTTGGACCTCCATTAGCAGTAGGTGATTTAAATGGAGATAAATTAGAAGATTTATTAATTGGAGGAAGTTCAATGTCTAATGAAGTTATTTATTATCAACTTGACAATGGAAAGTTTAAGAAAAAAAATATAAATTTTAAGAATAATTCTGATCTCATAGAAGAAGATATAAGTTTTTTTCTTTTTGATATTGAAAATGATGGAGATTTAGATTTATATATTGTTAGAGGATCATCTCAGTTCCCATTTAAAAGCAGGTATTATAAAGATGCTTTATGGGTAAATAATGGTGAAGGAGAATTTTCTGATTCATCAAGTCTATTGCCAATAGACAACAATAATGGATCAGCTGTTAAAGGTGCTGATTTTGATAATGATGGGGATATAGATCTTTTTGTTTCAAGTAGATTAAAACCATCAAATTATCCTATTTCAGATGAATCAATTCTTTTAGAAAATAAAAGTAATATTAAGAATATTAAATTTGAAGATTCTTCAAATAAAATACTCAAAAATTCTCCTTTTGGCTTAATTAACGATTTTATATGGACAGACTTCAATAATGATAATTTAATTGACTTAATTATAGCTTCTGAATGGAGCTCTTTAAGATTTTTTTTAAACGAAGATGGATTATTAAAAGAAGTCTCTGAAACTGGTGTTGAAGATTATATAGGTTGGTGGAATAGTATTACTCCATCTGATATTGACAATGATGGTGATTTAGATTATATGTTAGGTAATTTTGGAGAAAATACCTTATTTAAAGCTAATTCTAAAGAACCTTTATCATTAATTGCAAAAGATTTTGATTTCAATAATACCTTAGAAAGTTTTATTTCTTTTTATCTAAGGGATAGTTTGGGTGTTAGGAATGAATATATATATCATGTTTGGGAAGATGTTGTTAAGCAGTATCCGTATTTAAGAAAATTCTATAATTCTCATGGGAAATTTGGAGAGGCTACAACAAAAGAGCTTTTTAAAAATATTAATCTTAAAGGGGCTATTACTCTTAAGGCTAATTGGCTTAAAAGTTCATGGATAGAAAACATAGGTGGTAATAAATTTAAATTAAATGCATTACCAATTCAAGCTCAGTTTTCACCGATTTATGGAATAATAAAAACAGATATTAATGGAGATGAATTCGATGATTTTATTTTAGTTGGAAATGATTTTGGTTTGGAGCCAAATCAAGGAAGAGCAGATGCTTTTAACGGATTAGTGTTAGAAAATACAGGTGAAAAGAAATTTAAAGTTTTAGATTTAGATCAAACAAATTTTTTAGTTTCAGGTGATGCTAAAAGTCTAGTTAAATTAACTCAAAAAAATAACCAAATTCTTTATATAGCTTCCCAAAATAATGATTCCCTAAAAGTTTATAAAATAAACAAGAATTTATTAAACTATAAGGTTGTTAATTGGAGAGAAGGAGAATTTAAATGTAAAATATATTATTTTAATCAAATAAGTAAAATAATATTTAGAAATGACAATCAGTCATTTCAATCTCAATCCACAGAAAATTTTAAAATAAATGATAAAGTTAAATCAATTGATTTTTTTTCTAATACTGATTTACTTTTGAGGACTTTAATTAATAAACCAGATAGTTTATAACTAAATTTAATTATTATGAAAATATTTTTTATTTTAAGTTTCACTCTTTTTTTTCTTTATAGCTGTAATACCACGAAGATTAATCCTAATATAATTGTTATAATGGCAGATGACCTAGGATATGAAGGAATTAGCTCTTTTGGTAATAAAATCATAAAAACTCCTAATCTGGATAAATTAGCTAATCAAGGAATTAAATTCACTGATTTTCATTCTAACGGCACTGTTTGCACTCCTACTAGAGCTGCATTTTTAACAGGTCTTTATCCCCAAAGAAGTGGACTGGAAGGCGTTATTTATGCTAAAGGAGAGACTAGAGCTTTAGGATTAGATCCAAACTCAATAACTATAGCAGATGTATTAAAAGAAAATAGTTATGCTACTTCAATTATAGGTAAATGGCATTTGGGCTACAAACCTAAATATAACCCAATCCATTATGGATTTGATGATTTTTTCGGTTATGTAAGTGGGAATATTGATTTTCACACTCATAGAGATGGAGCAGGTTATTATGATTGGTATCATAATACAGATACTATTATTGAAACTGGATATACTACAGACTTAATAACTAAACATTCTGTTAATTTTATTAAAAAAAATAAACATAATCCGTTTTTTTTATTTGTTTCTCATGAAGCCCCCCATGTTCCTTTTCAAGGAAGAAATGATCCTGGTTTTCGAAAATCCCCAAAAGAAGCAGACTACTATGGGCCTGTTAAAGATACTGATAGAGCATATAAGGAAATGATAGAAATAATGGATGAAGGTATAGGCTCTATAATTGAAACTTTAGAAAAAGAAGGAATATTAGAGAACACCTTAGTGTTTTTTTTATCTGATAATGGAGCTAGAGAGTTTGGGCATAACGGGGTTTTGAAAGGGGATAAAGGCTCTTTATTTGAAGGTGGTCATCGAGTTCCAGCAATTGCTTATTGGAAAAACAAAATTCAATCAAATATTTCAAATCAAATATTAATGGGATTTGATTTATTTCCTACAATAATTTCCATATTGGGAATAAAAATTAATGATAAATTAATCCTAGACGGAGTTGATTTTTCTCCAATATTATTTAATTCTAAATATAAAAGCATAGCTAGAGAGTTGTATTGGAGATATAGAGGTCAAAAAGCAATTAGAATGAATAATAATAAACTCTTAATAACTAATAATGACACTCTTTTATTTGATTTAAGTAATGATCTTCAAGAAATTATTGATTTAAAAAATAAAAATACTGATTTAACAAAGACGCTTGTTGAAAAAATTATAAAATGGGAATTAGAGATGGATAAATACCCAGAAATTACTAATTAATTTTTTTATACTATTTATGATTATTGACTTTTTTATTAACTATTTTAAATTATTATTTAATGAAAAAGCTATATAGGAATCTCCTGATTTAGTACCCATTTTACCTCCTCCACAAGCAATCACTATATATTGTTTTCCATTAATTTGATAAGTTATTGGCGTCGCGTAACCTCCTGCCGGAAGTTTAGCTTTCCAGAGCTCTTCTCCTGTTTTTTTATCAAATGCCCTAAAATACTCATCATTAGTTGCTCCAATAAAAAGTAATCCACCTGAGGTTATAATTGGTCCACCGTAATTTTCAGTTCCTGTTTTAGGAAACCCTTTAGCGGTAAGTTCCTCATACTCTCCCAGTGGAACTTTCCATACAAGTTCTCCTTTATTTAAGTCTATTGCATTTAGTGTCCCCCAAGGCGGTTTAATCGCTGGATATCCATTTTCATCCATAAATCTTCCGTAAAAGCTAATTGAATAGGGTAGAGCATTTGGATCTAAGTCATTAAATGATTCTTTTGAAATTTCAATTGAGTCATCTTCAAGTAGAAATGCAGAAATTGCTTTAATCTGAATATCAGTAAGTTGAGGTAATGGCATCATGCTTCCTTTGCCATATTTTATAATTGAATGTAAATCTTTAATAGTGTATTTAGATTTAATATTTTTAAGTGTAGGGATATTTGAAACTCCTTCTAGTTCTCCGCCATGACGTCTAGATCATTGTTGTAAATAAATTGATTTACCATATTTTTTTGCTCTGCTATTCATTAATTTCTCAATTTTATTTGCTTTTGACACCCAAGGCATTTCATTTGAATTAATATAAAGTAATCCAGTGTTAGGGTCATACCCAGCACCTCCCCATTCGCCTCCGCCATCTAGACCCGGGAATGTAATTGTTTTTATTTTATCACTAGGGGGTTGAAATTGACCATTTGAATTTAAAGTTGACCACATTTCTTTAACAGTTTTATCTGAAACTTTATCTTTTTGCAATGGAGACCATGCTAATAATGCCTTTGAGTTTGGAAACATATCATTGATTAGATCTTCAGTGAATTGTTGCCTAGCAAATGGAGGTATTTTTACTGGAAGTGGTTGTGTAGGCCATGCTTCTTCTCCTTCGAGATCAGAAGCAGGGAAAGGGAACTCTTTAATGGGGAAAACATGTTCGCCATTTGCTCTATTAAAAACAAAAATATGACCAGATTTAGTAATTTGAGCAATAGCTTTAATTGATTTGCCATTTTTTTTAACTGTTATTAAATTCGGTGGTGCAGGAATATCTCTATCCCAAAGGTCATGATGTACAAATTGAAAATGCCAAATTCTTTCACCTGTTGATGCTTTTAACGCCAAAAGACTATTAGCAAATAAATTAGAGCCTATTCTATTACCACCATAAAAATCATATGATGCTGAACCCGTCGGGATATAGACTATTCCTGTTTCTTCATCTAGAGTCATTCCAGACCAGGAATTTACTCCACCAATATATTTCCAAGCATCTTTAGGCCAAGTTTCATATCCAAATTCTCCAGGCTCTGGAATAGTATTAAACCTCCAAATTAAAGCTCCAGTATTGAGATCATAAGCTCTAATATGGCCAGGAGAGGCTCCAGGCCCCTCATGAACTCTTGTTCCTTGAATTAAAATGTTATTATAAATTACTCCAGGAGTATTAGAAATAGCCACTAATGATTCAAAGGGTCTACCTAAATTTTTACGAAGATCAATTTTTCCATTTTCTCCAAAAGTTTTTTCTATTTCTCCAGTTAATGCATCAACAGCATGAATATATTTTCCAGACGTATATATAATTCTCCCTCCTTGCTTATCATTCCAATAAATGACACCTCTATTTACTCCCCATCCAGGAGATACAGTTTCTTCTGGATTAAATTTCCAAATCTCTTTACCTGTTTTAGCATTTATTGCAAATAATTTTATTAATGGATTTGTACCATATAAAATATTATCTATGACTATTGGGCTGCATTGAATTTGAGTTTTGTTCTCAATTCCAAGATCACCTGACTTATATTCCCAAACCTTTTCAAGAGTTTTAATGTTAGAGGTGTTAATTTGATTTAAAGAAGAATAATGAGTTCTTGATTTATCTCCTAAATACTCACTCCAGTTTTTGTATTCAGTTTCATTTAGTCTATTTTCTGAACATGAAAAAAATAAAATAGATAACATGAAAATTGAAAAAGTAGATATTGGTTTTTTAAGAATTAATCTATAATTGTTATTTATAATTTTCATATTAATAAATTTAGTAAGTTTTTTAGAATAACAACAAATATAATTAAGAACTCACAAGTTTTATTTTAATTTTTTAAAAGATAGTTTATTATTTGAAATATCAAATTGAAAAGCGTTTCATAGTCTTAGTTTAATCAAAAAAACTAAAACAATTTTTTAAACAATGAGTTAACTAATTGTTTTCTCTACTATAGTAATTCTTATATAGTGTTAATAGAAACTGCTATGAATTTAAATAAAACAAAGCGTTAATTATATAGAAATATTCATTCCGTATAATATACTTGAATCATTTACTTTTCCTAAAACATATTGAATAGAAGAAGAACGGCTAGTGTATCTTAAAAAGACGGAAATATTTTTATTAATAGAATAGGTGAGGTATGAATTTAAATAAACTCTGATGTCTTCGAAATCTCTTAAATTCCATTGAGAATATATTGTTGTCATTAAGGTTATCTTATCAGAAATTTTAAGATTAGAAAATGCATTGATTGAAAGCCTTAAATTATATTTTGTAAAATCACTATAATTGATTTCTGAATATGTATATGAAGGATATTTTTCGATTTCATAAAATGCTCCATATGCGAAATCAAGATAATTAGATTCTTTACTTAGAAATCTATTTCTAAGACCCACCCCAATCAAATCTCTAGTATCAATAGATGCGGTAAGGCTTTTTCCAGCTTGAATGAATGAAAATATCGAATTATTTTCTTTGTAGAAGTGATTGTAGCGAAATTGACTACTGATGTTATTATTAAATAAATTCCCATTAAATTTAGTCATCGAGCTCTCAAATGTTAATCTGTATAGATTTTTACCATTTTTTTGACCCATTGTTAAATTTGAGTTTAAAATTTGCATTTTAATATTTCCTTTTGTGGAAAGACCAGAAAAGTTTCCAAAAACATGAAAAGTAGAATCAATTTTTTTTAGGGTTGCTTCTGTATCAATAATTGTTTGACTAAATGAATTAATTGATATTAGAAAAAAAAATGTCGAAAAAATTGATTTTTTCATAGTTTATTTTTATAAAATAATATTAAAAAAATGTTATTTTTAATTTAGTGCAATTTTAATAATATTTTAAATTAAATAACAATATTATTATCAATTTAAAATATTATTGTTCAAATTAAAACTCATTATAAAATATATAAAAATTGAGCATTAATTTTGATTAAATTACACTTACTTGTTAGTATTAAAAATAATTTATTATATGTTTTTTAAAATTTTTTCTTTTAGAGTATTTACCATTGCTTTTGTTCTTTTTAGTCTCTTTAGTTTCTCTCAAAAATCAAAATCTAATTCTCTGTATCAAGAATTGGGTAATTATGTAATTAAAAATTATGATAATGTTTTTTTAGAAAGGCCAGAATCAATTTGGTCAGTAATTAAATCAAGTAGTGATAATTTAGTTTATTACGGCACTTTTAATGGTATAAAAGAATATGATGGTAAAAATGTAAGAAAGATTAGTGTTGATGGTCAAATAGAAAAAGAAATAGGCAGTGAGTATGTTAAAAGTATTATTGAATCTTCTACTGGGGATTTATTTGTTTCTGGCCCATATGTTTTAGGCGTTTTACTTAATAATGAATTTGCATCTAAGGAATATATTTCATTACTGACTCAAATTCCAGATTCTATAAACCCTTACCAACAAAATTTTCTAAGTATTAAAGAATTTGACAGCAAAATTTATGCTAGTACTCCTGAAAAAATATTCCGTTGGGATGGTGATAAATTCGATAACATATGGAGCTTTAGTGATTATCAAGGAAGTATTGATTCTAAAGGTAAAATTCATTTCTTGTTTAAAGTTGGCGATAGA
>Ga0114997_10001963_pt1 | contig 16798 bp, 7 predicted proteins | sample ArcticOcean_MG_C_2_FD_87045 | JGI IMG/M metagenome (GOLD analysis project Ga0114997, IMG submission 87045) | Marine microbial communities from western Arctic Ocean - ArcticOcean_MG_CB4_136 | ecosystem: Environmental > Aquatic > Marine > Oceanic | place: Arctic Ocean: Canada Basin | collected...
GAAAGTGGGAAACTATAACTTATAATACTGTAGCCAATTGCCAGAGAACATCAATCGTTATACCTAGTCCTCCAGAAATTATTACATATGAAGATATTAATGGGTTTAGTAATGATGATATTACATCTGCTCAATTCAAAGCATCATGCGTAGCTAATAGAAAAACGTATATAGGGAATATTAAACAAGATGGGATTGTTCATGGGGATATGATGATTAAATCCCCAGTGAATGGATTTGATTTATTCCCAAAATCGAGAAGTCTTGAAGTTACTGTTGCTGATGGTGATGAGATAATTCAATTAGAAGAGTATGCAGATAGAATCCTTCAATTTAAAAAAGGGAAAATGCATTTAATTAATGTATCTCAAGAAATTGAATTTTTAGAAGATACCTTTGTTCACAAGGGTGTTAGTAATCCCAATGCTACTTGTAAAACAGATTTTGGTGTTGCTTGGGTAAATAAACATGGTTGTTATTTGTATGACGGGAAGCAAGTTACAAATTTATTAGAGAAAAAGAATGTAAAAATAATTGATGAAGACGACTGGATTGCTCACGTTGGAGAAAGGTCAATCATAGAATATCTACCAAAGAAAAGACAATTAATGGTTATAAAGGATTATGGCTCTGCCTCTACGGGTAAGAATATATATCTATTTGATATGGTTACTCAATCATGGGTTACAAGTGATGATGCTGTAATATCAACAAATGTAGACATGACAAATACAGTTATAGATAAAAATGGCGATTTAATGTGGGCTTACAGGAATGGGTCTGATGATGCTACGTTTTTAAAGTGGAGTACTGCCCCAGTAGCGCAGTCTAATTTCGCATTAAGAACAAAGGCTTTTGCATTTGGTAATCCAGCTCAAAGAAAAAAGATATATAAAGTATATATTACTCATAAAAATGCTGGTGCTTCTCAATTAGGTCTATATGGGGAGTTCCATTCTCAAAAAGCAATAGCTGGACAGGGAGTTGGTGAACTATCTAATGATTTTTTCTTTGGGTACTTGACCCCAGATGCAAATGCTAATAATTTTATACAACAAGAATTTAGTGTACCATCTACTAATTTAAATAATCAATCTATTGATTTCAATTCGGTTTATACTCTAAGATTGTATATTCTTTCTAATAAAGTATGGAATCCTAATACAAACCCAGGGGGAAATTTAGTTGGAACCGCTCCAGCAGGCTTTGAAATTAATGACATAACAGTTGTTTACAGATTGAAGTCTGTGAAGTAAATTTAAGTATATGAATCCGCTACGATATTCAAGAATTTCTATTCATAATAAGCAAGATACCCTTCACTTGAAAAAGGGCAAACCTAAATTAAGAGAACTCTCAGAAGGTGTACCCGTGTTAAGAACAACAGCTGATGGCGTAGAGCAATATGTTAGAGTTAATAATGTTTTATATAAATCAACATTTGAAAAGGCGTAGGTATGGGTAAATTAGTATCAGCAGCAATAGGGCTAGGTAGAAGCAACAGAGAAATCTCTAAAATGAAGACTGCTAGTAAGTATAGGAAAGCTATTACGCAGGATATATCTAGTACTCTTGGTCAACTTGCTAACATAGCTGATGATAAAGCTGTTGAAACTGAAAACTTTCAAGCTGGTGAGAAGTTATTACAAGAAAGTGATAGTTTCCAAAAGATAGAAGATGTAACTGAATTCTCATGGAAGAATCCTAAGTCATGGGGCAAACAAGAAGGCTATCAGTATAATGACAGACAATATGATAGAGAGCAGGTAATGACTCTTGGTGAATCATTTAAATCGTATGGTGGTGGTTTTGATGAAAGTCAAAAAGCTAATTTAATGTCAAATTGGGAAAGTATGAATAAGGACAAAACTACTTTTGTTGGGGAAAGTAAGGTTGGTGATTCAACAGAGTCTGCTTATCAAAAAAGCCTTAAAAGAAGTAATGAACTTGGGGATAAAAACAGGTTATTAGCTGATGGAGAAGGGGGTATTGCTAATAAAAGCATTGCACAGGAACCAAAAATTAAAGAAACCCTTAAATTAACAGAATCAGAGGTTATTCAGAAGGAAATTAATGCTGAAGCATTACAAGACGCAGAGAAAAGAAGGAATGAAGAATACCAAAAAATAATTAATGCTTCTAAAAACCCCGATTACTCTGGGCAAACAGATGAGCAGATTGAAGAAAGTTATATACAAAAACAATTAAGCAATTCTGAGGCAGCCGAGCATATGAAAAAAACATCCTTAGCTATAAATGAAAGTAATAGGACTGTTACTCAGGACAAATGGAGAAATCAACAACATATTGAGACTCCTATTTTAAATAATATTGATACAGTTGTAAATAACGAGATAAGAGCTGAAGACCAAGCTTATATGGATTTGCAGTTAGATGATGATGATGGCTTGTTAACAGCTGGCTCTATGACATACTGATGAATAAAATACAAGCAAAAAAGCAATTTGATGAAGTAACTAAGAAATTAGATGTTGAGCATACATTTTCTTTTAATGAGGCTTGGGATTTCCTAGAGTATAAAAGAGCATTAGATAAGGTTAAACAACCAGATTTCAAATTTGTTCCAGAATATACTAAAGAAGAGTTTAGAAGTCAAATCGTTAAAACTGAAGATAAATTAAAGTCTCACCCACTAACAAGAACAAAAGAAGAGTCTAGTCAATATAATCCATTAAGACATTTCTTTGCTGATGGCTGTTATATAAGAGAAATCTTTAATCCAGCTGGTGAAGTAATTATTACTAAAATACATAAAGTGTCTCATCCTTTTTTCTTAATGAAAGGTATGATGTCAATATTAACAGAAGATGGAGAGCAGCAAATATCAGCCCCATTTTATAGTATCACTAAGGCAGGAACTAAACGCTTGATATACGCACATACAGATTGTGTTTTTGTTACTGTTCATGCAACGGATAAGACAGATATTAAAGAGATAGAGAAAGACATAGCGGCAGAAACATATGGAGAATTAATATGAGTATAATAGGGCTTACTTGGGCTGGAGTAGCAACTGCCGCTGCTGTCGGAAGTGCTGCTGTTAGTATTTGGGGGAAGTATATGGGAGGAAAAGATGCTCAAGCTAACGCTGGTAAGATAGAAGAAGCTAAGACAGCTGCTGGGGATTATAAAGATGCTAAGGTTGGTAGTGCGCAGACTACTTATGGCATAACTACAGATACATTAAATGTAGCAGCGGATACAAGCATAGATAAGGGGAATCGAACTGCTAGTTCTAATTTAACTGATTTAGTAAGTAGCGTCAATAAAGTAACTGGCAAAAGCAATATGGCTACTAATACAACAATAGATAAAATTCAAGCAGATAAAGGTGGAGACATTTATTCCGCTTATAATGCCACAACAGATGCAGCTGTCCAATCTAGAGACTTAGGCTTTAGAACGGCTGACGTTACTAGGGAGACATCTATTGCTAGTGCTGAACTTGACTATGCAGATAGAATGGCTGCTCTTGAACAAGAACCAGATGAATTCTGGGAAGGATTTTATTCATAATGGCTACTCCAGTTTCAGATACACTAGGATTACTTAGAGAACTTAATAAGAATAGGGCTTCCAGAAGGAAAACTTCGTCTGACCAGTTGATGCAAATGACTAAAATGAGCAATGAGAAAGACATAAAGCTAATGTCTACAAAAATTGCTTTAGCAGACAGGAAGAGAACGGCAGCTCAAGCTAATTTTGATGCAAATAAAATTGAATTAGATAATTTTAATGAAAGCATATCGTTAGTTATGGGTGAAAAAGAGATGATTAGCAATCCACTTGAAATGACAACTGGCTCTGTAGATGCAGCAAAAGACATTAAAAGTGTTTTGGCCCTTATGACTGATGAGTCTCGTATTCTAGGAAAGAATATCTCTGGTCAAGATAATGCAATAATGTTGGCTAAACAAAAATACGGTCAATATGTTGGATTAAGTAAGTTCTTAAAAGGGGAAGGTGTTTCTGATTTTGATGAAAGTGGCTCAATAAACGCAGATGACGTTACTTTAGAGAACTATTTCAAAAGTAATAATATTAATATGTCTAATTTAGATGCTGGTACTATGAGAGTACTTGAATCCCTTGATAAAACTGGCTATAGAGACTTTGGCTCTTATCAAAAATTAGATACTGCTTATAAAAAAGAATTACAGGCAAGCAATGTTCACGCTAATAAAAAAGGTGACGAAAAAGTACAAGATTTTATAACAATGGCTAATGCTGGGAGTTATGGAGATTTTAAAAATTCTGAAGAATTATATAAAATCAATCTAGGTCAAGAGGATTCTGAATTATATGAAGAAAGATATAATCAACGAAAATTTGCTTTATCTGTTGGAACAAGACCTTCATTAGTAGAGGCTTCTGTCAAAAATATATTAAATCAAGAAGGCTCTTCCCTTAAGGGTACCGATGCTATACAGTTTTTAAATGAAACATATACAGAATTACAAGAAAAATTTGCATGGGACTCTTTTAAATATAATAAAGACTTGGAGGGGAGACGTAAAAAACTTTTAGATAAAAAGAATTTGTCAAATGAAGAAATAGAAGATTTGCAGTCAATAGAATTAAAACAATCAGTATTAGAAGACGCAAATGGACTTAGTCAGAAATATATTAAAATATTAAACGCAGCAAGTGACCCATCAAACCCTGTTCCTACAGAGTTTATTAATGAAATAGAAGAAATATATAGTGAATATTTAGAATCTGAAGGAACGACTAAAAAAGAGACTGGGGAGTTATTAAGAGACTTCTTTGGTTTTAATCCAGAATCTAGAGAAGATGTTGAATGGATTAAGGATGAAAATACCAAATCAATTAATGATTCCCTTGAAGCCATTGGTCTCGATAAAATGGATGAAGATGATGAAGAAGAAAGTGTCGGTGAAAATACTAAGAAAAATTTTGTAGATTCTAATATTCCTCAAAATAATGAAGAAGAAGGCGTTCAATTCTATGACAATCCCGTGCCTCATTTGTCTAATATGGTAACTGGTTATGAAGGAAGCGCACCAGTTTTAACTCAAGACATGTCAATGGATGCTGCTTATGCTGGGAGAATAGCTGGGCAAGGAATAGATGATGATGCAGAAATAGTTGAAGCTAAAGGATTTGAGATGGGGCAATTATTAAGCACATCTACCCCTGAAGAATATATCGCAAATAATCCAGACGTTTCTCCTTCGATAAGGGCTATGCTTGAAAATACGTATCCTAAAGAAGAAGTTGTTGAAAGTCTTGATAAAATTGAAGAAGTAGTTAGCGATGAAGAGAAAGAATGGAACACTTATTTAGACAGTTCTAAGGGATTTATTGGATTAAATGACCTCATGTCCCCTGAAAGTGAATTAAATATGCATTCAGACTCTTTAGATACTATGCCTTTAGCGACTATTGCTCTTGGAGACAGACAATTTGAGGGGAGGGTCAATTGGGTAAGTGGTGATACTTGGAGCAAAGATGGAAGAGCCATAGGTACTATGGATTCTGGGTTAGAAGCTTTCCCTTCGTATAATGATAGTGGGAATATACTTAGTGAAGAAGTTCAGGATAAAGATTTTATAAGAAGAGCAATTAAGTTTGATGGATATAAATTAGAAGAAAAGCTTAATAGTGGAGAATTGTTAAATGAAAGTGGTGAATTTGATGCTTTAAAATTTATAAAACATTTAAATGAAGTTCATAGAGGCGATTCAATCCCCTTACTTGATATTTTTTATAATCCTATAAATTATGATGAAAATGGTATTTTTATAATGAATGATGAACATACAACTATATTAAACCATATATACGATGTTATGAATGAATATAAAGCTTTACAATCTCCAAATACTATTATGCAACATGGTATCAATAGAACATTAGATAAATTTTCTGGAGATGCTGATTCCGCAATAACAGCAGTCACAGATGGACACATAACCCAAGAAACATACGATAGGGCTTTCCCTAGCGATTAATTAATAAAGGAGCATATTATGCCAGAATACGATTTAAGTAGCCTTAATAAAAAACCACAACAAGAACCACAACAAGAACCAGATGGATTTGGGGATTTAGTTAGTGATGCCTATGGTGCAGTAGGAGAAGGTATTTCAGAAAATTCTTGGCTTGGTCCAGCAATAGGTCTTGGTGCTGTTGGAGGTGCTGTAAAAGCGGCTCCTGCTATCGCTGCTGGTGCTAGGGCTGCTGGGAAAGGGGGAATGGCTTATGGGGGGTTCAGACTAAAGGCTGGAGCTGCGGTAGCGGCTTTTGACTTGGGTCGTGATTTTGCTGAGTTCACTGGGCAGGAAACCGAATTTAGAAAAGATGTTTTTGGTGGGGCTGCGTCTGCTGGGGGTTATCTTGGTGTTGGGCTGGCTGGTAAAGTAGCATCGAAAGGATTGAACGTGTTAGCTGCTCCTTTATCTAAGAATTTTATGGCAAATTTGGCGGTTGGTAGTTGGAGTGGACAGGTTGCAGCGGCAATGAAGGTTGTCGAGGAAGGCGCTGAGGAAGGTGCTAGATTAAGTATTAAAAGAGATATAATGGGAACTAAGAATTACAAGGGAGGAAAAACGAGGGCAAAAGTAAACAGAGCTTGGGATTCTCCAAAGAGAATGGAAAAAGAAGTCAAAAAGAGAGTCGCAAAAGCTACTTCTAGTGTTGAAAAAGCCTTGGCTGAGAAAATAAAAAAACAAGTGCTTACAACCAGTGCTAAGAAAAAATCTTTTGACAAGGTTCTTACAAAACTTGCTACAAATCCAGGTAAAGTTACTCACTTGGCGAGATTATTAGGCAAACAATTCCCTAAACTTTCTATGAGTTTATCTGCGTCAGTTGGAGGCATTATGCTTCCAGAGGCAGCTTCTACTATAATTGGTGGTTTGGGATTAGCTTGGACTGTTTATGATATATATCAAATTATGGAAACGTATCCAGATATTGGAAGACAAATAAATGGAATTTTATTTGGTGAAGATGCGAGTACGGATGACATAGTTAATTCAATGGCTAAGGGCAGTTAAAAACTGTGGCTAAAACATTCTCTTCAGATTCGTCTGCTTCTATCCTAGACAAGCCTTTTGAGTTTTCTAGAACTGCGTCTCCAGAAAACTCATTAGAAGAGCAAGGCAATACTCTATGGGATAGCTTAGATGGGCCACTAGAATTTGCTGGTCAAGCGGCTTGGGGATTTACCGAGGCCGCCACTTTAGGTGCTGCTACAATAGTAGATTTCGCTAAAGAGGAAATGGCAAAGCAGGAAATAAAAGACGGAACTCTTGATTCTTCTCAGTTGGAAGGAAGCACTAGATATTTAGAAAAAAAGGTTACTAGTTTTGGAGGGAAGGTTGATGATTCTGCCGAAGCATTTGGTGACTTAAGCCTTTGGGGACAAAGTGGTTATACATTAGGTTCTATTCTTGGTACAATCCCTACATTTATGTTTGGAGGTGCTTTAACAAGTAAAGCAATTACTGGTGCGTCTAAGATTGGGGGAATTGGTCAAAAATTAGTCACTAATAAAGTCTCTAAAGAAATAAAAGAAGCTTATGGAAAGAAAATAGCGACTACTGCTAGTGATGATATTGGAAGAGTTGCATTTGGAGATGATGAATTTAAAACCCTTGCTGAGGTTGGCCTTAGAGAGGTTGGTAAAGATGCGAAAGCTGCTGAGTTTAAACAATTTGGAAACGAAGCTTTTGAATTTTCAGCGAAAGAGGAAATAGGTCGTGGCATAACAGCGATGGAGACTGGATTGCCAGAGCTTAAAATAGTGGATTTATCCGAAGAAGTTTTTAAAATTGTAACAAGAAATAACCCAGATGATGCTCAAAGAATATTGTTTGGATTGGGCTCTACAGCTTTCCCAAATATGCCTAAGACTGGTCTTGTGGCTGGGGCTATGGGATATGATGCTATACTTGGATTGACTATAGGGGCAATGAGAGGGGCTGCCACAGAGTCTATTAAGGCTAAAATGCAATATGATGTGCCAGACATGGTAGAAGAGACATATGCTGATAGAATAATAGCAGGGGCTTTACATGAAGCTGCTGTGTTATCTGTGATAGGGCCAGTTAAGTTTATTAGAGGTGGAAGTCAGGGCTCAATGCTTAAGAAGACCAAAGAAGCTATTTTTGGAGTTGTTAAGAATTTAAAACCTGCTAGAAATATGAGTGGGCCAGAATTAGAGACAGCTGTTGATATGATGAATCAAATAGCTGGGGCAGAAATAACTAAAAAGCTTGGCCCAAAGGTAATGAAAAAATTTGCTGGGCATACTACTGGTAAAAATTGGTGGGCAAATAAAAAAGAGGATAAACTTGGTAGAGATGAAATGAGGTATTGGATTAATACCGCTAGGAAAGATTTTGTTTTAAATGCCCCTGCTTTATGGCTCAAGGAATTTGGAGCAGAGATGGCTTATAGTCTTCCTAGGATGGCTATGGGTACTGTCGCTATGAATGCTTCGGGGATTTATGAAGTAGTTAGGCATCATGGCGTAGAGAACATAGCAGCAGCATTCGGAGAGTCTCCAGAAGAAAGGATTTCTAATATATTTACAGCTATGTATTTCACTAGGAAGCCTCATTCTTTTCATACTGGTGATAAAATGATGGGTTTTGAGACTGGTGATATAAAGCAAAATGCATCTTTAAAGGGGGATATGCTTAATAAGACCATAGGAAGTTTAAAGGCAATGTCTTCTATTGATATAGAATCATTAAATAATTATGTTGGAGGAGCGGCGAAGAATTATGTAAATGAGAACCTCTCTAACCACGTTATAGAGAATAGCATAGAATTAAATACATTAAGAGACCTATCTAAAAATCACGCAGCAGTTGTTAAGACAAGAAATGCTGGTGAGTCTGTCTCTGGTTTTAGCGATGCAGCTTCTAAGTATAATATTGAAAACTTTAGAAATGAGCCAAATAAATTAGATGCATTTAGGAAAGATATTTTAAAAGCATCTGCTATAATGGAATATTATAAAGAGGCATCTTTTACAGGGGATTCCTTAAGAGACCAGACATTTACTCCAAAAGAAGCTGGAGACATTGTAAACGAAATTACAAAGTTGCAATTTGGTGGTAAACATATAGACCCTCATAATCCGTTTAAGTCTTTGAATGAGTGGCATGAAGAGAATATAATGAACTCTACTATAGACCCACTTAATAATATCCAACAGTTTGTAAAGACTTCTCTTACTGCTATCCTAGGTGGGGAGTCTACTGGTAGCGTTGTCGAGAGGAATGGTGTTTTAGAAATCCCTAGAATAGAAGGATTGTCTTTGCTTGTTGAAGGAAGGGGCGACGTATCTAAAGACGCTTTACATAGTTTAAACACTGCTATTCAAAGTTTAAAAACTCTTGGTAAAATAAGAGAGACAGGTGATTTAAAAGTTAATTTAGGAGCGACTACGCAAGAAGCTAGAGAGATTGTATTGACTAATTATAATCAAATTGTAAGCAGTCTTCATAAGTGGGTATATGGGCGAGATTTTGTAGTTGGAGAAGGCAATTCAAGAGTGGATAGGGATATAGTAACTAATTACGCTTGGTATGAACCATATCTTAGAATAAAAGAGAATAGTCAAATTAAAAATGCTGTTTCTGTTTTAAAAGGGACGAATGAAGGGACTTTAACAAAGAGTGAAAGAGAGCCTCTATTGGAGGAAATATCTACAGTAATAAGTAATAAATCTGAAATAAAACTTAAACCAGCGGCTGGGATGGAGACTACTAGTAAAGACTACGCAAAGGTTAATGATTTTATGCAGAATCTTCATAGATATTATTCAGACGTAAATAAGAAAGGGACAGATAATACTGAGATAGATTTTAATAACGCAGCAACACTAATGTCTAACGTTGAAAAGCACTTAGGGACTGTATTTACTAATTATAATTCAAAAGGTCGCTTATCTACTGGTCTTTTAGAGACAACATTAAAAGGTATTGATTTATCAAGGGTCAGTTCTCCTCATAATATGAAGGTTGCATTTAGAGACTTAACACAATCAGAGCCTTTCAAAGAGACTGGAAGAGTTATTCTACCTAGCATAAAAGACTTTAGAGATAAGGTAGACGCTGAAGGATTGTCTAAAGAATCAGCAGCAGAAACAAAAGAATTTTATTCTGATTTAGTTAATATAGTAGAACGGGTTAATCCTAACACTATAACAATATCAAAGGATGGAATATCTGAGAATGGAAAGAGTATATGGTATTCTGAAATTAAAAAAATACAAACTAATGCAAACCTCCATTACTTTAATTCCGCTAGAGATAAAGTTGCTAATGTTACTGGGGGTCTTGAGAATATTCAATCTAGAATAAAATTAATACAGCTTGAAAAGAATTATCTCTTGTCGGAGGAAGCGAATGTAAGGAATGATGCTAAGATTATTGCTGAAATAAAAGAGTCTATTAGTGTGTTTGGGGAGGGCGTCAGAGATATAGAGCAAATGATAATGGATATAAAAGCTGCTCATCAGGGAACTAATAGGTCTTTATTACACGCTGCTATAAAGCATGAGTCCAGTTTGGAGAATATTCTCAAGAGTGTTGAATCTATGGATTTAAGTAAGGAAGGAAGAATCCCTGAATTATTTAAAAATCTTGCCTTAGAGTTTGGGAAAATGCGACAAGATGCTATTAAAAATGGCTATAAAGAAAGACTTGTCACAGACATGATTAATGATGAAATAGATAGGATTAAAACTCCTAACAGAGATTATGAAAATGAAATCACAAGAGTCACTATATCTCAATTTGCATTAAAATATGGCATTAAACAGGATGACATTATTGATTTAACTGCTTTGGATTTTAATAGGAAACAGCAAGGTGAGGATGTAAGGAATAGATTCCGACAGATGCAGTCTAGTGTTAAAATGAGCGAAAAAGCTAAAGCTGAATTAGATACTTTAATTGGGAAAATTCAAAATGGCGATTTAGCTACAAAGGATTTTAGAAAAAGTATTGTTGAGCCTCTCTATAGGATTACTTTAGCAAGGGCAAAGGACTTAGAAAGGAATCAAAATAGAAAATTTGATAGAGAAGATATGCTTGCCGATTTAAACACTATTTTGACAGCAGCTACATCATCAAGGCCTGTAATGGAGTACCAATACAGTGCTGGAAGGCTAATTGCTAATACTAAGTTGGTTGGCAACACAAAAGACCAGGAAAGGGGCTTTTCTGGCGTTATGGACTATCTCTCTCCAGGAAGGGAAGACGTGGTTTTATTATCAAATACTAATTATTCTAAAGATGGTAATAAATTAGTAAATAATTTCCCAGATTATTTTAAACAAGAACTTAGACTAAATATTGATGGAAGAAACTCAATTGTCGTTGAAAGCAAGAACGCTTTAAGAGACGCTGTGTTTAATGCGGAAACGACAGGAGTTATTAGACCACCAGATGCTAGGTTTAAAATGGTTGAATTGGATGAGAGTACAGTTGTTCTTGCTAGGGTAGATGCCGCATCCCCTATTTATGGCCAAATAAAATATCAATTTAATGATAAAACGTCTCCATTGAGAAAGAAAATTGATGCTTTAGGGATAGAAGAGACTGGGTTATTAAAAGACTTTATGCAGACTATTGAATCATCTTCTAAAGTTATTAAGGATGCTGATGTTGAAAGTGCTATTTTAATAACAAGGGCAATTTTAGACGCTCCTCATGTTTTTCAAAAGAGTACTGCTGGGTTTTTGGGGGAAGCCTTAACAACATATGACCCAGCTGCTATGAACAAATTGTGGAAATATTTAAAAATAGCAGAGCCTAAAAATGGTTACATAGGGTCTGAGGAGAATTTGGCGAGAAGCAACGCTCAGTTAGAGTTCTTAAAAAGCGTTTCTGGCAGTGGTAGCCATTATGACTATCTATACGAAAGAGCTAAGGACTGGGTTGCACCAGACGCTAATGGTAAGTATAGAAAATTAAAAGTATTGTCAATATCTGATGAGACTGCATTTGGTGAAGGATTTAGAAATGTATTCAGCTCAAGAGGTAGAGCAGAGGCTATATTAAATAAGAAAGAGTCAACTGGTGAAATAAGTAAAGAGCAGCGTGATTATAATTTAGATTTAATAGATAAAATGAAAAAATCTGTTGCTGATGGTGAGTTTCTATTGTCTGAAAGCGCCTATATTTCTCAATTAGCTATGCAAGGGTCTGGTGGTAAGAAGTTTATTACTTTTGATAATAAAGGGAATGTTTCATCTATAAAAGCTGGAGGAATCAAGCCAAGCATAAGTTATAGCAAGGTGAATACGACTCCTGGGAAAAATTATGGGAGGACTAGAGTATTTTATGCAAAAACTGCATTTAAACATAGACCAGAATTTGAAACATTATTAAACACTCTTAAAGTTGATGCTATTACATTCAAGTCTGCTAATAAAATTAATCAATATAAAAAGAGTAAAGGCTCAGAGTGGTTGAATGATGACGTAGATGCTTTAAGGAGAGACGGGAGCCAGTCAGAGCAAACTACATACGCTAATGTTAAAAGACTTAAAAAAAGTTCTGATGAACTTAATCTAAATTTAGTTGATTGGATGTCCCAAGGTGGGAATTTAGTGTATCACAAGGGAGATATAAAAAATCATATAACAGAATTACCATTATCATCTATTAATTTATTTGCCGTTGGGATAAATCACAAACCAATGGTTGCTAGTAGTTTAGGTGTTCATATGCAACATGACAATGGTATATCTGAGTGGATTAATTTAAGGAATAGAATTTCTAGTACTGAGCAGGTGTTTCAGAGTAAACAAAATAACTCATTATACACAACCGCCTTAGCTGTTAAGATACTAAAGGGTTCTAATTCGACTGGTGACCCAGGATTTGCTAATAGTGGGTTAGACCAAGTTATAAAGCATGATGGCTTAATAACTGATGAGTGGATGCAAAGAGCTATCGATGAAAAAACAATATCTTTTATGTTAAATGGTGGTGCTATTGCTGGGGCTAAAGTTGAACACGGTTCTTATGATGTTATGTCTGCTGATTTCTCAGGGATGGGTGGCGGAAGTAGAGATAGGCTTGCTATACCTGTAAGAGATATTATAAAAGTTGGAGATGTATTAGAATCTTCTTTTGGAGGGGCTAGGAAAGTTGTTTCTCAATTTGGAGAGTTCTTACCTTCTTATGATTTTAGTCAACAAAAATTTAAAATGTTTGGCTCTGCTACACAAAAGAAGAAGGGAGTTAAAGACGGGGAGTCTCAAGGCGTAGGTGGTGCTATTATTATGAGAACTGATTATAAGATGATGAGTGAGGGGAATGGAGGAAAACGAAAGAATGTAGATGGCTTTATGATGCCAGATGCTACTAATAAAAACAATATTCTTATAGTTGAAGGTATGGGAATAGATAAGAATGGAAGATTTATAGACTTAAACTGGATAAATAATGAAAAGCATATAGAAGTAACGCAACAGAAGGATATGGATTTTAATAAAATAGCTTATGAAAAATTTGAAAAGATACATAATGAAATATTAGAATTAAATTCTAAAGATAATCGTGGAGACAATTTTCATCAAATGATGAAAAAGGTGCATGAGTATAATGTAGACAAGGGTACTGACGCTGCTATTGGTGCGTTAAATAGTAGACAGCCCAGAAATCAAGCTGGGGACATTGTAATAAATAGGCTTAAATCATATATCGATATGAATGGTGAAATCATAACTAGTCACGGTAAGAAAGAAGGGAGTTTAAGCAGTCAAAACTTTATAGATGCAATACACGCTCAAGATGCGGATTTCGACATGGATAAATCAATGGTATTTGGAGCGTCTCATAGGAAATTTTGGTCAGAGGCTGGTAGATTGGCTGGTTATGAATCAACTGCTGATGTTAATTTAATTGGGGATATGTTTACAAGCTATGCTACGGATGCTGCTAATGCTAGTATGATAAACTGGGGGCCAGATACTCACAAAAGTACTCTTAACAGTATAGATGCTGCTAGGGGAAGATTTGTTAAGATGCATCAAACAATGACTTACATGGCAAATATATTTAGAAGCTCATCTGATAAAAGTGGTAGTACGAAGATAATGAGTTTTTCAGTAGCAGAGGGTAGAAATCAAAAAGTTAAATACGATGTAAGAATAAACCCTTTTAATGCTAATTATATAAATACTACAGAAGCAATTGGGTCAGCTGTAAAGAGATTTATAGACATGTATAAAGAGCCCCCTACAAACTTTAATGAAAATATAAAGAATTTACAATACGATTTATACTTTGGGAACGGAAAAGACAGGAATGGATTATTCCAAGTCGGAAAAGTAAACGAAGGCGTATTCACAGAAGTCAAGGGATTTGATATAAAGTCATATGGCCTTAAAGAAACTATTTTAGAAAATTTCTTACAGCCAATTAATAAATATCTTACTTACAATAAAGGACTATCTGTTGATGAAGCATCAGTCCCAAGGACAGCCACACTAGACGACTATCATGGCGCATTTAGGAATATGCTATTCGCAACAAATACTAATTTTGTAAAGAGTAGGTATAATGACCCTAAATTACAAACTGAATTCTCTAATATTGATATAACTAATGGCTTACAAAAGATGAATGCTTATTTTGGCTCAGATAAAACTTCTGGTGTTTCAATGCATCCTTATGATGTGGCTATGCGAGGCATATATAAGATAAAGCAAGACTCATCATCTAGGAATGATTTACTTGCCGATAATCAAGCTATGATTAAGTATATTGAAGAAGGGAAAGGCTATGGGAATAAATCATTAGACCAAACGCTTGAACATATTAACAAGAAAGCCTTTATGGAAATAGTGAGTGACGATGCTAAAATAATACAGTATAAGAATCTTGCTTCTGTTATATCTAGCTTACAATGGAAGATGGATAATCTTACAGGAAGGGGAGACAATAAAGGGCTAATTAAGGAAAGCGCTCAGTATATGGCTCTTGAAGCGAAAAGGGATAGAGCAATCCAATTAAGGCAAGTGGCAGAAGCTGCGTTGGGTTATAAGATTAATCCTGATGAAAATTTTATGAAATTAAATACAAATAAAGAAAAATTCTTTAGAGAAAAAGAGTTTACAAATAATTATAAAAGACCAATAGTTATAAGAGATTCATCTACTGATAAAAACATTAAAGAAGTAATTGCTGTCGGTAGGAAGAATATGAAACCTATTGGCAAAAACGATACGATGCTACTAAACGGTAAAAGATATGAAGTAGTGAATGATGAGACTCATTTAGCCTTAGAAGTTTCTAATAGCTTATTTAATACGTCTGGAGGGTGGATACACAGAGACGTAGGTGGAAAAGAGACTTTCGTAAGCGCAATGGAAGCGAGAGAGTTAGGCGCAATGGTCAGGGATTTTAATACAAGCGTAAAAGATGCTTGGAATAATAGACTTGATGGCACAAAACAATCTATCGCAGAGTACTCAATGAAAAGATTAGATTTATTAAATACCTTATTTAGCTCAGAAAAAGTAGCTCAAAACCCAGCTTATCAAGAAGCATTAGTTGCTATAATGATGACACCTGGGGTAGACTCTAATGTTATTTCGATTGCTCCCTATAGTAGTAATATGGGAGGAGGAGCTAAACTAGGTGTAAAGTTTTATGAAAATAAAAATTCTAAATTAATGTTTTCATATTTATCTCAATTATCCAATGGTTCAATTAAAAGTGCCCCTATGACTAGTACGGCAGCTGATAAAATATTAAAAGATTTCATTACATTAAAAAAACTTGGAATGTACAGTAAGCAAAACGGAATTGATGTGCATATTGATTCAAGAAGAAGTCTTGCTCCAGAAGCGGATTTATTAAATGGGCATATTAAAAAAGATAATAGTATTGGTATTGACGTTTTTAAACAACTTAGACAGGGGAATGAAAATGCTAAAAAAGCTGCTTCAATTTTAATTGATTATTCCAATGGAGAAAGGTCTGTTGATAGTGCTACCATGTATAAGGCAAGTAAGGTTCTTGAAGCGGCTGGAATACCTAAGAATAGGCAATTTATAAATACTAAATATGACGAAAGTACTAATACGAATATAGGTGTAGTGAAAAGATATGAAGCAACTATTGATAGGAATAAAAAACAAAATCTTGGTGAAGACGGGAATATCAATCAAGGGGTTACCGATTATGTCAAAAAATCATTATCTTGCTTTAAGTAGAGGGTATTAATTATGATGAATAGCTTACTATGTCACAGTAGTCGTTTAAACAGAAGAAGACAAAAATCTGATAAGGCTAAAAATGATGAAAAAACAGCTAAGAAGGTTACTGCAAAGCTAGAAGACATAAGCTTTAAATTTGAGACTGGTCATTGGAAAAATATATCTGATGCTAAATACAATAATATTGATACTTTTAATTTCTTGTATCATAAAGCTACTGGTTGGAGTTACGACCCTGATACTTTTTTCCCAACTCCTATCGACTTAAGAAAATTTGAAATAACAATTAATAGATACAATGGTGCATTAGGAAAGCCTGGGGGATGGTTCTCTTCGTATTTTAAATTACCTAGAACAATGTTGTCTAAGCTTCCAGAACTTGAAAGATTCCAGCAAGAGATGTTAAAAGAAAGCAGCTTTTTTAGAGGGCAAACAAATGATGGTTCTAAAAATGTAAACTCGATTCTTAAGTCTTTTAAGATATTGGCACAATCGTTAGGCACAGATACTAAAAAAGTAGCTGACCTCTACAAGAGATTAGATACAGCTGGAGGGTTA
>Ga0114997_10001964_pt1 | contig 16789 bp, 19 predicted proteins | sample ArcticOcean_MG_C_2_FD_87045 | JGI IMG/M metagenome (GOLD analysis project Ga0114997, IMG submission 87045) | Marine microbial communities from western Arctic Ocean - ArcticOcean_MG_CB4_136 | ecosystem: Environmental > Aquatic > Marine > Oceanic | place: Arctic Ocean: Canada Basin | collected...
ATAGTTTTAACATTTAAAATTTTACAAATCTCACTAAGAATCTTAGCGCAGATGTTAACATCAGCCTCTGCTGAATGTGCGTTCTTCAAAATTTCCTTTGCATTTTTTCTGTCAAGATAATACAGAAGAGCACTTTGAGAATATGCATCAATATTAGGCCATACTTTTCGAGCTAGAGCCAATGTGCAGATTCTTTTGATGTTGGGAGAGCCAACAACTGCCCAATCATAATCGATACTATGTCCGATAATATATTCAACACCTTCTGGGAGCTTAAATGTCTTTGCGGGTGAGCAATCCACTAGCTCTTCATCAAGAATATGGTGCACTGCAAGTGCTCCTAGCTCAATTGGCTTTTCAGGCTTATATCTTTCGCAGAAACTTTCAGAAGTTATTAATGGGTCGACCTGCTCAACAGAAAGCCATGCCGCCTCTATTAAGATAGGGTCGTTTTTCCCTGTAGTTTCTGTATCAAAGATTACCGCTTCCATGACTCTTTCCTAATGCAAATAATTACATATTATACCGTAATATAAATTTACCAATTTTCTATAATATTGATCATAAAAATCAATAAGTTATAAATTAATTGTGGTTTTTATGCATTAATTTTAACTCTAATAAACAATAACTTAAAATTTATTTGTAGTTTTTATGCAACAACTAAACCATTAAATTACCAACTTTAGGTTGTAATGAGAATCATTCGCATCTATAATGAGAATGATTCTCATTAAGATATAGAAAAAGGAGTTTATGAAATGAACAAAAAAGCAATATTAATAGCAACTTTACTCTCTGCAAGCATTACTGCAAACGCAGCGCCGTCCAATCAAGAAATCATGGACATGATGCTAGAACTAAAGCAAGAAATTAAACAACTAAAAAATGAAAATGCATCGTTAAAGGGAGAAGTACAGGATGTCTATGTCGCTACCGACGAGGCTATAAAAGCCCAAGCTAAGCAAGCTACTAAAACTACTATTGGTGGTTATGGTGAGCTGCATGGCAATTGGCTTGATGACCAAATAGGAAATAGTGACACAGATGCTGTGGATTTTCATAGGTTTGTATTATTCATTAATCATGAGTACTCCGATAAACTAAGATTTGTTTCAGAGTTAGAGCTTGAACATTCAATTGCAGGTAATGACAAAGTAGGTGAAATAGAATTAGAACAAGGTTATATTGAGTATGATTACAATGAATCTACTTCAATACAAGCAGGTCTATTTCTATTACCTCTAGGGATCTTAAATGAAACACATGAGCCTAATACTTTTTATGGGGTAGAGAGAAATCCTGTTGAAAAAAATATTATTCCATCCACATGGTGGGAGGCTGGGGCTCAGGTATCTCATAATCTATCAGAGGGTGTTAATGTTAAGTTAGCTGCCCATAGTGGCCTCAAGGCTTCAGATACATTCAAGCCAAGGGATGGTAGACAAAAAGTTGGTAAGGCAAAGGCAGAGCACATGGCGTATACGGGTGCCATTAAATATACAAAAGTACCAGGCTTAACTCTTGGTGCTGGATTTAATTACCAGGCTGACTTTGCAAATGGCGGTGGAGAAGCTGCTGATGCTGCTTTAATGACAGAAGTTCATGCTGATTACCAAAAAGGAAAGTTTGGATTAAGGGCGCTTTGGGCTGGTTGGAACATAGATGGACCAGGAGCTGATGCACTTGGTAGGGATGAGCAAAGTGGCTGGTATGTTGAACCAAGCTATATGTTTACTGAAAAGATTGGCGTATTTGCTAGACACAGTGACTGGGATAATGAGGCTGGAAATTCAACTGCTACCACATACAAACAAACAGATTTTGGTGTTAACTGGTGGATCGACCCTCAAGTGGTATTTAAGGCCGATGTCCAAATGCAGAGTGTAGGATCTGGTATATCTAAGGAATTAAATGGGCTTAACCTCGGTATGGGTTACGCATTCTAGTGATAAAGAACAATATTAAAGGCGAGCTTATTTATGTCTAATTTAGAAAAAGATTACTTAGTTTGGCTTCTTAAAGAAATGCAGAGAAGAGGTAATCCTTGGAATGACGAATTAAATTATGCTATTAATTTAATTGAACATAAGGAAGAAGTCACGTAAGTTAATATTATGATTACATCAAACTTTAAATTGCTATTATTGTTAACAATAATAGCAATTTTTATATTTATCCCTCCCTTATACGCCAAAGGCGTTTATCAAACAGAGCAAGCCTTCCTTAATGAAGTTTTTAAAGGAGAGGTACCTCCAAGTCGTAACTTAATCCTCAAATCTAACCTAAGAAAACCAATTGAAAAAATTTTAAGGCATCCTTTTTCTGGAATTAGAATTAAATATTGGAAAGATAAAACACAAACTGCCTGGATTTTAGAAGAGATTGGCAAAGTAGAATATATTACCTTTGGAATATCTATAAAAAATGGGGAGGTATTGTATGCTAATGTCTTAACCTTTCGAGAAACTCGCGGATGGGAAATACGTTATCCAGCGTTCACTGATCAATATATTGGGGCTCGTTTGACTAATAATACTAAACTAACAAAAAATATTGATGGCGTTTCTGGTGCCACTTTATCAGTATGGGCAATGACAAAGGTAGTAAAAATAGCCTTAAAGCTAGATCAATATATACAAAATGAAGAAAAATAAGAATTTACCTACACTAATTAAGGTTCATAAGATTGTTGGGCTATTTGTCTGTCTTGTGCTCATCCATCTATCTGTTACTGGAATTATTTTGAACCACACAGATAAGCTAAACCTAAATCAGACTAAGATTTCATGGGATTGGCTGTTAAAAGCATATGGCATAGGCGTCCCTGAAACTCAGGCGGCTTTTGCAATAGATGAAGACTTTTTTCACCAAACCAACTACCAGATCTTTATGAATACTCGATCAATTACGAGAGTTAAGAGTAAGTTAGTTGGCGTTATAGATTTTGATGATCAGTTTATTGTTTCAACTACTGAGAATATAATTCTAGTAAATAAGTTAGGGGAATTTATCAAAAAAATTAAGCTGCCTAAAAATTTAATAGGTAAAATTAATAAAATAGGGCCTTATTCAAATGGAATTATTATTGAAATAAATAAAAATAAATTTGTATCCGATAGAAATATTAAAAATTGGGAGCCTATAAATAACCCTGAAATAGTTGAGTGGTCAACAGAGAGTAAAATTCCAGAAGATATAAACAATCAGATTAAGGCATATTATGTTGGGGAAGGAATCTCAATAGAGCAGATCATTCTCGATCTACATAGTGGAGTAATATTTAAGGGTGTTGGTAAGCTATTTATGGACATTATTGCATTGCTACTTATTCTTATGTCTGTTTCAGGCGGATGGATTTGGTTTGTAAAAAAAACTAAATAGTTAATAGATAATATTTGCCTGCTTTATTGTCGGGGGGTAAAATGGTTTTATGGAATCTTGTCCTCAATGTAAATCTAATATGATTATAGATATTGTCTATGGTTATCCAGGGGTATAGATAGAGGAAGCTCTGGTCCGTTTACCCAAGGCTTCTACTAATTCAAGTTTACTGTTTCTTTTTAAGCTAATCATAGGTTTTATTTTAATAGCAGTAATTGTGGGATAGCATCTTTATCACAAAATACAATTGCATTTTGCTCACTCTCTGTTCCTAATTGTATCGATTGTTCTTTGCTTATACCAATAATTAAAAAACTCTCCTCACCCACCTCATTGTTTTCACCACATCTTCCATCCCCTTTGGTATAAGAAAGTTCAAGCAACTCAATGGCTTCCTTCAAACTATCATTTCTTTTATGATTTTCATTAAGATCTAATGCCTGACTATAAGGATTAAAAGCTGTTATAAATGCTGCAGTATTTTTATGATGAAGCACATACAAGCTTTCGAGATCAGCGCTGTATTGATTAATCTTTATAATAAAGGCTGGCTTAGTGTAAACATGGTAGCTTGCTGATGAATAAGCATTTAACAGGGATTGATTAATAGAAGTGTTATTTATGTTAGTTTGCATATCATCAATAGTTTCTTTAGCTATTTCTTTAGGTAAGCTTGGTGAACCTTTAGCAGATTAATCGTCCTGTATTTTTCTTGTATTGGAAATTCATAAGTTGAATGATTTGTTCTTTTTGCAACAGCCATTATTGATGTTTCTGATGGTACACTTATCCTAGAATTTGCTTGAGATTTATCGAGCATATTTTTTACTTTTTCATTACCTTTTCCCCAAGCAAGACTCAGATGAAGAATGTCGAATTTATTATGTCTAAAATAATTTTCATAAAGACATGGATTAAAACTCCAAAAACCATGATTAACCATAGTAACTGGTCCCGCCGTTAGAATTGCTCCATTGACCTTTACCAATTTACACATATTTTCAAAAGCGACTCCCACATTAAAACAATGCTCAAGAGTTCCTGTGTCTATCACAAGATCATATCGTCCTAAATGAATAGATTCTAAAGGTAGATTTAAATCTAAAATAATCTCATCACCTCTGATTTTTTTAAAATCAAAAAAAAATAGGATTACAACCAAGTTTTTTCATTAAATCTTTTGTCTCTATAATCTGATCAAGATGTTTTACGCCATGCCATCGTTTTATTTCTTCTGAATCACTTCTATAAACTATTTCTTTTTTATCGATGAAATCAAACTCATTAATAACTTGTTCTGGCGTAAGGATTAGATCGGGGTAAGATAAAAAAGCAACGTCCACAGGCGCAGTTTTTGGGTAAGCTTTTATTACTTTGGAAAGAATGGAAAAATATCTAAGATCAATACCCATTGCATACTCCTGTAGATTTTAAAAAAAATTAAGCGAATTATTTTTTACATCCCTAATAGTTTTCAATTTTACTTGAAAGTATGATGGAATTTCAATAATTTACCAAAAACTAACAAGATGTCCAAAAAAATTGATATTAGATTCCAAAATGCACTCACGCTTCATCAAAGAGGCGATTAGCCGAAGCAAGAGCACTGCTGGTATAGATCGGTTAATATTAAACGGACAGCATAACCGCATTCAATTCAATAATCTTTCTATCTTACCAAATGCAGAGATGGGAAGTCCAAGTTACCTCAAAAAGTATAAAATTAAAACAATAAAATCAGAAATTATTAATTTACATGGCAATAAAATAGTTATGGATGATGATGTAGATGAATATCAAGAATTGGTAGTCTCTACAAGCTCAATGAGCGGTGCTCAATGGCAAAAAACAAGGGTTTTTTGTTGGATGATAGCATTTCTTTATTTTGACAAACTACTTCAACTCCCCTTAATGATACTTAATAATATTCACCACATTAAATATAAAGACATAGTCGAAGCATTTTTATCTGTTGATGAAAAAAGTTATCCTATCATTTTTAGTATTGTCTCATTTTTTAAAAGTGAAGCTAAAAGCATACAGGAGGGCGGTCCGGAATGGTCTTACTCTGAAGAATATATGGGTATTTACTGGACAGCGGACGAATATGCTTTCATCAATTTAGTAGGGAGTAATCGCTTTAGCGCTTTTTATGGGGAGACAAAACTCTTATTAGAAGAGTTAATATCTGGAATAAAAGCTGATTCTAAAATAGAAATTTTGCACGAAGCAATTAACTTGAACCAAAATCTTGTTCGACAACCTTTTATATCTTCAGATTTAATGGTTAACCTTAATTTTGATTTCATGGCATTCTGGCATGATGTAAAGCTAGGCAAGATAACCACACTAAAACGAAAAAAAATAGAAATTCTTATTAAAAGATCATTAAAACATTTCGATAATATTCAGGATTGGTGTCGTGAAGTCGTATGGTGGGGCAATAAGCGCGGTGCATACCTATATCCAAATGAAAAAAACACAATTGAAATACAATTGGCTGGTCACTATTAACTGTCTATAAATAAAACTGCTACAAATAAAGAAATCATTTTTTTCATATTATTCTCCTTATATTTTTTTGATTTTGAGTTTAGTTTAATGTCGGGGGTGTTTTCTAAATTGAGGGTAGTCATTTGAGAAGAACCCAGAGTAAGTGTGTTGGTGGAGAGGCTCATTTAAAAATGGGGTGGTACCCCTAGGGTGGGCTCTCAGGATCCGGAAAAGAGAAATATGACTAGAACTGTCTAGCAAATCGATTTGTGGACCCTAGAGTGGACCCTTTTTAGTTTTATAGCTTTATTTTTAATTGTTCATCTCTGAAACCATTGTTAAATGGTCGGAACGGTCGGATTCGAACCGACGACCCCATGCACCCCATGCATGTACGCTACCAGGCTGCGCTACGCCCCGAACAAAATTAAATCAATTACTTTAAAACTTTCAATATCTCTTGCAACTGACTTTTAAAGTTACTAAGATTTTCAGGAACACTATGTAGTGAATGATCTAATGTTAATGGGAGTTCAGCCTGAGCTTTTTGAATGGCTTCTTGTGATGTAGCCTCTTTTACAAACTGACGGTCTGAGAGCTTTGATTTAGCGCCCTGAATTGTAAATCCTTCAAAATAAAGTAATTCTCTAATCTTTCGGACTAACAAAACATCTTCCTGCTGATAATATCTTCTATTGCCTCTTCGTGTCGATGGCTTTAATTGAGGAAACTCCTGCTCCCAATACCTTAAAACATGAGGCTTTAGGTCGCACAAAACACTCACCTCACCAATGGCAAAATATCTTTTGATTGGAATTGGGGGTAATACTTTTTTATGATTGCTTTCCAGCTGTGCTCTCTTCTACGCTAGTTTTTAATTTTTGACTGGAATGAAAGGTGACGACTCGACGCGCTTTAATTGGAATTTCTTCACCTGTTTTTGGATTCCGGCCAGGCCTTTCAGATTTTGTTCGTAATTCAAAATTTCCAAATCCAGATAGCTTTACACCTTCACCTTTTTCTAATGAAAGACGAATTTCTTCAAAAAAAGCCTCGACCATCTCTTTAGCTTCACTTTTATTTAAACCAACTTTATTAAAAAGAATTTCTGATAATTCAGCTTTTGTTAATGTCATTATTAAAAATCTCTAGAACTATTTATCGTAATTTTGCAGAAAATTTATTTTTTAATACCACTAAAATACTTTCACCAATTTTGTTAACATCTTGATCTGCAAGAGTTTTATAAGTATCTTGCATAAGTATCAGAAATGCAACACTTTTTTTCCCATCTTCTATTCCGTCTCCCTCATATAAGTCAAAAGGATAAAAATCTACTAATCGAGGAATGCCCTCATGCTTTATAGCCTTTACCAAATCTCCAACTGATATATCTTTATCGATAATTACAGCGATATCTCTTCTTATTGGATTAAATTTACTAGGAATATTAATTTTTTTTATTTTCTTATGCTTTATGGCTTCTAATGTAAATTCAAACAGATAGGTACTACCTGTCAATTCGAAATGTTGTTGCCATGCTGGGTGAACTCTTCCTAACCAGCCCACCGGAATTTCATTTTGGTATAATTCTGCCGTTTGTCCAGGGTGAAGTGCTTTAGGTATTGACTTTTCAGGCACCCTAAAATCTAGACTGTTTATTGATATTCCCTCTAAATCACCTTTGATGTCGAAATAGTTTATTTGCCTCTTTTGTTCATTCCATTGTTCATGTATATGTTCTCCATAAACTAAACCAGAAACCAACATTTTTTCTTCAAATACTGATTCGCTCTTTTTATATACTGAAGCAATTTCAAATAACCTAACCTGTGACTGACCTCTATTAATATTGTAGGTTAAAGCTTCTAAGTGACTTCCCCATAATTTCGAACGCATCACATTCATTTGTGATGCTATTGGATTTTGTAACACAATAGGATCAGGATTCTCATGTAACTTTTCTTCAACCTCTTTATCGATAAAGCTATAGGTAACAACCTCATCATAACCATAATCAGAGAATGTTGATTTGATTGAGTAGGTTGACCTCTCTTTGTCGTTAGAACGAAGTATGCTTGACTTGATAATTGGTGATATTGCTGGGATATTATCGTAACCATAAAGACGAATGACCTCTTCAATCAAATCCTCTTCTATTGCTATATCAAATCGATAACTGGGTGGTGTAATAATGTAGTCATCACCATTCTTTTCTACGTCAAAATGTAGCGCTTTTAATATTTTTTGGACATCAGAGGCTGGCACAGCCACACCTAGAATATCAGATACCCTTTTAATTCTTATATTTATAGGTTGTCTCTGTGGAAGCTTGGAAGTAATATCAATTACATCCGAGCACTCTCCACCACAATATTTAAGAATCAACTCTGAAGCTCGATTTAATGCATTAAGGGTATTAGTAAAATCAACCCCTCTCTCAAATCGGTGGGATGAATCAGTGCTCAAACCAAATGAACGAGCTCGACCAGCAATACTTGATGGATTAAAGTAGGCACATTCAAGAAAGATACTTGAAGTATGGTGGTCTACTGAAGATAATTCGCCACCCATAATACCAGCCAGAGCCAATGGCTGATTATCGTCCGCAATAATTAACTCACTACCTGTAAATTCTATTGATTGGTCATTAAGCAGCAATAATGACTCCTTTAGTTTTGACTTCCTAACAGCAATAGATCCACTTATCTTTTTATTATCAAATGCATGAAGAGGTTGACCCATTTCGAATAAAACGAAGTTTGTAATATCTACTACAGGGCTAATAGATTTAATTCCTACACTCTCTAAGCGCCTCGATATGACGTCTGGAAGTTTTTTTGTACTATCTATTCCCCTTATTTCTCGGCCACAATAACGAGGGCATGAGGTATCATCCTCAACTACAACAATTTGTTTTGATTTAAAAGTCGATTCAATCTGATTAATAACCTCAGCTTTAAGAGGTATCTTAGTAAGGGCTGATATTTCTCGAGCGACGCCCATAATGCTTAAGCAGTCGGCTCGATTTGGGGTCAATGATAATATATAAATAGTGTCATTCAATGAGAGCGCATTTTTAATTGTCTGCCCCACCTCAAGAGTATCATTTAGTTCATGTAAGCCCTCAGATTCCTGACTAAGCCCTATTTCTTTAGCTGAACAGAGCATACCATGAGACTCTACCCCTCTCAATTTGGCCTTCTTTATATCAAATTCAGGTAATTTTGTTCCCACCATTGCACATGGAACTTTAATTCCTAATCGTGCATTTGGGGCTCCACAGACTATTTGTAATGGTTCTTTTTTTCCAACGTTGACCTGACATATATTTAAGCGGTCTGCATCTGGGTGCTTTTCAATTGTAACAATTTCACCAACAACAATTAAATCTGATAGGTCTGAAAAGTTCAGGACATCATCTACCTCAAGGCCTGCCATAGTTAACACTCGACCTAAATCAACCGAATCAATGGATTGGTTAAAATAATCTTGAAGCCATAATTTAGATACTTGCATTTTTAGATCTCAAATTGCTTTAAAAAACGAATGTCATTGGTAAAAAAAGGTCTCAGATCATTAACTCCATATTTAATCATCGTTAACCGCTCTACCCCCAAACCAAATGCAAATCCCTGAAATTTTTCTGAATCAATATTTACTTGGTTCAACACGCTTGGATGAATCATTCCACAACCACCAATTTCTAGCCACCCATCATTCCATGACATATCAATCTCAGCAGAGGGTTCAGTGAATGGGAAAAATGAAGGTCTAAATCGGACAGAGATACTCTCGTCCTCAAAAAAATTCTGTAAGAAATCCTGAATCACTCCCTTAAGATTTGCAAAGCTTACTCGTTCATCTACCCAAAGCCCCTCAACTTGATGAAACATAGGGGAATGTGTTGCATCTGAATCAACTCGATATACACGGCCAGGAGATATTATTCTTAGCGGCGGAGTATTATTCTCTAAGTATCGGACCTGAACAGGAGATGTATGCGTTCTAAGCACATGTTTTTTATTAATATAAAAAGTGTCGTGCATCGCTCTTGCTGGATGCTCTTCAGGAATATTAAGGGCAGTAAAATTATGGTAATCATCTTCTATCTCCGGCCCTGTAGCAACATCAAAACCAATAGAGTGAAATAAATTTTGGATATGATTCATTGATATAGTTATGGGGTGCAAGGAGCCTTGCGTCTGCTTATTACCAGGAAGAGTGACATCAATAGTTTCGCTCTTTAGCTGAAACAGCAACTCTTCATCCTGAATTAATTTTTTTCTATTTAATAATGCTTCTTCTATAGATTGCTTAATGTCATTAATGAACGCTCCCATCTTAGGCTTTTCTTCCTTAGATAGTTCGGATAAACCCCTCATTGCTTCCGTTAAAGGTCCAGACTTACCAAGATACTTTGCCTTAGTATGATCAAGGTCTGACAATGATTTGCATTTAGAGAAATCAAGCTCAGCTTCTTTTATTAATTTTTTGAGATCTTCCATAGGTATATTCTAATAAAAAAGGAGGCTTAAAGCCCCCTTTTTTTTACATAACTTACTTTATACAGTTCCAAGGCTTGTTTTTGCTATTTCAACAAATTTTGCGAATGCTGGTTTATCAAACACCGCCATATCTGCCAACACTTTTCTATCGACTTCAACAGAGGCTTTTTTTAATCCATTCATAAAGCGGCTGTATGTTAATCCAAACTCTCTTGAGCCAGCATTAATTCTAGCGATCCAAAGGACTCTAAATACTCGTTTCTTTTGTCTACGATCACGATAAGCATATTGCCCGGCTTTCATTACTGCTTCTTTTGCAACACGATATACGTTTTTTCTTCTACCCCTAAATCCTTTAGCGGCTAATAATACTTTCTTATGTTTTGCTCTGGCTGTAACACCACGTTTTACTCTAGGCATCTCTATCTCCCTTTATTGTGTTGGCATCATCGCACGAACGCGTTTTGCATCCGATGATGAAATAATTTCAGTCCCGCGAAGATGTCTTTTTTGTTTAGTTGTCTTCTTGGTGAGGATATGACGAAGATGAGAGTGCGTTCGCTTAATTGCGCCGCTCCCGAGGAATTTAAAGCGTTTTTTTGCACCGCTTTTGGTTTTCATTTTTGGCATTTTTTTCTCCTAAAAAATTTTTAATTAGTGCTTCGGCATGCCCTTGTGGCCTTATCACTTTTATTTTATATTAACTACTCTTTTACTGCTTCGATTGGCTCATCAGTAACCTCGGTAGAATTTTCATCTGCAGCCTTAGGTTTAGATTTTGGTTTAGATTTTGGTTTAGGTTTTTTATTTGGTGCTAAAACCATTACCATTTGTCGCCCTTCCATCTTTGGGAATTGTTCAACTACCCCAATTTCTTCGAGATCAGCTTGCACTTTTTTTAACATTGCCATGCCTAACTCTTGGTGTGCTATCTCTCTTCCTCTAAATCTTAGTGTTACTTTTGTTTTATCGCCGTCACCTAAAAACTTTATTAAGTTTCTAAGCTTGATATTGTAGTCATTATCATCAGTACCCGGTCTAAATTTTATCTCTTTAACCTGAACATTTTTTTGTTTAGTCTTCGCTTCATGCATTTTTTTACTTTGTGCATACTTAAACTTTCCGTAGTCCATTAAGCGACAAACTGGGGGAGTAGCTTTTGGTGCTATTTCAACTAAATCAGTTTCAAGTTCATCGGCTTTTGCCATAGCTTCCGATAAGGAAACTATACCTAAAGGCTCTGCCTCTAAACCAACTAGACGAATTTCTTGCGCTATTATGTCGCTATTAATTCGTACATCTTTATCTAAGGCTATAGTAGATCCCCTATTTAATAAAAATTAACCAGACAACCACAAGGTTTACACTCTCGATTCAATGTCTTTTTTAAGATGCGCTATAAAGCCATCAATTGACATAGAGCCAAGGTCTTCACCTTTTTGGGTTCGTACGGTAACTTGTTTTTTTTCCACTTCACGATCTCCTAATACAACAAGATAAGGAATTCGCTGCATGCTGTGTTCGCGTATTTTATAGGTAATCTTCTCATTTCTCAAGTCTGATTCACATCTAATGCCATTTTTCTTAAGAATTTCGATTACTTCCTTTGTGTACTCTGCCTGTGAGTCAGCAATATTTAAAGCGACAACCTGGGTAGGAGCAAGCCACACTGGCATTAAACCGGCATAATGCTCAACCAAAATCCCTATAAATCTTTCCATCGACCCAAAAATTGCCCTATGAAGCATAACAGGTCGTTTTCGACTGTTATCTTCTGCCACGTATTCAGCATCAAGTCTCTCAGGGAGATTAAAATCTAGTTGTATCGTGCCGCACTGCCAGAATCTACCAATACTATCCTTAAGCGTATATTCGATCTTTGGCCCATAAAAGGCGCCTTCACCAGGCTGTATTTTAAAATCTAGGCCTGTTTCGGACAATGCCTCTTCCAATGCGATCTCTGCTTTATCCCACACAGCATCATCTCCAACCCTTTTTTCAGGTCTCGTTGACAGCATTACAATAATGTCAGTGAATCCAAAATCAGCGTAGGCCTTATAAAGCATTTCATTAAATGTAATTACTTCTTGTTTAATTTGGCCTTCAGTACAAAAAATGTGAGCGTCATCCTGAGTAAATCCTCTCACCCTCATTAATCCATGCAATGCTCCTGAAGGCTCATTTCTATGACAAGATCCAAATTCTGCTAACCTTAATGGAAGATCCCGATAACTGTGCAAATCATTATTAAATATCTGGACGTGGCCAGGACAGTTCATTGGCTTTACTGCATACTCTCTATTTTCTGAGGATGTCGTAAACATATTTTCCTCGTAGTTCTCCCAATGACCAGATCTTTCCCATAAAGCTTTATCAAGCACAGCAGGAGTTTTAATTTCATAGTAATCATAATCTTGGAACATTTTTCGCATATAGGATTCAATTTCAAGCCATAATGACCATCCCTTAGGATGCCAAAAAACCATACCAGGGGCATTATCTTCCATATGGAATAAATCTAATTGTTTTCCTAGTTTACGGTGGTCTCTTTTTTCAGCCTCTTCTAGCCGTAATATATAGGCAGACAAATCTTCTTTATTTGCCCAAGCTGTTCCATAAATTCTTTGTAACATCTCATTATTAGAATTGCCACGCCAGTATGCACCAGCAACCTTCATTAACTTAAAGACTTTAAGCTTTCCTGTCGATGGGATATGAGGACCTCTGCAAAGATCAGTGAAATTACCTTCACTATAAAGCGACACTTCTTCACCCTCAGGAATTGACTGAATTATTTCTGATTTATAGTTTTCACCTATGGAATTAAAATATTCAATTGCTTTGTCTCGAGGCAGTAATATTCTTTCCACCTGAAGGTTTTGTTTGGCAAGTTCTAGCATTTTTTTTTCAATAATTACAAGATCTTCTGGAGTAAATGCTCGCTTATACGAAAAGTCATAATAAAAACCATCTTCAATGACTGGGCCAATAGTAACTTGTGCTTCCGGAAAAATATCCTTAACCGCATGCGCAAGTAGATGGGCGCTAGAATGTCTTATAATTTCTAAACCCTCTGGATTTTTTGAGGTAATGATTGCTAGATCGGAGTCATTATTTATTTCATAACTAAGGTCAACTAAACAATTATTAACCTTACCTGCAAGTGCCGCGCGAGCAAGTCCCTCACCAATATCAAGAGCCACTTCTGCAACTGTAATGGTGGTTTTATAGGATCGAGTCGAGCCATCAGGAAGACGTATATCAGGCATAATGTTTTGCTCAAAGAGTTTATTTTATAAGTTTTTGACTTATCTAGATAGTAATTTAAATGGTAGGCGCGATTGGAATCGAACCAACGACCCCCACAATGTCAATGTGGTGCTCTAACCAGCTGAGCTACGCGCCTATTACCCAGGCGCTATTCTATATCACGCCAGTCATTCAATCAATCTAACATTTCAGAACTATTATTTAGTATTATGTACTATAGAGCTATATCCATTTCGATAATCTAGATATTTGAAATGGAAATCTAGCCCTGGTATTATTTTAGATAATAATTTTTTTCCGTCTATCTTTTCATTACTAATCTTTTCATGCTTTGCTAGATTAAGTTCGGCCCGAATCCAATTTAAGACATCGTAGATAGGCATAGGTAAATTATCTGTTAATAAATATAGAGGCTCAAGAGAATTTACGTTTATTTTATCTAAAAGAAAGGAGAAAAATTGAATAATATCGTCCTCATGGATACGGTTAGTCCAACGATTACTATCCGGCCAATCCTCTGGTCTTCTTGCTAAACCAAGCATATGAGTTCTTTCGCCTCCATATATACCAGAAAGGCGAAGTATTGTAGAGGGTATAGGGTTATTTTTTAAGAGTGTCTCACCTTCTAATAGCGCTCGTCCTCCAAAATCATTAGGCAATGGCTCTGTAAACTCCGATAAAAACTCTGCGGATTTCTGACCATAAACACGTGTACTAGAAATAAAAAATAAATGTTTCATGTTAGAGCACAACAATGCTGCATCAATAGAAAGCTTTAAGCCATTAACGTAAGCATCTTGATACGATTCTTCGCTCTGATTATCTGCTGCAACTGAATAAATAATATAATCAGGGCTGATAGATTTTATTTTTTTGGTAAATTCCTTACTAAAAATATCAAGCTCTAAAACTTGAAAGTGAACCTCATTATTAGATTTTTTTCGTTTAATTCCTATAATTTCAAATTTTTTTGACAATACATTACCAATTTTTCGGCCTAATTTACCGCACCCTACAATTAATAATTTTTCCTTTATTTCCAAACTACTTTGTATATAAAGCCAGGAAATGAAAAGACTAAAAATAAAAATAATGTGATGATATAAAATTCCCACTCTTGGTTATGAATATTACCTACAACTTGTTTCTCAATGAAAACAAAGAAAAAACCTAAAATCAAATAGAAACCAACAATCTCCAGAAAAATAGTAGGTATACTCTTAGGCTTTTTTAATAAAAAGAAAAGAAATAAATTATCCGAAAACCATGGGATATTAGCTGCAAAAAAAGTAAAAATGATTAATATTATATTAATCATTGTAAACTAATAAAAGCGGATAAAGCCGCAAAGCTCATAAGTGATTTAGGTAAAATTCCCAGGATTAACAAACCAGCTGCATTAATTGTTAGTGCCCAAACCATATCATATGAAATATGTATTTTATTTTTTTTCACAGGAGTGTCAAAATACATAATTTTAATAATACGTAAATAATAATACATTCCAATTAGTGTCATTAAGACTGCAAAAATAACAGCGACAGGAAAGCCCTCATTAAGTGCAGATTGAAGTACTGTAAATTTTGCATAGAAGCCAACTGTAGGAGGAATACCAGCCATGCTTAACATGCTAATCATTAAAATCCCAGCTGCCCATGAATTTCTTGAATTTAAGCCTTTTAAATCATCAATTAATTCAATATCAGCATCTTTGGATGAAATACTAATGATTAAACCAAAAGCTGCTAAGGTCATTAATACGTAACATGCAGTATAAAAAAGTGCAGCAGATAGGCCGATAATTGAACCGGACATTAATCCAAGTAGAATAAAGCCTACATGAGAAATAGTTGAATAGGCCAGCATTCTCTTGATATTAATTTGTGCAATTGCTGTTATATTACCAATGGCCATAGACAGTAAGGCCATAATCAATAACATCTGCTCCCAATCGGCGGATACGCCCTCAAGCCCAATAAAAAGTAGCCTTATAACCATAGCAACAGCTGCAAATTTTGGCACTGAACTAATCAGCATTGTTACTGGTAAGGGAGCTCCCTGATACACATCTGGAACCCACATTTGGAATGGAACTGCTCCTAATTTAAAAGCAATACCTACCACAATAAAAACTAAACCAAAAACCAATAATGACGGCTCAATATTATTTTCACTTATCAATGCAGCAATAACTGAAAGATCTAGGGAGCCAGAGAAGCCATACAGCATAGACATACCATAGAGCAATAATCCCGAGGCCAATGCACCTAATATAAAGTATTTTATAGCTGCCTCTGATGCATTTAAATTATCACGGTGAATGGCTACTAATGAATACAAGCATAATGATAAAAGTTCAAGACCCATATACATAACAAGTAAATTATGACTTGAAATCATAATCATAATTCCAAGCAACGAAAATAAAGATAAGGAAAGAAACTCACCCGTCCATAATTTTTTTTGCTTTAAATAAGTTCGACTGTATATCAATACCATTGAAAGAGAAATGTAGCTAAGCACTTTTAAATATAATGAGAGGCTGTCACTGACAAACATATTATTAAAAGCAAGTCTCGACTCATGAAAGCCAAACCCGGCAGTCGCCACCCCTGTGGCCAATAATGTTAGTTGCGTTAAACTGTAGATCAGCGTTCTATCTTTATCTTTAATATATAAATCTAAAATTAAGATGAACATTGCCATACATGAAATAATTAGTTCAGGAAGAATGACAAATAAATGTGAGGCTATATTAGTCATATTGTTGGCAACTTGGAAATGCTCATATACTGAACAAATTGTTCAACCGAGACATTAGTTAAATTTGAAATAAATTTTGGATACACCCCTATCATTATAGTAAGGGCCGCCAAGGTTAACAATATAATGAATTGAGTTGAATTTATATCCACTAGTTTACTTACAGTTTGATATTTTATTTTTCCATAAAAGACACGTTTGATCATCCATAATGAATAAGCTGCTCCAAATAAAAGGGTCATAGCAGCCATTCCAGCAACAAAAATATTGTATTTCATAGCTCCCATAATTACCATAAATTCACCAACAAATCCTGAGGTACCAGGAAGGCCAGAATTAGCCATAGCAAAAAATACAGCAAATGCCGTTAA
>Ga0114997_10001965_pt1 | contig 16787 bp, 19 predicted proteins | sample ArcticOcean_MG_C_2_FD_87045 | JGI IMG/M metagenome (GOLD analysis project Ga0114997, IMG submission 87045) | Marine microbial communities from western Arctic Ocean - ArcticOcean_MG_CB4_136 | ecosystem: Environmental > Aquatic > Marine > Oceanic | place: Arctic Ocean: Canada Basin | collected...
CTTGTTAGAAAGTTGTTTATCTCGTTTTTCTTGTTTGGTGGGCAGCGAAGCGGCCATTTTATTTTTCTTGGACATATACTATCGCTGGATTTATTATATATTTTGTAATCTCTATTTTGATTATATGTTGATTATGTGTTACTTTGTAAAAAAAAATAATTTTGTCATATGTTTTGTCTAAAATGTATTTTAAAAAAAATCAAAAAAAAATGCGTTTTGAATGTGAATTTTCAAATTGTTCATGTTGCAAACATGTTGGACACCCGGATACTCCATGTGGTATTTGTGGACATGGTGCCTGTTGGCATCGTTTAGATATATCTCAGTTTGATTCGCCAAGAGATTCGGCCCACAAACCACGGTATATTCCATTGGCCATCGCTATTTTTGTTCCGACATTGCCACAAGTACCGCCTTTGCCAGAAATAACACCGCGTTTTTGTAGGGGCGAATTGCCAGTCTAAGTAACTAAATAAGTATGAAAACTAGCAGTAATACCTTCTAATGTTTTATTTGCACCAAAAGTTTGTTTTATTTGTTCATATTCCACTTGTAAGCGTTGACAAATATCTTTATTTTCTTCTTTTAATTGATCAAGAACATTCGACCATTCATTATTCGTCATTTTTTGCTGATCTTCTGGTAAATCTTCGTGTGGACTAAATATTTCTTTGTACCAATAATAGGTTGGCGGATAAGTAGCTGTCGTATTCATGAGTAGTTTTTCGGCATTATCCTTTGGATAGAAAGAGTCCATTTGATTAAAAAAGAAGTTAAATGCCACTTCAGAATTAAAGCGATTCGCGCCGTAATCTATTTGCACCACTCCCGAATTGATTTGCATGTAATTTCCATCGTTGGGATCTGTATTAAACATACCTATTTGGGTATACATCCCCTTGCAAAAGGATAATATACGTAGCTGTCCATCCGACAATAAAGTATGTAATTGATTTGCTCGTTGTCGAAGATCTATAGACATCCCCTTGGCCGATTTGTAACATTTCCGTGCAAAAGGTTGTCTCAACACTTGGCATTTTTCCGAAATCATAGCTATTTGATTTGATGCAAGTACTGCAGGGGCCAAGCCGTGTTTATGTGCATATTTTTGTAATTCCACTTCAAGTATGGGATCAATATCTTCTCCTAGATGTTGTGGTTTAAAATGTTTTAGAATACCTTGTTTCGATTGTCCGTATATTTTAACTAGATATGTTTCTGAATTCGCCCCTTGAACATCCAACTCTACAATAGAGACCAATTTATTTTGTGGGGCTATAAATCTATATTCTTTTCTATGTTGTTTGTTTTTTAAAGTTGTTACCCCATGTGTAGCTTCTAATCCAACGAACTTGATCCATTTTTTTAGAATATAGTCCCAGCTGTTCGAAGAAGCGGTCGAATGAGAGTGTTTGCGTTTTTTAGGTGAAGGCATCTTATTCTATTTTAAAAGTGATGAATAAATTCTTATATAGGTAAAAAAAAATAAAAATATTCGTTGAATATTCAAGCTGACAAGCAAAACAAAATGGGGAATAACATAAGAAATAATTGCTCTCTAATATATTTAATGTCTCCAATATGGCAGTAGTTGAATATCTTAAAAAAAATACATTATATAAACAAGTTTTTTTTTGATATATCCATGTCGCTGCTGACACAATCTGCCGCATTCGAACCTTCCGAAGATTCCAAATTTAAAAACGCTGTTCACGCCACAATCGCTGCACGGCGTTTTCAAAAAAAAAACACACCGTCAATCCACAATCAGGCCTGGTATTTCGATGGTATAGCACGAAATAGACAAGGTTATTCAACTGCTTCTGCCAGAAAGAACGAATTAACTCGAAAAATGTCAGAGCATGCGACTTCCGATAAAACGTGGTATATGGATAATGGCGAAGATTCGTTTTACGAAGATACTGATATTAAAGAATATATTAGTAAAATACCGTTTATGACATATGGTCTGCAGTATGTATTAGAATTAATGAAAATCGAATATATCTCACAAATGTTGGCCGAATTTATTAAACATATGAATGACTATGTTGATGAGAAAGAGGTGATGAATATATATTTTAGATGGTTGAAATCAATTACAAAAGGCACAATTGCCGAAAAAACCAATATAAACTCGATTTGTATGGTCATGGCCAAATATGCTGAACATAAAGGACTTTTTGAATATCCATATTAATATTTTTTTTACGAATAAGCGATTCTTCGAATGGGTATAGTTACCAAAAAATAAAATGTCCGACATAGCTGAACTTCGAACAATGGTAAAAACAATGCAAAAAGAAATCAACCAACTGAAAATCCGTTTAGAAGCGGTGGAAAGTGCGACTATACCGACCGGTGACGAACTTTTGGCGAGAAGGTATCAAAACGAGCGTCTTAAACACTCGCACGAACACGAAGGCCAGGCTGTTTCAGATGATTAGATCTGTTTTAGAGGATTAACTTTGTTCAATAGGATTGACTATAAATGTAAATATACTCTATGTAAATGAAATTTAACGTAGTCTTTGTAGGTTCTGTGGGTGGAGGAAAAACCTCAATCATCAACAAACATTTTAATGGTGATTCTATTGAGAAACATGTAACTACAATAGCTGTAGATTTTGTATCGGCCAAGATAAAGGACATTGAGACGGCAGTGTGGGATACGTGTGGCCAGGAGCGCTTTATGGCCATTACAAGCTCCTATTTCATGCGAGGACATATATTTGTACTTGTTCATGATATAATGGACTCTACTGTGAAAGACGATTTAAGTAAATGGTTAAACGAGATAGAGAAAGCACGCCATGCCCGCCACACACCAGTTGTCATAGTTGTTTCGAACAAATGTGATTTACACGCCTTTTGTGGTGACGATGTGTCAGAGTGGGTTCGAGAAAATTCCTTTGATCATATTTACACATCTGCAAAAACGGGCGAAGGTATTGACTCATTGTTTGACAATATACACGATGCTATTCTAGTACATCAATCGGAATGGTTAACACCATCGTTACCTGCGTTGCCCGTCCATCCTCCAGTTAACACACCGGGTTGTATGTGTTAATGTTGACATAAATAAAGTTGGTATATTGCTTGTTGTCTCTGTTTATCATTTAAAATCTTATGTATTTTGTCTGAAGATTCTTCTATTATTTGTTTGAATCTTTCAATGTCTTTGCCAATAATTTTGATTTCAACAATGGGTCTATTGTTAATAATAGTCCAATCCATACAGAACGACACCACTTTTGTATCCACGATCTGTTTCCAATTGTCAAGTCGTAAGTGACATGTATACTCCGGATCCAATCTTAGATAATGAAAAGTCATTGGTATGGAATGTTCCCATGAGCCAATAATATAAATACGATTTTCTGTGACTTCAACAGGAGCAATAAATGATTGTATGACGGCTGGACTAAGTACGGACATTCTGATGTAAACTGTAGTATTATTTATACAATTATTTATACAATTAATTGTTATTTTGTTCAATCCAATATGATCGATGGAATGTAATATATATGTATGATGTATCTTTAAAATATGTTAAAAGGTAATCGTTCGTTTAACCAACGACGTTTTAAAGAGATGTGTCTTATCTGCACCTTATTTTGTTTGGCAATGACTTCTTTTGTTTTGCCACTCTTTCGTCAAAATAAAACAGAAACTGCTATTTTAAACGAAGTTGAGCGCATAGTGCATAACATAGAGAAGAGATTAACACAACAGCATAATAAACACATCCATGATATCAAAAGAGTGATAGCAGTTCCAAAATTACAAGCTTCTGATCACATTTCCGAGCAGATCGCTACCGAAATCCGTGACGGTATGCAACACGCCTTTCAAGCATATATGCGTGATGCTTGGAAATCAGACGAATATATGCCAGTAACAAAAAAAGGAACGAACACATTTGGTGGCAAGGGTCTTACCATCATTGACTCGTTGGATACACTTTATCTGATGAAATTATCTTCTGAATTTAACGCCGCCAAGCATTTCGTAGCCACTGAATTTCAATTTGAAGGTCAAATCAACGTTTTCGAAAATACAATTCGTGTATTGGGTGGGCTTTTATCGGCATATTCCTTGACAAAAGACGACATCTTTTTAGCAAAGGCAACAATGGTCGGCGAGGTATTGCTAGGTGCTTTTCCACAACGTATTCCGTGTGGTGTGATCAATACGAACCGCCCAAACTGGTGCGGTACGCAGTCTTGGGCCAATGGCAAAGTAGTGAATGCAGAAGTGGGTACGCTTGCCCTTGAATTTGTAGCTTTGTCACGTTTTACCCATGATCCCAGATGGTCGGATAAAATTACAGCCATCAACAAATACTGGAAAAAACACGACAACAGTCTATTACAAATGAATATAGATCCTCATACTGAACAAATGTCCGGGCCTGCCACTATCGGCGGTGGTATTGATTCAACATATGAATATTTTATAAAGTTAAAAGCATTAACTGGTGATCCGTTGGCAAGTGATTTATATTCGATCTTTGAAGAAATGATTGTCAAACAAATGTTTGTTACATACGGGCAAACTACATTTGCCAGGGCGGCCGGTTCGGATACATTGGAACATCTCGGGTGTTTTTTGGGAGGCATGTTAATTATGGGCCAGAAATATGTAGCAGAAGGCCTAGCGATGACCGAAACGTGTGCTAGAATGTATACGTCCAATCCCTCGGGGTTGGCCTGTGATCAGGTTCGAATATCCAAAGACGGATCGATCCATTGTAAAAACGACCTTTATCTATTACGACCAGAAACGGTCGAATCTATTTTTTATGCTTGGCGCGAAACACACGATCAAAAATGGAGGGATTACGCCACAAAAATATGGAAAGCGATTGCCAAACATTGCGAGGTCGAGTCTGGTGGGTTTAGCGATGTTCGTCATGTTGCTTCCAGGCCAACAAAAACCGACAAGCAAGAATCGTGGTTTTTGGCGGAAACATTGAAATATTTGTGGTTGACTTTTCAATCGGACGATATATTGCCTTTAGATAAATATGTGTTTAATACAGAAGCACATCCAATCGAATCTTTTTAATACAGAAGTTTAATACAGAAGTTTAATTAAGTTTTAAGCGCTTTCAACAAAAAACTGAGTAGGTAAACTTTTTTTTCTATTTCCTTTATCACTTCACCAGTTTGTTCTTTTATTTTCAATTCATATATTTCATCATATTATCTATCAGCCTTTGAGTTTCTGACGTATTCATACCATCAACGCCCATCTAAAATAGACGTCTGCACTGCTTCGAAACTGTTGGTGGTTCCAACCATTTCGTGACTGGGGATATGGTCTGCCAACAGTCCATGTGCAACGCTGTGGTTAGCCAAAATACGAAACGGGCCATGGAGCGACGGATGTCCAGCGGAATGCGCCTGTTTGACAGAAATCACGAGTCCATTTGTGTGTCTACCCGTACCAACAATTATGGTGTTGGCAGGAAATCCTGTAAGAAATGCTGATTTAGTAGTTGAGATGGTTTTTTATTCACTAAAGAATGCCAATATTTCGTTACATTTAGGAGAGTCGTTGTGTTTGTCTTGTGTGTATGTATGCCCGCAGACCTACAAGCATTGACAGTGCAAAAACGCACATTGTTGTGAATAAGACAATATTCCCATCCCTACTGAACATTTTTTTATGTAGGATCATCATAGATATTGAGTGAAATATGATAAATGTCAAATACCATATAATCGGCATGATCAGGATCATATTTGTATACCTGAGAAGACGACCAATTAATAATATATGCAAATATACATGACCTGCAGAACCTAGCATAAACAAAAGTATTGCGAATATAATGTCCGTTGGGTGAAACAACATCAAAATAAATATCATATATGCTTGTGCAAACGATATGATACACCCTAAAAGAACGGCGTATAAACAATAATAAAATTCTTTAGATATCAGCGGAATTTTTACCAAAGATTTGTCAAAAGGAGTCAGACACAATTCACAATCAGGTTCTTTTCGAACTGTAATCCAACGTTGAATACAACTTAAATGAACATTGCCCATCGTTCCTATACATTTACAAGGGTGAATAAATGGCATCTCTTCTGTTTCGTCTTCGAGACATATTCGGCATGTCATATATTTTCCAGACAAAAACTTTAAATACTTGATTTTTACTAGATTTTTATAATACTTGATTTTTACTTGATTTTTACTAGATTTTTATAGTTTAAGGTTGATTTAATACTGTTTTTGCAAATTCTACAAAAATGGGTACAATAATGTCATTATGTATTGTAAAAAACCATGGTTTAAATCTACCCAAGACGGCCATTTTTGTACAGATGTCGATAGCTGCAGGGACGAGCGATTGTTTCGAACTATAGTAATCTCCTTCAAACTCTACTTTTGACAAAAGCATAATTGCTTGATTGTTAGTGTGATGTTGTATGCAGATCACTGGAAAATCGGATCGTTCTTCATCGATCAAAAAGGAACCGATGGGATGCATTTTCATTCTTTTGATGGTATAAATATGTGTTTATTTTAAAAAAGATGGAGGATCTGTTTTTCCGTCTACCCGAAAACATCCGCCGTAATATATTTCATTTCACCGAAGAAAGCGAAGCATCATTACATACGAAAATCGCCGAATTGTTACATCCCGACGAATCAAAATGCGAAGATATTGATTGTGATAAATATGCCGATGTTTCAAAGTTTGGGTTAAAACAAATACCTCTACCATTTATAACCTACCAAACTATATCAAATCCATATTTTAGATGGTCAAAGGTACGCGGACGTAATTTATTTCAATGGGGAAATACTCGAACCAAATACCCGGATGGTCTCGTTAATGTCCGTTACAATCGTCCTGATATGGCTTATATAACATTAGGGTTTCAAACCGCGGGGTCATATGGAAAAGTTAAAACTTTGGTTGCTTTTAAAGGGCATTTGTCTGTAATAAAATCTATGAGCGACAATGATGCGGACTTTTTTGAACTCGTTACACAGGCATTTTTACACGATTTTTGTTCAAAACACTACACCAAGATCAAGGTTCCCGAAATATTATTTATCCAACAGAAAGCTGCAAAATCAAAGGTGGTGGATGTCTGCATGGTGCGTGGCAAAGGGTTATTTCTTTCTGATATTTGCGGTCTTGATTTAAAAAATGCATTTGCTCACGTATTGAAATCATTATGGTTTTTACAACGGGATGTTTATTTGATGCATCGAGATTTGGGCTCGCAAAATGTTATGTTTGATAAAGCAACCAATACAGTGACATTGATTGATTTTGGTATGAGTTGTCTAAATCCCCCAAATCCTAAAGATGTATCGTGGTCTTCACACGACAAAACTTTTTTTTTACTCACTCCCCACTCCCATGCCGAAAAATGTACGAATCGGTCTTTGGATGTTTGTATATTGATGGAAAGTATGTTTAAGAATGACAAAGATCCGTTTTTTACCAGCGAACATGTCGCCATGCGCGAACAAATGCAGTCTATTCTCCGAACAACAGACAATGTGAAGGCAAAACAAGTCTTTTATCATAAAAGACACGGTCAATTTACACATATTACGAAATACAGAGGGCGTAATCACCGGAACAGAGGGCGTAATCACCGGAATCTTGACGTGTTTTTTATGGCAAATGCAAATGTCGATGATGATGTTAATCCACATTGGTGGGTCTACAATTGTGTTGAATTTCCAATGGAAAAATGGTATCCTGAAAACGTTATAGGTCGCATTTTACGAGATCTCCCTTTTGAATACTGGTTTGCTTTGAGGCGGAACTGGACAGATACCTTTGATAGAATTGCTCCTGTTGATTTTAAAGTTAGGGTGAAAAAAAATGCCACTGTTTATTTGTCAAATAAAACAGAACTCAAGTTAAAAAAAAGAATGGCGGGTTATTTTCAAAAATGTGTTCGACATAAGTTGAGCATTATATTAGTCAATCTTACCGTTGTAACAGTGTCCCCAGAAGATATAATTCGATAATGTCGCTATTACTTCAGGGTTCTTCCAGGAACTTATCTTTAGAGATTGCTTCTAATGACAGTTTACACATATTAGTTATTATATTATTGTCAATTATTTTTACTCTCATTATTTGTTGTGTATGTACATATCTTATTAGCGATAGGGCAGTAGAAGCTGTCTTGGTTGCGGAGTTGGGTTCAAATAATGTTAGGAGACCAGTAGATGCTGTAATCGTTACAGATTTTGGGTTGGACATTGCAATCTATTCTTTGGATGGTGAATGTGTTATCGGGCCAATTATGGATAATGTTGACAATCAAAATACAGTCTAAAATCGACTCTAATTATTCAGACATGTTTAGGTTATTCGAGCCCAAACCTAAAAGAGTCGAAGGTGATGCTCTACGTTCGCGGTCACCACCTGCCACTGCTGTTACTGCTGCCACTGTTGTTACTGTTGTTACTGTTGTTACTGCTGCCGTTCCAAACCTAAAAGAGATATAGACAAAGAAATTGCAAATATTGAAAACTCACGAGAGATGTATTGAAGCCTATGGTGAGATATCTAAACTTCTGTCTTTGACTTGGTGTGAACAAATTCGCAACCCAACACACGATCTTGGTGTGTCGTGGATAAAAGTCCGTTATCTTTTAACCCTCTTTGGATTGTGTCCGCCAACCGAAAAAAAATATAACAGACGCAAATGTCGGGAGAACACTGAATACGATCATTTCTTTGTATTTGCCTTGTAATAAAGTCAAAGTTATAACATCGAATAGGGAAGAGTTTGTTAAATATCTGTAACGATTACTGATAATGCGTTGCGAATGCAGATGGTACGTTGGGATTATTACATTGCAAGGATATTAAAAAACGAATCCATTCAATTACCTAACTGGTTAACACCGTTCTTAATTGTTAAAAAAATAATATATATAAGACCTGATTATATATGTAAAATGGACGTGTTTACATATTCTTTTGATTGTCAACGTTGGTATGGTTCGGTTCAAGGTGTTCGTAATATTTATGTTGAGGGCGATGTACCTCCCGAAAAAGCAGCAAAAAAAGACGCTGAGTTTGTATCTGGATCCAAAACCTGTGACATACAATTATTGCAGCGTTTCCGAATGCTTGTCTCTGATGTTGAAACGTTTCCCGCGATGGCAGCTCAGCCGCTTCATCGATATTCCTCTATTGGTTCTGCTGATTAAGTTCTATAATTTTTTGAGCAACCCTTTTCTGATCTTGTCGAGGTATATCCGAAATCATAATAGCGAGATCCGAAATATAAATTATTTTGTTTTTTTTACGATGCGGTTTTTGTAAATAAAAAAATTCAATTTTTGTTTTGGAAATACTTTCAATCGACAATGGAGATAAAGATTGTTTACAGCCCATATTATATTTAATGAAAATTTAGTGTTATTTGAATAATATTTTATTTGTTAATTAAGTTTACTTTAGTTTCCCAACGACGGACAATTTTTCATACTCCATGTCCTTGAGGAATGCATTTTCGCCATTTCTGACGGCACGGCATCCGGGGTACACGTTGGGCCCCCAGTGGCCAGTGTTGATGGTGAGGTCTGTGAATTTCTTCGTTTCAGAATCGTAATTCAATTGACAACCCTGGAAACATGTTGTGTTGAGATGGCGAACTGGTGCCAAAAATCTCTCGTCTTGTTGACCATATGTCTGAAGTACGTCAAACCCAAGGTGTTGGGAGATATTTCTGGCATCTGGATAATGGGGTACGTCTTCCAATTGTGAATTGTTCAAATCCAAAACTTCAGCACTGTACGAACCAGTAATGTCGAGGGGGTTTTGGATCTCTACTTCGCCTTCATCAGTATTTCCAATCCAAACTGGAATAATATCTCGAGTAAAGCGGTCACCTCGCAAATCTTGCTGCAAATTATTTAGATCTGAATACATACTAGTACCTTCGCCGCTAACATATGATTGTGCAAAAATATCTTCGGCAATGATCAAATTTTTGGGTTGTTTGACAACAGATTTATGGTAAAAGGTATAGTGACCGATATGAGTCTTGTGAATGACATCGTCCGTCAACATGAAGTCGTGATGACCATGTGCTGTAAAACCGGTGTCAAGACCACCCTTCATCAAAATAGCGGAAGCCATATTGTATGTCTGAAAAGGGCGGAGCAACATGACAGTACCTTCATCGAAACTTGTACCTTCCGGGGCTAAGGCCATAGCAGCCTCTTTCGCTTTTACATACGAAATTCTTTCAAAGTTATCACTTTCCATAGAGTAGATGTAAATGTCACGGTTTTTAGCGTCGCCGCCTACTTCTCCCGCGGATGGGAATACATTGTACGAACCAATCTGACGTTCGCGTACTAAAAGATCACGAGGTTCGCCAATAAAGTCAATGTCAAATGGGCGAGTTTCATACACCTTAGATCCTCTAAAAGTTAAGAGATTATCTGGCCCCTTCTCAAGATTGGCAGCAGCGCCTGCACCCTTTCTGAAAAATTCAACTTCAGCCGACGGTACCATCGTTACGTAAATGGACATTTTGGATGGCAAAATCCAGACGTCAGGTCGAACACCCTCGTATTTCATCTGATCCTTGAGCTCGGCATCGAGCAAATAAAGACCACGTTCTTGTTTCTGGACAACAGCCCATCTGCGACGCTGTTGACGCATGAGCTGACCAGCACGCGTAACAGTGGAACCATGCTGGCGTTCCCACTCTTTGTAATGGTTCTTGCTGGTAAGAAGGGCATGAATGACACCGTGATAGGCAGTCTCATTCACTGAATCTACAATCTGGCGCAAGTTCATTAGGTAATGCTGTCTGCCCTGGTCAGTTTTGTAAAAACCGTGCTCAATGATAAAAGCAAGACCTCTGCGTACGAGGCGGTCGCTACGTGACTCTCTTTCGGCCGTCACATATCTAGGAACACCTTGATGAGGCTCTAAATCCATCAGTGTTTTGTTGAAACGAAAAATTTCCCACTTGACCGACAAATCATCCGTCAATACCCACGGAAGGACAGTAGACGTGTACCAAGCATCTTCCTCGGTAATAAGGTAATCAAGGACAGTCTCGAGATGTTTGTTTTTTCCTTCGTATGCTTTGGGGAGGTTGTAGGTTTCGTGGGCGAATTTGTCTTCGGCCAACATTTTTTGATACTGTGGCTCGACAGAACCAAAGAAGGGCCGAAGAGCATGATTTCCATCTCCGTTTCCAATACCGTTGTTCATAGTTGAATCTTCAAATGATGCCATTTTTTTATAAATATAATTCAGGGTCTTATATACTGTTTTTTAATTAACAAAAATGACAAAACTGCTTTTACATTTTTTCTATATTAACTCTTCTTACTTTAATTAACAAAAATGACAAAACTGCTTTTACATTTTTCCATATGGCCTATATTAACTCTTCTTATTTTAATAATTATGGGAAACACCATATTTTTGCAGTTTGAGTGGATATGGAAATCCTTTCACAGAGATACTTCCATTATTGTTTTAGGATTAGACAATGCCGGTAAAACTGCCATATTATACTCCTTGAAACTAGGCGAGGCCATGCCATACACCGTACCCACAATTGGATTCAATTTGGAGGAGATTCACATTGGTAAATTAAATGTCAAAATGTGGGACATTGGTGGACAAGATAAAATAAGAGCCCTCTGGCCACATTATTTTGTTCAAACAGATGCGGTTGCATTTGTCATTGATTCTAATGATAGAGATAGATTTGACATTGCGAAGAAAGAGCTACACACACTCATTTCACACAAAGAATTAACAGGGAAACCATTTCTTATTTTAGCCAATAAACAAGACTTGCCATACGCCGCCAAGAAACAAGAAATTAAAAAAGCAATGCAATTGGACATTATCACAAGTTCGCCCATACACATTGTGGAGTGTTCAGCAACAAAAAATGACAAAGCGAAGTTGGGGTTCGAATGGATTGCTGAACATCTTTAACGAGACAAATATTCAGTTAGTAAAGCAGATGTCTGGCGGCATGTTGGACATGATGTCCTATGACGATCGCGACACATTTCCACAACACAGTTTTCATGAAATAAATGGCCACATCCCAAAAGACTATCTGTGCAAGTTCTCAAACAGATTAAACAATCTGTCGGTTGAATTGTTGGAACTGATTTGTAGGGACGACTAGGTCGCAGTTGATGGCTGCACGACGGACATGATAATCTTCGGTTATGCATGCGAAAATTACAATTAGGACATGGTTTGCCGCCTTTTATTTGAGAGATGGGCAACATTAATTCTGTAAAAGAACACAATAGTTGAATTTGATCTAGGGTTGCTTGTCCTCCATTGTTGCGGATAGTTGTGAGAATTTCTCGCATCTGTAACGGAGTCGCCATTTTAAACAAATGATATACATTCTGAACAAAATATAATTTATGTTTAATATATATTTAAAGTATTTCCACATCTCTATATGTTTCATTTTGTAATTCAACCTTAAATTGAGAATCGTCCGTGACCTCATTTGTAGCATTAGCCTCATCCGTAGCCTCATCCGTTTCCGCAAGTTCAACATGATAAGGTTCTTCAACGGCATGATACTGCTCTACATTATATTGATCCCATGATTTTTTAATACGTTTTCTAAATATCGAAACAAAACATAATGCACAAATAAATATAATAAAAACTACTTGTGGAACCACTGAAATATCAGAGACCCTGGAACTGGGTGACGGGCTCAACAAGCTCGGTGACGGGCTCAACAAGCTCGGTGATGGGCTCAACAAGCTGGGTGATGGGCTCAACAAGCTGGGTGATGGGCTTAACAAGCTGGGTGATGGGCTTAACAAGCTGGGTGATGGACTCAACAAGCTGGGTGATGGACTCAACAAGCTGGGTGATGGACTGGTCAAGCTCGGTGATGGGCTTAACAAGCTGGGTGATGGACTCAACAAGCTGGGTGATGGACTGGTCAAGCTGGGTGATGGGCTTAATAAGCTGGGTGCAGGACTCAACAAGCTGGGTGCAGGACTCAACAAGCTGGGTGCTGGACTGATCAAGCTGGGTGCTGGACTGATCAAGCTGGGGCTGGGTGCAGTATTATTACTCATAATATTTAATATAAATATATATTTATAAAGTAAACTATTTATAATCTTTACTTTTGTGTTTTTTTGTCGTTTTTTGTTTTCCTCCTTGACCCGACCGGCCGCGTTTTTTATTGTCTGATGTAGGCGGTGTTAATTTATCTCGGACAACATTAAGATCAAATTGCCACAAATTCTCTGGTGAAGATTGTGTCAATGCTACTATTTGCAGTTGTGTTGCAGCGCCTTTCGAGATAAATTCTTGAATTTTATCAGCTGTCATGTTCCACATTGGCATGTTCAATAGATAGTCAAAAGATCCACGAAGCTGTGAGATTTGTTTAGCTTGTAATTCTGTTATCAATTCATCTTTTTTTCGATTTTTAAAGGTAAATTCGCCATTGACTACCATTTGTAAAAACCTAACTTTCTGTTGAATAATAGTCAACTGATGTTGCAAAATTTCGAGTTGGTATTGTTTGCGCTGTTTGTAAAAATCCAAGCGTAAGACGAAGAAGTCTGTGAGGATTTCAAGTTCATTATGATATTTTTTTATAGTTCCCGTGGCATCAAATGCGTGCATGTTCGTTGTGTCAATATTGGACACAAGTTTGAATTTTTTGAGAAACAGTTGTTCGTCCTGTCTTATTTTAGTTGCGAATTCTGGCGCGAGTTTAACGGTGAATTTGACTGTGGTGTCAGTGTATTTACTGTCCACCGACAGGACATTTTCTTTCTTGAATCCTTGTTGACCGTCCAAAGCTTTTTCGAGAAATTCCTTATAATTGTTTGTCCATGTTCCCACAGGCAATTCGCTGATGACCAATATCCTCGCCGATGGCCACGACCATTTTCCCTTAACGGAATATTTGTTTTTGTCGGGAAGAGCTTGAACAGAACCAGTAAACCCTCGAAACCAGGGAGTCATTGGTTGAGGCTGTCTCCCCGCGATCATTTCTAACAAACGATCGATAATATCCAATGGGTTGAAAGACGGAATGGATGTTGACCAACCGGTGCCAATACCACTTGCTCCATTAACCAAGAGCATGGGCAACACTGGCATATAAAAAGCTGGTTCAATTTTCTGACCATCGTCTTCTAAATATGTGTACAGTTCTGAATCGCTTGCACAAAAAATCATTTCTGTGATTGGATTCAAATGAGTAAAAATGTAACGCGGACTTGCGTCATCTTTACCACCCATTAAACGAGTTCCGAATTGTCCGTTTGGCATCAGAATATTAATATTATTACTGCCGACAAAATCTTGGGCCATATTTACTATCGTGCTGTTGAGCGAGGCTTCTCCGTGGTGATAAGATGCGTGTTCGGAAGTGTAGCCCGCCAACTGTGCTACTTTGATCTCTTGATGCAATTTTCGTTTTAAACATGCAAAAAGAATTTTCCTTTGTGATGGTTTTAGACCATCCATTACATGAGGAATGCCTCTTAGGTTACTTTGTACTGCCATAATGATGTATTCTTTATCCACAAAATCAGAATACATCATTTCGCGTTGATTAAAATCCATATGGGTTCCGTCTTGATAACCTGCAATCCATTGTTTTCTGTCTTCCGCTCGTTTTTTATTAAAACACATGTCGATAAGGGCACCGTCTGGAACTGACATTGGGCCAAAATGTAATTGGTTACGTTGTAAATTTGAAAAATATTCTTTGGCTTCCTTAGCATTGGATGTGCCAAGGCCCTTATAATATTTGATGTGCCATCTTGATCGATCTGACTCTCGCACCCAGGCTTCGTATTCGGGTGTGGTGTAAAATTTAATGCATTGTGATCCTAGTGTACACTTTACAATGGGAGTGATGAAGACTTGTAAAAAATTGGGCACTGTCAACAGAGAAGGCCAGTAATGGTGCAGAAAATTGATAATGAGCCCCTTAATGTGTGAACCATCATGATCCTGATCTGTCATGATCATGATATGGCCATAGCGAAGCGATGATGCTGATGTATAGATACGTCCAATGTTTAGACCCATAATCTTCATAATGTTTTGAATTTCAGCATTGTTCATTACAGAATCATTGCTGGCGTCCCGGACGTTTTTTAACTTGCCTTTGAGCGGAAACACGCCATATTTGTCGCGTCCGATCACGGAAAGTCCAGCAATGGCTAAAGTTTTAGCCGAATCTCCTTCTGTCAGAATCAACGTACATTCATCCGAACGCCGCCCTCCTGCCCAATTAGCATCGTCCAATTTTGGAACCCCGTTCAGTTTTGTCTTTTTAGCACCCCCCGTTTTGCGTTCCAATTGTCGTCTCGATTTGGCACGTGCATAAAACAAGATCTCCTCGACAATACCGCTTTTTTTAGCAATTGTTTTGGCAAACTTTTCAGAAATTTTTGGCTTTAGATGTGCGGGCCCAAACGCCGAAGATCGTGTAGTCAGTGTTTCCTTGGATTGTGAATCAAAACTTGGATTGTTAATCAATGCGTTCACAAACAAAAAAGTCGAGTTGCGAACTTGTGAATTCTTTACCGACAAGTCTTTAAAAGATTTGTTGGGGACAATGTGCTTTGCAATGTCGTCCAAAATATACTTGACATGTTCTCCTCCTTTTAGCGTGCAAATTGTATTTGCAAAACTCACTTGTTGTGGCTGTTGATCAGTTGCAACAGTTACACAGATTTCCCATCGTTCGTTGATTTGTTCGTACACCATTTTTTGATCATTCTCGAAATAAAGCGCGCAGTATTGCTTGAAATTACTGATCGGTAACCTTGTGTTATTAAGATACACGCGGACGTCTGGAGGGGTTGTACCCGCTAAATCATAGACTCTCTTATGGAAAAGAGCCATAATGTCAGGAGTAAATCCTGTCAAACCAAACTTAGCAAAATCTGGTGCAAATATGATCTTGGTAAAGTCTTTTTTCTTTCCAGAAGTTTTGATAGACGGCTTTACACAGACTGACATGTTATTGCGCCAAGTTTGTGTGTATCTCTTCTTTGATTTGGAATCCACAGTCTCTATGCAAAACGTAGTGGAAAATATATTGGTCAATTTGGCTCCATAACCATTGCGCCCACCAACAATACGATCCTCAGAATCGTCGTAATTGTCGCCTGACAACAGTTCGCCAAAAACCATCTGTGGGACATACATCTTCTCGGTCGCGTGCATTTCAATCGGAACGCCAGCGCCGTCATTTTCCACTGAAATACTGGTCTCCGTGATGTTTACACGAATAGATCGCATCGAAGAATCACGGCGTTTGTTATCAGCGGCATTCACCAGGATTTCGTCAAAAATTTTATAAAGTCCAGGGACATAAGTGCATGAGCGGTGAACCATGCGCGAACCATCGAAAACCCACATATCGTCTGTACGAGCCTCGCATGACCCTATGTAGGTGTCAGGACGCTCTCTAATGTGTTGTAGATGTGATTTCTTTTGGTATTTCTTTGAAACAGCGGCGGAACGTATAGATGTCATTGTGTTTTGTTTTTTATATATGTTGTATTAGTAATATCGAATAATTGCTACTTATGACTACAAAATTAAGAGCAACTCGAGCTTAATATTTAGCCAGAAATTTGGCACAACATTCCTAGCCTGCGGAATATTAAGAGCAATGACTGATCTCAGAATTTGATAACAATTCCTTAATATTAAGAGCTAACTTTCAGAATTTGGCCCAACATTCCTAGCCTGCGGAATATTAAGAGCA
>Ga0114997_10001966_pt1 | contig 16787 bp, 11 predicted proteins | sample ArcticOcean_MG_C_2_FD_87045 | JGI IMG/M metagenome (GOLD analysis project Ga0114997, IMG submission 87045) | Marine microbial communities from western Arctic Ocean - ArcticOcean_MG_CB4_136 | ecosystem: Environmental > Aquatic > Marine > Oceanic | place: Arctic Ocean: Canada Basin | collected...
GCCGTATTCTGGACACACAAGAACAACCACCCCGAATGTTTACAATACCTCCTCGACAACAACTGTCCTCTACCAGAAGGCTGGTTTTACGAAGATGGAGAGTTACATATCGTGGAATCAGAATCAGAATCAGAATCGGAGTAATCACTTTTACGCGGATGCTCCCACACCGTTGGCGATACGAAGACGGAGAACTACGCGTACCAGAATAGAATCGCACGTGAATAAACACGCTGCTCTTGTAATACTAAAATGAAGAGAGAGACTCGACCGGAATTGTGGGTGGAAGGGTGGGAGCTCTTTTCTTCATCGTTTGCTTTCTTTTTGTTTTATAGATACAAATCGATTTTTGTATCTCTCCTCCCGCATGGCAGATGAATGAATGAAAAGACGCCGGGAAAGAACGGATACAATGATGACGATGATGATGATAAAATCGATCGTTACAAAATAAACTCATCCATCACAAGATCGATTATACTTTAACGACGAACGCGCGCGTCTTGGCGATATCTTTAGGCGCCGTGGCGGTTTTCGGGTCTAAGTACACCCGCTCGATCAAAAAGACGTTTCCAAAGTTTCTCTCGAGCATAACCGCGCACGGCGATTTTATCGAAGCGCTCTTCAGTTTAGAACAAGCTCGTTCAGACGTTGCAAACGCGGCAGAGTAATACGAAGGAGACGAAGCGCTCTCGTTGAAAGAACGGTCGTCTAACGAGGCGACGATGGAAACGAAGAGCGCAGATCGGTCGGTGAGTCGGCTGGGAACTGGATCGCCCGTGGTGTACGCCGCGACGTTGAAAAAAGTCGCTCTTCCGTCGTTTACTGCGTTTTCGCCAAAAACGAGAACGATAAAGTCCTGCGACTCTTCGGTTAATGCGCTGGCATCGGCGACGATGTTTCCATCCGAAAGCTCGCCTAAATTGTTGACCAGCTTTTCGCTTAAGCTGTAAGCGGCGTCCGCGGTGGAACCAAAACAACCCGAGCGCACGTTAACGCCAGGAAGAGAAAACGGCTGATAAGAAGGATCACTCAAGCATTTCGCGCCGTCGTTGACTACGACTCTTTTCAAAGTAAATTTATTCGCGTTACCGAACGCGTTCGTAAGTTTTGATTGAAACTTATCGGCGGCGGCATTTAACGAAGTTTTCTGCTTCATCGCGCGATGATGGATCTTTGATTGCGAATCTTTTTCTTTGTCGTTTAACGACGACGGGAATAAAGCGTCGTTTGGCCCACGCATCGGCAGATATTCTTTGGAGTAAAACACGTCTGGATGTTGTCTTTCATCTTCTTCTTCTGGTTGTTGTTGCCTCGTCGTCGGTCGCGATATCGTTGCTAACGATAACAAATTCAAAAGAGAATTACCACCACTGTTCGCTGCGCGTGCCGGCTCGCGACCACGAACAATCATCGCCGGCCATTCGTATCTGGCGTACACGCCGAGTGCCTCGGCGCCTTTCAACGGCCAAATCCCGACTCGAAAGCTCGTCGTCAAATCATCCGCGATTATTGACGGAAGAAAATTCAATTCGTCGTATCGAAGCGCTTCGAGTTCAATGGACGTTGACGCAATGCCAGTATTTTCAAGCACTTCTTTCAAATCATGAAACGTCTTCGAGGAAGCCGTGCTTATAATAACGAGCGCGCGTCGAAACGCTCGCGACCCTCGAACATTCTTGTTATTCACCGGTGACGAACTCGCTTGCGCGGAGACGGTTTGTCGCAGCGAACGCAAACCCAAAGCACCAAAGGTCTTCCTCCAAACGTACGTCACGTACGAATAGTATTTCGCAGACGATGGTGGCGCGCACATGATACTCATCGTCGCATCTCTTTTACCGAACTGAAAATACGGCCAATTTTGATTGTTCACGTTTACGTTTTCGACTCTCGCGTACATCACTCCTGGGTTCCCCGTATTCGCCGTGCGTTGCATCAAACTCTCGCTATTCATCTCTTCTAAACCATACTCAGAAGTATCGTGCGTAAATCTCAAGCGCCCGCTTTCTCGCGCGCGAACGTGGTAAAAGTTTCCTCCTCCTCCTGATCCTCCTCGTTCGATGATTTCTCTCGCCAGTTTTCTCGCAACCTCGTTCGCTTTCTCGAAATCTTCCAACTGGCACAAGAGTTCGAACTCTTTTCCGATGGGTAACTCCTGTTCAGCGAAAACCCCGAAGTTCATCGTCTCAGAAAGAAGAAGAAAAAGAGAGAGCGACAGCAGAATTACTACGTATATATCCGCCAGAATCTTCTTCTTCGTCATTCTTCTTCTTAGTAGAGATATTAATAAAAGTGTGTCTCTCTTCTCTCGCGTATTTTTTATTTTTTCTTCCGAAAATTGTTTCTTTCCCTCGTTTTTTTTTCTTTTCACTTTTTTTGTCTCGTCGTTCTCGTCAGAACACAGAGAGCAAGGAGCGCCGTCGAACGAGGCTATCGATGGGATCGTCATCGAATAATCATCGCGAGGAACGAGTTCGCGCGAGGACGAAGAAGAAGAAGAAGAACAACAACAACTTAATAAACAAGAGTTTAAAGATGATTAAAGAAGACGAAGAACCACACGTCGAGTTCGTTTTGAAGAGTAACAGTAACAACAACAGAAAGGTATTACTTTCACCATTTTTCTTTTTTTTCTCTCTTTTTCCCGCCGGAACGTTTTTTTCCGTTTTTGTTCCGCGAGATGAGATTAATCGTCGTTGAGAGATGATCAACAACTAACGCGTATACGTTTGTCTTCTTTTCTTAAACAGAGAACAACAACAACGAGAGGGCAACAACAAATTTCCACGCCTCCCGAGGGGAAGACGATAGAAAAACAAAGTGATAATACGAATAGGAAAAGAACGAAACAAAATCAAAATCAAAATCAAAATCGGAGAGCCGATGTCACGTCGTCGTCGTTTTCCTCTCTTCTTCTCGGAGAAGGAGAAGGAAAAGTTGGTTTTTTGGACAAAGAAAAAAATCAACAACAACAACAACAACAGATTCAATCGCATCATCATCATCGAGAGGTGGACGAGAGGTGCGATCGAGAACAACAACAACAACAAGAGAAACACAAAGAAAAGAAGACGAATAATAATAACAAGAAAGTAGCCGCCACCGCGGGAGGGGGCGAAAAAGTTTCGACGAAGAAAGGTAAAGGAGAAGGCGCGTGTCCGCCGCCAACGACGAAAACGACCAACGAGGAAGGGCACTTTGAGTATACTTTAGGCGAATCTCTCGGACCGAACGATCGATTTAAGATTTTAGCACCGTTAGGCGAGGGAACGTTCGGGAAGGTTTTGGAGTGTTACGATCGAGTGAAGCAAGAGTACTGCGCGGTGAAAGTGATCAGAAACGTGCCAAAGTACAAAGCGGCGGCGAAAATTGAAGTGGACGTTTTGAAAGAGATTGGGAGAAGAGACGAACGCGACGAGTTTCATTGCATCAGATTGAAAGAGTCGTTCGAGCACGAAGGGCACGCGTGTTTGATGTTTGACATGTACGGGTTGTCTTTGTTTGATTTCATGAAGAAGAACCACTACAAACCGTTTTCTTTGGCGTTGGTTCAGAAGTTTGCCAAGCAGTTGATCAAAGCGGTGGCGTTTATGCACGAGTTGAAAATGACGCACACGGATTTGAAACCGGAAAACGTTTTACTGGAAGCTCCCGGGTACGTGCGAGTCGTCAGTGGTGATGTAAACGCCAACAACAACGCGACGAATGCGGGGACGGCGGCGGCGGTGGCGACAACGACGACGACGACGAGTGCGTGCACAATCAAGGTGCCGGTTACGAGCGCGATCAAACTCATCGATTTCGGAAGCACGACGTTGGAAGATCAATACCATTCTACGATCGTGTCGACGAGACACTACCGCGCGCCAGAAATTATCCTCGGTACCGGCTGGTCCTATCCGTGCGACATGTGGTCGATCGGATGCATATTGATAGAACTTTTGACCGGAGACGCGCTCTTCCAAACGCACGAGAACATGGAGCATTTGGCGATGATGCGCAACGTGTTGGGTCACATGCACACGGATGTCATCAAACGAAGTTCCAAGGAAACTATCGAAAAATACTTTAATTCGGAGACGTACGAGTTGAGCTGGCCTGAAGGCGCTAAAGATATCGAGAGTGAACGCGCCGTACAAGCGGTCAAGCCGTTGGATATCATGATTCGTGAGCGTTTCGAGTGCGAAGAAACGGGCACCTTACTCCGACACTTGTTGAGTCGACTGTTAGAGTACGATCCGGACACGCGCATCACGGCGAAAGATGCTTTGAACCACGGATTTTTCCGTTTGGACATCAAAGAGAACGCGTACACTCCGACGACGGCGTTTGCGAGTAACCAAATTTCCGTTACGAACGCCGCGAAACCGGCGACTGATCGAACGGCGTCTTCGGTCGTGCGAAACGTGGGGCCGACGAACAGCAAGGCGAGATCGCAAACTACCGGCGGGATTCGAGTCGCGTGTTTGGACAAACCCTCCATGGCAACTGAAATCGTCTTGGGGGCTTAACATAATAATAACAAAGAATAATAAAGATACTAATAGAAGAAAGTAATAACTCGGATATACGATACGAAATGAGTACGAAGAAGAGAGAGAGAGACGCAGCAGCGCTACTAGAGTAGAGCACACGCTTAGTTTTTAGAACGCAAAAGAAAAAATTACACAATTGTAAAACAATATACAAAACTACATTCAACGAACGAATGAAAATCATCACTCGTCGTAATCGTCCTCCTGTGCAGGTATTGCTACGCCGACTAAATCATCGTCGTCAAACGATCCTAAATTACCAGCGGCCGCATCCGCTTCTTCTTCTTCTTCTTCTTCTTCTTCTTCTTCTTCTTCTTTCCGCGGAGCGGGCGCTTTACTTTTCTTCGCTTTTTTTGTCACCGGCGATTTCTTCTTCTTCTTTTTCGCGTCGTCTTCCGCGTAACTCTTCGCAGATATCTTTCGACCGCTCCTGCTCGTCGTTGTTACCACCGGCTTCTCTTCTTCTTCCTCCGAGTCGTCGTCGCTTTCGTATTCGTCTTCTTCCTCGTCGGTATCTTCCTCGTCGGTATCTTCCTCGTCTTCGTCAAACTCTTCGTCGTCGTCCTCGGAGTCGTCTTCCTCGTCGTTGTTCTTTCTCTTCTTTCCTCCATTTCCTCCTTTTCCTTTTCCTTTAGGATTTGTTGTCTTGGTCTTTTTCTCTTTCTTCTTTTTCTCTTTCTTCTTCGGGTTCCCGTCCTCGTCCACTCGTTCCAACAACTTGGCCGCGAGTTCCGCAGGATCCGGCGGCGGTGGTAAATCCGGCACTCCTTTCACCACGTCTTCCAAGAAATCAAACTCATCGTTGTCACTGATCGCTCCTTTTAAGTGCACCGGGTTGATTATCCGTGCGCCGTGCGCTAACGCCGTATCCGCGGTCGCTTTAAACAGTTTCGTTAAAAACAGTTCCAGAGCTTTCGCCATCACTAAAGGGGTGGTTTTGACGATTTTCCCAACCTCTTCGTCTTTTTGCATCATGCGTTTGATTCGTGCCGCTAAGTTGGCGTTTTTGTTGTTGTGTGAAAACACGCTGTTGTTGCCGCTCATTTTATTTTAGTTTCTTCTTCTGTTGTTTCTGTTGTTGTTGTTGTTGTTCTATTGTTGCGTGTGTTTAATAAAAGTAACAGAGTATACTAAAGTGTGTACTAATGGAGAGAGAGAGAGAGAGAGGGACGATCAGAGAGAGAGAAGTTGTTTAAAAAAGTGAGAAAAAATTGACACCAAGAAACTGTTCCTTTTTTCACCGAAAAAACAACTCAAAGAGCTGCTCTCTCTGCTCTCGTAAAAGACTTCATTATTTTAACGAACTTTTTTCAACTCCTTTTTAGTAGTATTCTACACAACAACAACAACAACACGATGATGATGATGATGATGCGTTCAAACTCTCGTTCTTCTTGTTCTTCGAGTTTGGGAGGAGAAGGAAGAGGAGGTGGTGTTTCTATTTCTTCTTCTTCTTCTTCCATTTCGAGGAGGAGGAGGAGGAGGAAAAAGAGCAGTCATTTTCGTCGAGCATTGTCATCATCATCATCAAAATCATCTTCAAATTCATCATCGGTTGAAGTTGAAGTGAACGAACGAGCTAAACATTATTTCACCCGAGACTCGTTTTATGAACACGCGGAGGAATTATATTCTTCGTATCAAAACAACCACGCGTACGCGAAGAAAGCAAATTCAGAACGGTTTTGCTGGGATTATTGGCACGTGGAGAATCAGTACACGCAGTTAAGAACACCGGCGAAAGAGTATTATTACGAGGGGGAGACATTAAATGAGTTTTACGTAAAGTTTGAAGAAGAGTTGTTGAAATACGCGAGAGAAAACCTCGCTTTGTCGAATTTTACGCCGATTTGGATGTCGTGTTACGTGGACGGGATGGGGCAAGAGTTACACGCGGACGTGCCGCATGGTCCGTTGGCGTTTGTGTTCTCGCTGACGAAAAATTTCGACGATTTAGACGATAAAAGTAGTCCTAGTAGCGGTAGATACTTTCGCGGCGGGGAGACGACCATCTTGCGACCGGAACGCGCGAATTATTGGCAAAGTTTTGATCCGACGGAAATCGTGGAGAGGACGCAGTTATTCGAGGAAATCGAGCCAAAGTTTAATCGGTTGACAATATTTGATCCCAGATTACCGCACGGCGTGAGAGAGGTCAAAGGAACGAAAGACGTTTCCAAAGGTCGGTTAGTGTTAAACGGCTGGTTCAACGAACCGGCGATTTCGTGCCAAGGAGGTTTGACCATCGAGGACGTCGGTAAAGTTTTGGACGCAAAGTTGGATTTGTTGTACGAAGAGTTGGAGACTCTTCCAGCTATGATTGGTTTCGCCGCGTTGCGGATGGAAATCGAAGCGGAGACTGGAACCGTCCACTCCATTTCCTGGGGCGCGGATACCGTCGCCCCGGCAATATCCCTCCGCGACCCAAACGAGGTCACGGAAACGAGAGATATGGTGTTAGCGACTATAGCTGGGATGATGAGTGAGTGCGTCTTTCCGTCCTCTCCGATTAAGGGGAGAAAGAGTTCGATTTGCGTGCCCTTTGTTTTCGGTTGATGATTTATTAGAATACACTACTACTATTAGAAACGTAATCCCTCATTAACATCGTCCCAACTAGTTATGATATAAAATCATGAAGAAGAAGACAACAACGACATTAAAGAAGAAAAAGGTGGCCAGACTCGTCGTCGTTCTTGCTGTTGTTGTGTTTCTTCTTCTTCTGTTTAATACGTCGAACGACAACAACGAGAACGGAAACAAACTCGTGATTGGGAAAAGCAGCAGTTTTAGCGGCAGCACGAACGACCAACATCTTCGAAATGGGAGGAACCCTTCTTCTTCTTGCGACGATGAGATTGCGACGAAAAACAACAAGGAAGAAATGTTGGACAGGTTTCGCCGCGCGTGGTTAATGGTAGATGATGATGCATCGTCGTCGTTTTTGTCAGATGCGACGACGAGGACGACGAGAGAAAAAACGACAATAATAACAGGAAACTCTTTTAAAGGTCCGTTAACGTTACACTCGAAACTGGGGCCGAAACTCCCGAAAGTACCGAAAGCGAACGGGGAGATGGAAGATTTAGGTTTGATTTCGAAACTGGACGCGAAGAACTTACCGGAACGAGACGCTCTGGAGGAGTTACGCGAGCGAGAGTTTAAAACGTGCGCGGTCGTCGGGAACGGAGGGAGTTTGTTGTTGTACGAACACGGCGATGTGATAGACGCACACGACGCGGTGTTTCGATTTAACGACGGGACTGGAAAAGAGCCGTATTCGAAATACGCCGGGACGAAAACAGCCGTGAGATTAGTGAATTCGCAACACCGAGGGTACAGAGAGTCGGAGGAAGAAATCGTTTTGCAACACCTGACGGCTCCGGCGCATTTGAAATTGTACGTCTCCAATCGAGCGAAGAAGTTAGTCAATGCGAAAGATTACGCTCTGAGTGGCGCGTTTTATTCGTTCGTAAAGAATAGAATCGATAAGAAATCAACGCCAACGAATGGTATGTACGGTCTGTATTTAGCGCAATCCGTGTGCGAGAAGATTACGATTTTCGGTTTCGCCCGACAGTGGTACAACGCGACCAGGTATCACTACCACAACGATTACGAACCGACGGGGAGTCAAAATGCCAGAGATTCCGCGGAAATGATTCCGTTGGAGAAACTCGTGAGAGACAAACCAACGAAAGTGATGTTTGGAGAACCGTGCGTAGGTGGTGGTGGTAGTAGTAGTAGTAGTAGTAGTAGTAGTAGTAGTAGTACTCGTAATAGCGGCAGATGTCTGTTGTGCCCCAAAGGGAGTCGCTGCGACGACGCGTCCTGGGTCCCGATCCCGGACGTCGGATACAAAGCCATGCCGAAAGAAAAAGTGTGCTTGTATCCTGCTCGCTCGGTGGAAGGTCCGGCACGATACGGCGATATAGACGCGCGCGAGCGATGTTACGAGCAACCCAAGGTGGATTGTTTCCTTCCTAGAAGTTAAGTAATAGATGACTCTTTACAGAACCCCAAAAATACTCCTCATATCTCTCTCTCTCTCTTTCCTTCATAAAAATATAAAAGTTTCTTCAAAAACACTTTTGCTCGCGCGCGCTTTTCGATGCCAACAGCAGCGACTATTGTAGCGTCCTCCTCTAAACGCGAAGATGAAGACAACGACGACGATTCAGACGACGGGGTCACCGAGCGCGCGTTTCGAGAGGTTTGTTTTTGTCTCTCTTCTTCTTCTTCTTCATCTTTTTTTTAGTATTCTTCTTCGCGTATTATTCGTCGTATCTAAAAATAGGCGTTTCTTTTCTTTTCATCTTGGTCTTGACTTCTTCTTCCTTTCCTCCTTACGCTTTTGGGATGCCGCCGCCGTATATATAAATATATGAATAAAGGTCATGCAAACGCTCTCGAGGGACAAGTCCCTGGATGCCTTTCGCGTGGAATACGAAAAATTGTACCGAACGCTGAAGCACTCGCACGAGCAGGAGAAGAAACTCGAGAAGAAGTGCAAGAGTTTATCCGAAGAATGTCGTCAACTGACCGCGAAAGGAGAGAGGTTACGAATGCATTCGAGAGAAGACGAGACGCAAATAGAAACTTTGAAAGCAGAGCTCGAGTCGGCGTGGAGACAAGCGGACGACGCTTCGGATTTAGAGATGGCGGGAAAAGAGCAGATTGCCAAGTTACGCGTGGAAATCGCCGAGTTGACGAGACGGTGCGAAATGGCCGAGAACGGCGAAGAAGAAGATAACGACGAAGAAAGTTTCGATCGCGAGAAAAACCACTCTCGTCGTCGTCGTCGTCGCGGTCATCGTCAGGAGGACGACGAAGATGACGACGCCGACGAGACCGACGACTATTTTGGCGGTAGATTTTATACTACCAAAGTTTCCGGCGATATCGTCCGTCGCTTACAGCGCGAGAAAGAATCGCTTCAGCTCGAACGCGACGAGAAAGTCGACGAGGTCGTCCAATTGCGTCAAGATATTTCGCAGCAAAGGGAGAGAGCGAGAACGGCGGAGACGAAAAAATTAGATCTGGAGTGCGAGTGCGCGAAATTGAAAGATATCGCTCGAGCGAAGAGACTCGAGGCGGAAAAGTCAGACACGAAACGCGAACGGTTGGAGCGAGAGTTGATGCACGCGAAATCTATGATTGAATCGAAGCAAGGTGAAATATCGCGGATGAAAGCGCAAGCTGTGAATTTAGAGCTAAAGAACAAAAAATTAGCCGACGAGCAAAGGAAAAGTGAGCACCGAGTGAAAAACGCGCAGAAAGAGTGCAACGCGTACGCGGAAAGAACCGAACGCGTTCGGAGAGAAGTGGCAGAGGTTACGTTAGAATTACAGAGAGTAAACGAAGTCGCGAAACAGAAAGAGATTGAAACAGAAAAGTTGAAAGAATCCGCCGCAAAAATTGAGCGAGAGACGAAGAAGATTATCCAAGTGAAGGAAGCGGCGTTGCGAAAACTGAAGCAGGCAGAAAACGCGAAAATCGAAAGCGAGCACAAAAGGGACGATTTGAAACTCGAAATCAGTCGCGTAGAAAGAGTCGTTGAAGAGCAGCGAAGAAACATCGAGTTAGAGAGGAGAGCAAAGGAAGATTTGATGCGAGAGAAAGAGGCTTTGGCGAAACAAACGAGCCAAGCGGAGAAGCACACGCAGAAGCACAGAGATTTAGTTTCGATACACGAACAACACAAGAAAACGCTCGAGAGCGAAATCAAACGATACAGAACGGAAATGAGCGACATCGAAATTCGAGCGAAACATTTAGAGCAGGAGAGACAAACTGCTGTGCAAGAAGCGAGAACGTTGAAAAGCAAATTGGACGCCGCGCGCGAAGAGCTAGACGCGAAAGAACACTCAATTACTGAACTTCGCGAAAGTTTAAGAGAGACCGATCTGAAAACGAAAACTGCCAAGGCACAGTACGAACGCGCGAGAGTGGAAAATAACGAGTTGAGCAAGAAATTACTCGATTTAAAAGAAGAAGGCGAACGATTGAGAGACTTGAAATTGAACGCCGAACGTCGTCGCGAGGAAGCGGAGAGTTTAATCGAATGCAAGACCAAAGAGATAGACGAAGACGAGATGAAAAGGAAGCAAATGCAATCAGAAATCGAGATTTTGAAGAGAAAGAAAGACGATTTAGACCAGAAGACGAACGAAATTTTGATCGAGTTGAAACTGAGCGAAACGCAGAGAAGAAATCTGGAAAAGCACCACGCCGAAAGCGAGAAGAAGCGAGTGGAAGAGAGGCAAGAGATGGACGTCATTTCGAGAGACCGGGACGTCTTCTCGCACGCGCTAACGAGGCGAGAGGAAGAATTAGCCATGACGTACGAGAAAATCAAAGTGCAAAGATCCGTTTTGGCGCAAGGTCAAAGGGATTACGAGGCGAGAACGAGAGAGATCAAGGCGTTGAAAATCAATTTGAGCACGCAGACGCACGAACTCGAACGCGAGCGACGCCGAGCCCGGGAAGCGGAAACGTTAGAGAAAGAAGTGAGAGTCTTAACGCGTTCCTTGACGAGAGAGAAAGCGAAAGTGCGCGCTTTGAGCGAAGAGTTGGAGAACCCATTAAACGTCCATCGTTGGCGCCAACTCGAAGGCAGCGATCCGAACGCCTTCGAGTCTATTCAGAAAATCCAACGGCTACAAAGACGATTGGTACAAAAGAGCGAAGAGGTGATGAAATTGGAGAGAGAGTTGGGAGATAAGAGAATACAAAGCGAAGAATTGCGGAAAAACGCGTCACGGAGGAAGAACAAACGCAGATGTTGCGAGAAAACCAAGCGATATTAAAGGAAAAATCCAAGCACTTGAAAGCGTTGCGTTCGGAGTTGAACGCTCAGATTCAAAAAGCGGACGAGTATCGCCTCGAGGCGGAAAGCTATCGAAACGAGCTGAACGAGATTAAGGAAATGCTTTTCCGAGCGAAGAAAAATGAAAGAGTAGGCGTCTTCGTCTAATTCTGATGAAACTTTTTCTTCTTATTATAAAATACAAATCCAAAACGCGTGTGGTTCTTTTCTTCTTCTAAACTTTCTCTCTCTTACTTACCCATAGTCTCAATCGCGGATACCATCGCCGTAGACACGTCGATCCCAATTTGATGCGTAGCTTTTTCGTAATCGTCCTTCGCCGCTTGAAACTTCGCCGTGTGTTCGCTCAACATTTTTCTCACCACCGTTTCGTCCAAGTGTTCCACCGGAACCGCTTCCACCGCTAAGATGTCCACGGAGCTGTCCGCGTGCGCGAAGGCGAAACCCGAAGAGACGAAATACTGTTTATTATAATAAAGAATGATGAGAGAACAAATATATATATAAAAGGTCAGCGTTCTTTCGATCATCGATGAAACGAAGATACAAACGCGCTCGACGAAATCGAATAATCAAAGTGAAGACTTCTTTCAAAGTTTTGGGAAAAAAAACAGGTCTTTGAAGAAGAATGATCGCGCAAGTCAAAAAAGAAACTCTCTTCTACGTACTCTGCTCGTCACGCTTTCCTTATTTTCCACGGAAACCACCCCCGGTCGTAGCTTGGCGACCACCGGAACGTGTCCTGGCAAAATCCCAAAGTCCCCGGTTTCTGCTGGGACTAAAACCATGTTCACTTCCGCGTCCGCGAAGACCGCTTCGTGGGGCAAACGAAAATTCAATTTCACCGTTTCCGGAGGCGGACCGGCGTTTTTCACCTCCTCTTCGCCACTCTTCACGACGTCTTCGGCTGGCATGTACGTCGACGGCGTCCCCGGTGGGTCCATCATCGACGGACGGTATTTATCGAACAACTCTTGGAATTTTTCCACGGACGTTTGCGTCGATTCTCCCGCGTAATTTGATCGCGAGGAGGTGGAAATCATTCGATTTTGAGAAGAAGAAGAAGAATATAACGCAGACAAGGGGGCAGACGAGGAGGAGGAAGACGAAGTCTGTTGGGATCTGCGGAGGATCGCTTGAGTGAATGCTCTGCGCAACGCCATTATTATTAGTATTATGTATATGAGAAGGGGTTTCTATGTTACTATAGAGTAATATTATTCTGTGGTTTTGCTGCTCTTTTTTTCTCAAAGATTTTCTCTACTTTGCTTAAAACTCTACTCAAAAATCTTCCTCTCATTCTTCACTCCTCTTTCCTGTAGGTGCTCCAAAAACTATTTTCACCACTCGTACTACTCTTCTCATGTCTTCTTCTTCCAGATCTGGTTTTTCGGTAGAAAGCGATGACTTCTACGAGACAAACGTACGAAACGATTAAAAAAGCGGTACCGAAAAAAGCCTCGAATCCACCGTAAAAGAACGCTTCGAGGAAGTGGTAAAAACGACTTCCGTCGTCGGGAAGCTTCGGCTTCTTCGTATTTTTTCTCGTCGTCCTCAGAGAAGAACCACCGCCAAGAGGAGGACTGTTGAAACAATCCAATCGGACTTTGTGCGAGGCGATGGTTTCCTCTAACGCCTCGACCATGGCGTTTGCATCGACGATGGAGGATAAGACGAAAGTGGCGGCGCGTTCCCATTCGCGCAAAGTAGTCGCTTTGACGGCTTCCTCGTGTTTGAATTTTAACAAACGCGAGCGAGCGAGGAAGGTTTTGCGCAACGGTTCCCGAGGGAAGGCGGCGGCGAACGTGTTTTCGTTTTCGCCGTCCTCTCTGCAGATGTCGTGCAAAATTTCCAACCGCTCCGCGATGAAGCGTCTGATTTTTTGCATGCCAACTGCAATGGTCGTTCGTTTGGCGGCGTCGATGATTGCAAACGAATCGCCCTCGCCGGCGGATAAAGGCGTGAAGACGTCGTTACCGATGGCCCAGGATAAATCCACGTCGTCGCGATCGACGTCGACGTGTATGCCAAACAAATTTGTCATCAACGACGCTTTCAACGCACGCACGACGTCCGAGGAGTCCACCCACGCGTTTTGCGTCGGGTCGTCTTCGAAACATTTGAACGAAGGAATGTCGATTTTATGTTTCTTGCTGTTACGCACGGCGACGATGAAAGAGTTGTCTTTGGCTATTTCCGCTTGCTTCCCATCGGAAAACGCGCCGAGTTTACCGTGCGTGGTCAACTTCAAATCGAACAGAAATACCGGTATAACTTTTGTCGTCTCGTCACCGTCTCTCAGACCAAGTTGCTTTCGAATGCCTTCTTCGTATTCCTCGACCCAAAAGAGAAGCTCGCTTTCGTCCACGAGAAATTCTTCTTCATCTTCTTCAAAATCTCTAGCACCGCTGCTATTACTATTACTACTCGTTCTTCTCTCGCTATTTCTATTTTCTATGCTTTTCCTTATTCTGTTCGTGTTCGTGTTGCTGCCAGAGTAATGCATGGCATTTTTGAACGCTTGCGCGCACAACGGGCACTCGTTAAAATCAACCTCGCGTTCGTTCACTTTAATCTTTCTCCCGGGAAGAAGTGCTTTCTGTAAATACTTTTCGACGCGATGGTCGGGATCGATTTTCTTCGCGTCTCGTTCGCTCTGTAAATTGAACGGAAGTTCCGATATGCGAACGAGTTCAATTTGTACGTGTGAAATCCACGCGTCGTCAGTCTTGAATTTTACCTTCATCTTTTCTTTGCCGCCGCTCGATACTGATGACGATGACAACGACCCGAAGTGCTCGTCCAAAAATTCGCGCCTAATCGACGGCGCAAATAACGTTTTACTCGCATCGCCCAAAAAACCGGCGATTGAGGCGGATAATAGCAGAACGTTTTCCTGTTTCGCGTGCGCGCCTAAAACTTTCGGAGGTACTCGTCGCGAGTAATCGGTCGTAAACTTTGTTCTCTTCTTGGTAAACCCGTTTGGGCCGCTGGTTAAATCTACCCAAGCGTACGCCGGAGCCGACGAAGAAGAAGAAGATGATGACGCGTTGTCTCTCGATACCATCGACGTCCCGAAACACTGACTCGAATTCGACGACTTTTTATACTTTTTATCATCACCGCCACCACCACCGTTACCACTACGAAACGAATACACGTACTGTACGCTTGCTTTATTATCGTTTGGATTCTTCGGCCGTCTCGGATTTAACGCGTAAATCACGTACGGTGAAAAAACGTCGTCCTTCTCCGTCTTGTACTCTTTCGTCATATCGTCGTCCCCGCCAAACACGTTATCTTTTTCGATAATTCCATCTACTTTTCTAAAATCCACCGTATTCTTCGCTCGCCTCGTCGAAGACCATTCGCGCTCGACGCGAACATTTTCCTGTATCGCTTTTTCAACCTCCACGTTTATTTCTTTCCTCGCGTGCATCACGTGATAGTGAAAGTGCATTTTATACACATCTCCTTCGCTTAATACGTCTGACTTTACCGTCTCTAAAAATGGTTCGATGTCCTGTTTCGTCACTTTCAGGAGAAAATTTCCGTCTCGGTGGAAGCCAGACAGTTTTAACGAAATCGAAAGACGGAAATCGATCGGTTTCGTTTGCCATTCGTAATAGGTAAACACAGAAGAAGAATCTGAGCGTTGTTTATTAACTTCATCTTTAACTTCTTCTTCGCGTAAAAAGTGCTTCTTCCCGATGTCCTCGTCCAACTCTGAGTAACTGTCGTAGGTGTTGAAATCCGTCTGCCACACAGAAGTTTTCCCGAGAAGCGTGGACAGTTGCGCTCGAGCAGCTGCGGCATTATTATCATTTTGTTGGGCCGACGAGAACGAGAACGAGAACGAGAGTAGCAACGATGATATCACTGTTGCCACGACAACCACCATCTGGCTGCTCATTTTCTCGTTTGAAGTCGTCCTCTCGCAACAAAACGAGCGGAGGGGAATGAGGGAAAAGTGAGACGAAATGTCTTCATATTTAGACGACGCGCGAGAATAATACGCTGCTCTGCGAATATAATAAGAATAAGAATACGAAAAGCAGTAAGAAGAGCGCAGTAACAACAACGTTATCAAAATGGAAGCATCGTCGTCATCGAATGGCGGCAATGCAGGAAATACTTTGGGACAAACGTCCGATATCGCGACGGCGTTTTTAACCGCTTTAGATACCTCGTTATCGAAGAAATGGCGCGAGGAAGACCGGATGTGGCGGCAACAAGACATCTCGTACCGAAAAGAGGAAAGAGAGTATCGAATCGTGGAACAGTTATATCGAGAGCAACAGGTGAATTGGCGGAAATCGGACGTGAAACAGCGTACACTGGAAAACGCCAGATGTGTGTGGAACAGATACGTGGAAAAGAACAGACGAGACGTTGAGGAGAAATCGGAACAGTTGAAATCGATATCGAACTTATCGGCGTTGATTGCAGGATTCGCGGTGGTCTCTTTAGTGGAGTTGAATTTTACGAACGATTTCGAGAAAATGCCGACGCACGTGAGCGAGTGGTTGATTTGCGCGTACGCGGCGTCGACGGCGCTCGTCGTCGGGTTGATGTTGAACGCGATGGTGTTGTGCACGTTTATTCTGAGTTCGATTTTGAAGAGAGGAAAATCGTACGTCTCCGAGGACGAAGAAGCGGAGTTTCTGTTTCGATGTCGAAGGTTTGCGAACCATTTTAAACCCGGGGATTACCCTCCGCAACCGAAAAGGACGTTCGAGAGACACTGGGAAAACAGGTGCGAATCGAGTTGGAAGAAAGCGTTTTACATGTTCACGTTGGGAGTACCGATTTTCTTGGCGAATTTAGCGTGTTGCGCGTGGTTGAAGTTTTCGTACTCGAAAGTTACGAACGGTCTCGTCAGTGGGATCGTCTTTCTGAGCGCGTGCGTGTGGGCGAAAACAAACAAAGATTGGGGTTGGGAAATCGCTCGAGGAAGCGACTCGGCGCGAACGAGTATCAACGGTATTAGGAAGAATCTGAAACGAGGCGCAGACGTTGGCGGGAAAATCAACGGCTTGCCGTTCGATTGGCACGCGCGACCGAAAGAAGACGACGACGATTTCGACGAGGAGGAGGAGGAGGAGGAGGAGGAGGAAGAAGAAGAAATAGAAGAACACAACGACAAAGACAACGACGATACTAATAGAGTTTACTTTGGCTACGAAGAAGTCGAAAGAGAAGAAGGAAAGAAAGATGTAAACGACGACGAGAAAGACCAGAGAGTGTTCGTCCCGATTTACTCCGAAAAGTAGTAACGACAGAAAAACGACGATCAGAGAGAGAGAGAGAGAGAGAGAGAGAGAGAGAGAGAGAGAGAGAGAGAGAGAGAGAGAGAGAGAGAGAGAGAGGAGGACGGTGAGGAGGGAGAAGATGTATATAGAACAATATATCTATCTAAA